>Ga0080013_1000564_pt1 | contig 52258 bp, 44 predicted proteins | sample ETNvirenome_6_85_FD_69236 | JGI IMG/M metagenome (GOLD analysis project Ga0080013, IMG submission 69236) | Marine viral communities from the Pacific Ocean - ETNP_6_85 (SPADES assembly) (version 2) | ecosystem: Environmental > Aquatic > Marine > Oceanic | place: Pacific Ocean | collected 2013-06-19
AAATGAATTATCTCTTTCAATTAAGGCATATATGATTCCTGAATTTACTGATAATATTTTTGGAAAAACAGCGGAGATGACCAAAGTTATGTCTCCAGCTAAAGTTACATTTGGTTTTGAGGGCAATGCAACAGATCATCAAGTAAAAAAATAAACGTAATTTAAAACTAACTAATATATATTTATATATGGGTTTTTAATAATAAAATAACAATGGAGGTTTCAAATGCCTAAAGGAAAAACAGACGAAATCAAATTTACTGAAGAAGAGCTTGAAAAAATTAAAGAGTTTCAGCAGAAATATCTCGACATTCAAATGGGTTTTGGTCAAGCTGACATCACAGGAATGAGATTGGATGTACAGATTGATAATTTGGATGCTTTTAAAGAAGATCTTAGATCACAATTCAGTGCTGTTCAAGAAGATGAGCGAGAATTCATTCAGGAAATTAATGAAAGATATGGTGACGGTGTATTAGATCCCGCTTCTGGTGTTTTTACACCAAATAAAGAAGTTCAAACTTCATAAAAATTAACTTTAGAAAAAAGTTTGTATATTTATATATGAATGGGAGTATTGTAATGTATACATACTCATAAAAATTAAAGTTAATAATTATGGAGAAATAAAATGCCATCAAGTGAAAAAATAATATCCCCAGGGGTATTTACAAACGAGATAGATAAATCACATCTACCTGCAGCTATTGGTGATATTGGTGCCGCATTAATTGGACCAACTGTCAAAGGTCCGGCGGGAATTCCAATGGTTGTAAATTCATATTCTGAATTTCAAATGAAATTTGGTGATACATTTAAAAGTGGTAGTTCATATTATCAATATTTAACTTCTTATACTGCTAAAGAATATTTAAAACATGGATCAAAATTAACTGTTGTTAGGATTCTTGATGGTAGTTATGGCCCAGCAAGTTCGATTGTTCCAAAGGGACAATATGATGGAACATATTCTTCAGGATCTACTTCCGCTACTGGCTATTCAGCTTCTATGGCATCATTTACATTATATACATTAGCTGATGGTGCAACGATGAATAGCACAGCAGGAACAGGTGGATATGAGGGTGGTGGCCTTGGAACAAACAATGTTTTAACTAATTCTGGATCAAAAGATAATTTAAGATGGGAAATTTCAAGTCAGAATCCAAAAAAAGGAACATTTACTCTTTTAATTAGACGGGGTGATGATAGTAATAAAAGAAAACAAACATTGGAATCGTGGAATAATTTATCATTAGATCCTAATACTAGTAATTATATTTCAAAAGTAATTGGTGATCAGAAATGGACTGTAAGAGATGGTGGAACTACATCACCATATTTACAATTAAGTGGTTCATATCCAAATAAATCTAAATTTGTTAGAGCCGAAGTTAATGCTAATACAGTAGATTATATTGATGAAAATGGTAATATTAGCGATGCTAACGGTACAGGATCGTTGCCAGGATTAAATAGTGGTTCGTTTACTGGTGGATCAGTTGGATATGCAGGATTTGATGCATTAGGAAATGAAGTAGGATCTCAAACTGCTGCATATAATTTTTGGAATTCTATTACTGATACAAACTGTCAGGGATTTAATTTAAGTGCTGCTAATCAAGGTAAGACTGCTTATGAAGATGCAATTAATCTTTTAAGTAATCAAGATGAATATGATATCAATTTACTTTTAATGCCTGGAGTTACTGATGCAGGTGGAACAGGTGGTGGAAGTCTAGTAACAAAAGCAATTGACATGTGTGAAAATCGTGGTGATTGTTTTTTTATTGCTGATCCAACACTTTATGCATCTAGCATAGGGACAGCAACATCAGAGGCAGAATCAAGAGATTCAAGCTACGGTGCAATGTATTATCCTTGGATTCAATATCCAGATTCGGATTTGGGTAAAAATGTTTGGATTCCACCTTCAGTTGTAATGGGTGGTGTTTATGCATTTAATGATAGAGTAGCCCATCCGTGGTTTGCTCCAGCTGGATTAAACCGAGGTGGAATTGATATGGCTATTCAAGCAGAGCGCAAACTGACACATTCAAATCGTGATACACTGTATGAATCTAATGTCAATCCAATTGCGACATTTCCAGGTCAAGGTGTAACTGTTTGGGGTCAAAAGACATTGCAGAAAAAAGCTTCGGCTTTAGATAGAATTAATGTGAGGCGGCTGTTAATAAAAGTTAAGAAGTTTATTGCTAGTTCGTCAAGATATCTAGTATTTGAACAAAATACTAATGCTACTAGAAAAAGATTCTTGAGTATTGTGAATCCTTATTTAGAGCAAGTGCAGTCAAACTCAGGATTAAATGCATTTAGAGTTGTGATGGACGAATCAAATAATCCTCCTGATTTAGTAGATAGAAATATACTCTATGGACAGATATTTCTACAACCAACTAGAACAGCAGAATTTATCGTGTTAGATTTTACTGTACAACCTACAGGAGCTACTTTTCCTGAATAGTTGAATAAAAAAAATAAGTAAAAAATAATAAGAAAGGCTGTCATTTTTTTATGATAGTCTTTCTTTGTATTAAAAATTTAATGCGCGTTTTAATTTTTTGTTATATTTATATATGAAATGAAAAATTATATTTTAAAAACAAACAATTATTTGGAGAGAATAAATGGCTGAGCTAGTTGATGCAAATGATATTATGTTTACCCCCTTTGAACCTAAACTCAAAAATAGGTATATTATGCAAATTGATGGAATTCCCGCATATCTTATCAAAGCAACTAATAGACCAAATCTAACTTTTGAAGAGGTAACAATGGAACATATGAATGTCAAAAGATATTTAAAAGGGAAAGCAACTTGGGAAACAATAGAAACAACTCTATATGATCCAATTGTACCATCGGCGGCACAGGCAGTCATGGAATGGGTTAGATTATCTCATGAATCAGTAACTGGTAGAGATGGCTACTCAGATTTTTATAAGAAAGATGTAACAATTAATGTTTTAGGACCAGTTGGAGATATTGTTGAAGAGTGGACATTAAAAGGAGCTTGGGTTCAGGCAACTAATTTTGGTGATTTATCTTTTGATTCTTCAGATCCAGTTGAGATATCAGTAACTCTGAGATATGATTACGCGATCCTTCAGTTCTAAATTATAATTTTTTGTAAAAAAGCGCAAACAAGATATAATTTTCTTATAGGTTTTTTTATTATTGATTTTTCAATTAAATATATATTTATATATGAATGTATATTTTGAAAAGAATTTTAGAGGTTTTAATTATTAAAATAATTTTATACCAAAAAACAATCATATTGGAGAAAACAAATGGCTGATGCTAAGAAAAGTGAAGAGCAGAAATTTCCGAGTGAAGTAATTGATTTACCAAGTAAAGGGCAAGTTTATTCTAAAGATAGTCCTCTTCATTCAGGAAATATTGAAATTAAATATATGACTGCTAAAGAAGAAGATATTTTAACATCGCAAAATCTTATCAAAAAAGGTGTTGTAATTGAAAAACTTTTGAAATCTCTCATTGTCAGTAAAGATATAGATGTTGATGATTTAATTCTTGGTGATAAAAATGCTATTATGGTTGCAGCTAGAATTTTAGCATATGGACCAGAATATACAGTTGAAATAGCAGATCCAATTACTGATGAAAAAATAAATCACACATTTAATTTGGCAGATTGTCCATTCAAAGAACTTCCAGATGACGTTGATTATTCCGATAATGATTTTGAGTTTGAATTACCAGTTTCAGCAATTAAGATAAATTTTAAGTTATTGACTGGAGAAGATGAGCAGAAAGTTGATAGAGAACTCAAAGCAAGTCAAAAATTTGGTACAACAACTGAAATAACAACTAGATTAAGACACATTATCACTGCTGTAAATGGTGAAAAAGACCGAGCCGTTATTAACAATTTTGTTAATAATATGTTATCAAGAGATTCTCTAGCATTAAGACAAGAAATAGTTAGAATTTCTCCAGACATTGAATTAATTCAAGAAGTTGATACGGGAGGTGAAATGGTTGAGGTAGACATACCCTTAACCATCCAGTTTTTTTGGCCTACAGCCGTCTGATAAGTCTATACTTCATTCAAATATTTTTTCTTTAATATATTATGGACAGGGGTTTACATTCTCCGATGTCTATGATATGCCTGTATATCTCCGCAATTTTTATACAGGCGAATTAATTAAAGCAAAAAAAGAAGAACAAAAAGATCTTAAAAAGCTTCAAAGAAAATCAAAAAACATTTCTCGATCTAATATTCCAAAAAGATAATTTTTAAGATTTTTATCCGCCCTGATATTTATATTTGTAATTGTTCATCATTTCCAAGGAGAATCTCATGAAAAAAAAGAAGTCATATATGAATGTAAATAATATTATATCTGAAGGAGTCTTAACAAAATTTTTTAATTTATTAGGTGGAAGAGGCTGGCAAGAATTGAGTAAAGAAGAAAAGAAATTAATGAAAAATAAAGGATTCAGAAAAGCTTTAAGGAGCTTTTATAGAGAGATAGAAAAAGGAAATGAATTGCATAGAGAAATGGAAAAGAAACATGGTTTTAATATTGACGACATAATAAAATCTTGGGAAGAATAATAAAAAAATGGCAATAGATCCAAAAAAAGCTGCGTCTGCAGCTGAACAAGAAGCTAAATCTAAAAAAGAGACAGAAAGCTCAGCAAAAAAGATAGCAAAGTCAGCAAAAGAGACAGAAAGCTCAGCAAAAAAGATAGCAAAGTCAGCAAAAGAGACATCAATCTCAGCTGAACAAGAAGCTAAATCTAAAAAAGAGATAGCAGAGTCAACTAAACAGGAAGCTAAATCTAAAAAAGAGATAGCAGAGTCAACTAAACAGGAAGCTAAATTTAAAAAAGAGACAGTAGAATTTACTAAAGAAGAAACAGAATCTATTGAAGATGGGACAGCTGCTGCTGAACGGAAAGCCGCTGCTGAGGGAGATGAAGTAAAATCTAAAAAAGAAAAAGTAGAAAAAGAAAAACTAAATGTAGATCTGCAAAAAGAAACAGAATCTATAGGAAAGAAGATCAGTAAAAGTCTTCAAAAACAGACTTATTCATCAAAAGATACATTTATGTTAAATAGAAAAATTCTTGGCATCAAAAAGCTAGATCTTAATTATGGAAAAACTTACATTGAACACCAACAGAAAGGCTTGTCGAGTATACAAGGTATACTTTCAACAAGTAAGGCATTGAATCAGTCAGACGATGCACGAAAAGAAATGATTTCAGATATGGTAAATGATATGAATTCAATGACTTCGGGGATGGTTGATCAACAAGGTTATGGTATAATAATTAGAAAAACTCGAGCACAGATAAGAGATTTAGATAAAGAGGCAGCATACTACGAATCAATTGGTCATGAATCTCAAGCCCAAGCTGCAAAAGATGCGGCAGATATTGCAAGAGAAACAAATGCAACAGCAAAAGCAGGAAAAAAGTATTTGAATATTACGAAAAAGGCGGAAGAGATTACAGGATTCTTAAAAGAACAGTGGAAAAAAATTGTTGCTTTTATGAGTATTGCAGCATTGGCAAAAAAAATATGGAGCACATTAAAAAAACTTGCACTTGGATTTGCTGAACATATTGATAAAATAGGTGCTAGTTTTGGTGTAGCAGGATTAAGATCTGAAAAATTGAAGACAACCTTAGGCGAGGGACATGTTGAAGCGATTGGAATTGGTAAATCTATGGAAGATCTTATACCAATTATTAATACACTATCGTCTGAATTTGGAATCTCGTTTGAAAAAAGTGCAGATTTGGCAAATGCTATTTTGGATTCATCAGTAGCAATGGGATTATCAGCCGATGAAGGTGCAAGATTGTATGGTACTTTGATGTCAATTGGAAGATTGTCTTATAAACAAGCAGAATTATTTGCTGAAGCAACATATCAATTGGCAGTAGCAAATGATGTTGCTCCTCAAGCCGTTATGAAGGATATTGCTGAAAATGCGGAAGTATATGCTAAATTTGCTCATAAAGGTGGTATCAATATTGGAGAAGCTGCTATTCAAGCTAAAAAATTAGGACTAGGACTGTCTGATGTTTCAGGTATTGCTGAAGGATTATTAGATTTTCAATCTTCGTTAGCAGCAGAAATGGAAGCATCTTTGATGATTGGTAGACAAATTAATTTACAGAAAGCTCGCGAGTTTGCTTTAACTGGTAGTTTAAGCAAAATGATGGATGAAGTTTTGAATCAGTTAGGTGGTCAAGCAGAATGGAATAATTTACATTACTATCAGCGCAAAGCAATGGCAAAAGCTCTAGGTGTTGATGTTGCGGTAATGAGCAAATTAGTAGATAAACAAGGAGAACTAGCTAAACAAGAAAACTTTGTTGATTTGATTGGCAAAGACGCTATGTCAAATTTAACTAGATCGTTAGCTTTGATAAAATCACTTGGTGCAACTTTAATTCAGCATGTTGGACCTGCTATTGAAATGGCAGTTGGAAAGTTTAAGGATTGGTTGGAGAATCGAGGTGGATTAGATGCTATGAAGGGTATAGTTGAGGGAATTGGTGATGGACTTATTTCAATAGTTGAATGGTTTGGTGAAATGTTTAGCACAACTGAAGAAGGCGGGCCAGATCTTATTAAACTTTTAGAGAAAATCAAAGATATTGCTGCAAATATTGGTAATGCTATGAAATGGGTGGTGGATAATGCACAAACTATTCTGACAATTATGGGAGCTTTAAAAGGTGCAGCAATTGGTGCTTCAATAGGCGGCGCTCCGGGAGCTGCTGTTGGTGCAGTTTTTGGTGGTGGTTCTGCATATCTTGCTGCAGGCACTTTAAATGATTATATATGGCGTCCAGGAGAAAAACCTCAAAAATTTGATGCACAAGATACAGTAATAGGTTTTAAAGAACCTCTTCCTGAAATATCAAAATTTGGAATCCAAGAAACTTTTGAACTTGAAATTCCTGAAATACCAAAGCTTGAAATTCCTGAAATATCAAAACTTGGAATTCCTGAAATACCAAAACTTGGAATTCAAGAAATACCAAAGCTTGAAATTCCTGAAATATCAAAGCTTGAAATTCCTGAAATATCAAAGCTTGAAATTCCTGAAATATCAAAATTTGGAATTCAAGAAATACCAAAGCTTGAAATTCCTGAAATACCAAAGCTTGAAATTCCTGAAATATCAAAATTTGGAATTCAAGAAATACCAAAGCTTGAAATTCCTGAAATATCAAAACTTGGAATTCAAGAAATACCAAAGCTTGAAATTCCTGGCTCGCTATATAAATTGATTTCATTAATATCAAAACTTGGAATTCAAGAAATACCAAAGCTTGAAATTCCAAAATCTTCTGAGTTTAGAGTTCAAGATAATCTTGCAGTCAATGTTACACCTACTAATGTGAATATTAAAGGAGTGAGAGAAGAATTTGTAGCAGCACAAATAGAAACTGCGCAAATATCTGAAAAGAATAAAGAAGAAAGGAGCGGAGCAAGCAGTGAACAGGTAGAAGGCAAACATGATTTTGAAATGAAAAATAAGTTAAAAGACATTGGAAGTGGAATTGGTAAGCCTACAAATGGACAAACTTTAAATGAGAAATTAGATAAGCTTATATCAAATATGGACGGTTATTTTGGTCATGCAGGGTTGGTATATAGAAAGGGAATGAAAGTAGTATAAGGATAGCAAAATGGGATTGGAGAATTTAAATAGTATATTTTCTGAAATTCAACCACAAACGGGGTTTATTGATAATTATCCAACAAATTATGTTCCAAGTGTTGGTGGCATTCATGGAGGATTGTCTGCTGAAACTCCATCACAACCTCCTCACCCTCTATCACATACTCAGGCTATGTTAGATGCATTTGGAGAAATAGGTGATGCTGTTAATTTTTTTGATTCACCAATATTAGGATTTACATTAAATCAAAATCAATTAGAAAATTCTCAGTTAATACCAGATGGATCAACAGATTATCCAGTTTATCTTTCGAATAATATAAATTCAACTTTAGGTGTTGTAGATTTTATGTCTGCTGGTTACTCATATTCAGCTGCACATAATTATTCATTAGGAGGACCAAGTATAATTCCTGGATTTACAGCTAATTTTGCTTCATCACAATATTTAACAGACAGTGGAACAGTAATTAATAGTGGATTGGCACCAAAGACTCATGTCGATGCAGTGCCTGTAGAATCTATATACTATACTGGTATTAATTCACTAATTGTTGACTTTTTAACTGCTGGCTATTCTTATTCTGGGATGACTAACTATGGAACTGTTGGTGAACCACCAAGTATAATTCCTGGATTTACAGCTAATTTTGCTTCATCACAATATTTAACAGACAGCGGAACAGTAATCGATAGCGGATTGGCACCAAAGACTCATGCCAATGCAGTAGATGTAAATTCTTTAAATTATGATCCTGTCAAATCACTAATTGTTGACTTTTTAACTGCTGGCTATTCTTATTCTGGGATGACTAACTATGGAACTGTTGGTGAACCACCAAGTATAATTCCTGGATTTACAGCTAATTTTAATTCTTATGGATATTCTGCAGAAAATCTATTAGGAAGTTCACAATATTTAACAGACAGCGGAACAGTAATTAATAGTGGATTGGCACCAAAGACTCATGCCGATGCAGTAGATGTAGAATCTCAAAATTATGATCCTGTCAAATCACTAATTGTTGACTTTTTAACTAGTGACATTTCTGGATTTACAGCTAATTTTAATTCAAATGATTTTTCATCAGATTTGCCTTATGGATCTTCAAAATATTTAACAGATGGAGGAACACCAATAGAAAGTGGATTTAGCTCTTTATTAGATCTGCGCTCTCAACTATTTTCAGTTGATGGAATTGCTAGAGATTATGATACTTATGGAGTAGCAGGTGATGCACCTACTGGCTATGATTGGAGAACAGCTCATGGGACTCCAACATCAATTTATCAAGGACAAATATTAAATATAAATTCATATCAAGGAAGCAATCTTGATACAAAAGGTGGTTTAGAAGCTCTGCTTGGAGTCACTAATCCATATAGCATCACTCAACAATATGATGACGATGGCAATTTATTTACTACTTCAGCTTATACTACTAATCCAATTGATTCATATGCTGTTGATTTTTTAACTGCTGGCTATTCTTATTCAGCTGCACATAATTATTCTACAGATGGAGATTTACCTTCAGAAATTTCTGGGTTTACAGTTAATTTTAAAGATGCTGGATATGAAGAAACAGATGGTGCATTTGGAGTATCAAAATATTTAGAGACTGTTGATGGTGAAACAGTAGTAATAAAAAGTGGATTAGCACCAAAAGCTCATGCCGATGTAGTAGGTGTAGAATCTAAAAATTATACTGGTATTACTACTCATTTAGTAGACGGTTGGGATTCAAAATATACACCTTTTGGTGGTTCTTTAATTACAATCTCAGGTTTTGATGCAAATTTCGATTCAAAGGGAGTCACTGATGGAAACTTATTAGGATCTTCAAAATTCATAGCAGATTCAGCCTTTAGCCCATCTACAATATCTCAAGGACAAAGATATTGGGGAAATTCATCAATAAATCTAGAACAGAGTAGTTGGTGGGTAGGTGGAGATGATGCTATTAAAGCATTAGTTGAACCAAATTATGACTGGTCAAAGATTGGATTAGACAATCTTGGATTGGCTCAAGATAATAATACAAGAACTGTTAAAATTGATAGTACTTCTTTTAAAAAAATGACTTTAAAATCTACAAAGGGTTGGGAAGCATTATATAATAAAGATCATACTCCAAAAGATGGAAAAGGATACTCTTATCCCAATGTTTCTAGAGACAGATTGAGTTTTAGTAAAGGTGCGTATGATTCAGGTTTTAGATCACTGGGTGGACTTGTGGAGGGTGCAGCAAATCTATTTGGATTTTCATCAGATGTTGCAAGTGGCTTGAGAGATATGGCATCAGATATTTTGGGAAGTGAACCATATATTATAAGAAAAATAGGAGAAAGACACGTAGGACTTACAAGTCGGTCTATTCCAATTGAGCGTGCTGCGATTGATGCTATAAGAATAGGTAAGTTCTTCGCTTCAGGGGCCGGATTATTGTTTATTGCAAAACAAAATTTATTAGGGCAAACATCAAAAGTTGTATATAGATCACCTAAAGGTAAAATGATTAGAGGTAGACAGCGATTTAAAGAATATTATCAACCTCTTTCAACAATAGGAAGTGTTGGTGCACGTCTTATGGGAACTCAATCAAATCCAATGATGGATAGAGAAGGGTTACTTCTTGGAAAAGCAAAACCTGGGATGGAGTATAATACTGATGAGTGGAATGACCGTACCATGGGAGATTTAAAATATAGTGATGACGAAAGTATTTCATTTAAAGATAGCAAAATCTCAGATAGCTTGTTACATTCAAGCTTTAATTATTATCCTGACCCCCAAAGAACAGACACAGACGATAATGAGAATATAGACAACGGACTTAAAACTTTTTTCAACGATTTACTAAATTATGCTAAAAGCTCTTTAGGACATGGCTATGCAGTCCTAAGAGAGGAGTCATATGGTGGTGATAAAATGACTATGACTCCAATTGATAAAACATCTTTAAGAGATAGAGCTCTCCCCCAATATGGATCTGAGGGAGAAAAAGATGGTATGCCATTTTATTTCAAAGATCTTAGAGATAATAGTTATGTTGTTTTCAGAGGAAATATTGAAGGATTAAGTGAAAATTTATCTCCTTCATGGTTAACTGAAAATTTTATTGGAAGAAGTGAACCTGTTTATATTTATGAAAGATGTGAAAGAGATATTTCTTTTAGTCTAAAATTATTTGCACAAACAAAACAAGAATTAGTCATGATTTATAGAAAATTAAATCGATTAACATCAATGTGTTATCCAGAATATAAAAAAGATGATGAAATGGTAAGAAGATTTGGTGGAAAGGTTCGTATGAAACCACCTCTTGTAAAGTTTAGATTAGGTGAGCTGTTTGGAAAAGATAGTCATGAATTAATGGGGTTTATTAAAAGTTTAACATATACATATCCCGAAAATTCTCCATGGGAAACAGAAAAAGGAAAGAGAGTTCCAAAACATATAATAGCTGCTATAACATATCAAGTAATTCATACAGAGACTCCAGGAGTCGAAATAGACTCAACTGGCCTAACAACTTTTTTACCACAGCAGGGTTTTTATGGATTTACTGAAAAGTAACAATGATAAAATAATGAGTAGATACAGCAAAACAAAAACTAAACAGATCGAAATATCTTCTATTTATAAAAATAGAAAGGGTAACGTTTTAACATTTAATACAACAGTTTACAAACCAACAAAACGCGCAATGAGTGAAGCTTTAGATGGAAAAAATACTGATCTTTATTTAATTGCTCAAGAAGGAGATAGATTGGATACTCTTGCTACACAATATTATGGAAGTCCACATTTTTGGTGGTATTTGGCTAGAGTTAATAATCTTAAAGCAATGAATGTTCCTGCTGGAACTTCTTTAAGAGTTCCAATTTCTACTAAAGATGCTGTTGGTTTGTAGAAATATCACACAGCAAAAAACTATGAAAATAACAACAAAGGCTATATTTTCTTGGGACAATGAATCTCAAACATATAAAGAAACTCATTGTGATTCTTATTTATATGATGGGGAAATTGATTATTGTCAGGAAGAAAACGAAGATGGAGCACGGGATGCTATACAGGATATACAGACTGCGTTAAACAGTGCTATTTTGAAGTTGGGATTAGAAGGTTATGGAAACGATGAAATAGTAGATCAACTAATTGAACATGATGAAAGATATGACTTGGTAGTCATTCATCTACAATACTCAATAGAATCATTCACAGAAGAAGATTGGAATAGCGCTCGCGATTGGGCAGCAACGGCAAATAGACATTTATTAGAAATTGCAGCAGAAGAAGAAGCGGAAGATGAACAATCTATTGGGGCGAGTGCGGGGTTGGAGTTTGGGGCGCAGACTATGGAAGATCAGGATAAGGCTTGGCTGGAAGAATTGGAAAGGCAAAAGAAAGAAAATGAACAATTAGAAGAAGAAGATCAAGCAGAAGCAAAGAAAAGAGATGATATATTAGAGGCTATAGAGTTTGTGGAAAACAAATTGACCGACAAATTTCCAGATATCCATATTGAAATTTCTGATATAGATGATTCTTGGACTGTTACTGGAACAGAAGATGAACGTCTTTTTGCTGTAATAGATTTTTTGGCTAAAGCAAAAAATTATTTCCGCGAAGAAGATTATGAACGAGCAGATGGTCTTATACAAAATGCTAAAATCAGGCTAGAAGGATTGCTCAATTTGCCACCTGAAGAAATTCCTGAGATTCCGCTAGCAGTTAAAAAGTCAACAATTAGTGACTCAGAGCAGCTCATTCATGCTATGAAGGATACAACTCTCACAACTGATGTGCTTTGGAATGCAATTCAAGCTTCTGAAAATCAAAAAGATGAATATAAACGAGCAAGAATTTTAGATGCTGTTGAAATATGGAGATACGAAAAGAAAGAGTTGAATTATGAAGAAGATTTTAAAGATGTTATTTTTAAAGTTTATCTTGTTAATGATTTAGAAAATCCAATTATTTTAAGTGAGCCAGATCCAACTAAGAAATTACAACCACCTCCAAAAAATATACAATTTACTAGAAATAAAAAGGGAGAGACTCCTCCATTTATTAATTTAAGCTGGAAACACCCTGCCGACAATAGAAGTGCTGAACATAACAATTTAAAGAATTTTGTTATCAATCCATGTGATGAAATAGAAGAAATAATTAACAGAATAAAAAGAAACGAATTGGAAGATATTATGCCAGCAGAAGATCTCTTTCCAAAATCACTTCAATCACTTCCAGAATGGTTTTCTAAAGTTTCTAATTGGGCAGATTTTGCGAAACTAGAACAGAGAAATCAAACTCGCTTTCTTGTACAAGCTGTTTATGATGAAGATTCTAGTTTGAGTAATAGTACAGAACGATTTCAGAAACTATATAGAGATAATTCGAAGTTATCTCAGATTCTTCAAAGTATAGAACCAAAAAGAAGAAAAATGATTACTGATGCTTTTGAACTTTTCCTCAATTTTTTATATCCACCATTTAATAAACTATTAAAAGAACCAAAAAAAACAAAATTTTATACTGATATGCAAAAATATTGGGGAGAACAATATAAAAATGTAAAAGACAGGGTAATTATTCTTCCAAGTAATTTTTGGATGAAAAAGTCTGTTGAAGATACTGCTGCTAATTTCAAAAGTAAATGGAAACGTTTCTTTGAATGGCTTCCTGATTATATAATAATTAATGAATACGATTCTAGTACAGGAGCTACTCTCATAGAATGGTATGTTTCACAATTTGAGAATTTGCGATCTGAAATATTTAATAGACATACAGCCTTAAATCCACGTCTGGAGAAAGTAGTACCAAAACCAATAGAGTCATACGAACAAAAACGCACTAAAGACAACAATGACTTTCCAGGCATTAAATATGCTGTTACTTATACAGCATATAAAGGAGAAAACGAGACAATGGAATGGTTTGCACGCGATGATTATACTGTTTATGAAGATAAAACAGATATAATTGGATATAGAATTTATAGAAAAACTATTAAAAGTGAAGAGGAGCTATTTCATTTTCTTCATCATAAGTAGAATAACAGTACAGGAAGTAGCGCCAGCATAGGAAAAAGTAATAAATGAAAATAACAACAAAAGCTATATTTTCTTGGGACAATGAATCTCAAACATATAAAGAAACTCATTGTGATTCTTATTTATATGATGGGGAAATTGATTATTGTCAGGAAGAGGGAGCATCAGAAGATGAAGCAGAGATAACAATTGATGGGGAAGAAGTTTTTACTCAAGCACAGATTGATGCAGCAATGGCAGCAGCTGCAGAAAGATTATTATTAAAACGTGCAGAAGCAGTTAAAGTGTATTTAGATGATATGTATGGTATCACTCCAGGTGCAGCTAGTGAAATTCAAGTTGGTGAAGCAGAATTATATAAATTAGAAGAGGAAGCAAAATTCCCAGCAGAGTTTAATTGGAATTATTTCTTTGCTTATGGAAATCATTTATCGGGTCTTTTAGCAGATACAGTTTATCCACTTTTTGATCCTGAATATCCTTCTATTATGTCACAAATGTTTGATCCCGACGGTAACTATACATGGGAATATTATAAAATAAGATATCTTCCTTTTGGTTTTTCAGAATGGAAATCTGATGTATGGGAGTCAGAATCTATATTTATTAAGGATGGAATGAGTCCATCGACTCTAAATCAAGAAGATGGCGATGGTAATCGAATAGATCCAACTCCAATAGAATATCAGTACGATGGCATAAACTATCGAAATGCGTTTTATGGTATAAATAAAATTACTGGTAAAGAAGAGAATGTGATGTGGGGTAGAAAGATACCTGTTACTTATGTTGTTGGTGCAAAACAGACTATTGTAGAATTTACAGAAAGACATATGTATATAAGATCATTGATGGATGAACATAATAAACTACTTAAGAATTTTAATAGAAAATTGTATGATGAACTCGCGCTTTTGGATCTTTTTAGCTTCTCGTCGGAGATATTTTTCGAGGCGAATATTAGTACATAGCAATGTTAAATACACTAATTCAATAAAAAAACTATGAAAATAACAACAAAAGCTATATTTTCTTGGGACAATGAATCTCAAACATATAAAGAAACTCATTGTGATTATTATTTATATGATGGGAAAATTGATTATTGTCAGGGTCAGGGAGCGGAAGATTTGCTATCTGATATCTATAATACACTTGGTTTTTCAATTATTGAAAATATGGGTACAGAATTACAACATATTGCATATACACCTGGCAGCTTGTACAGCCGCCAACAGCCACCCACAGGATATGAAGAAATATTTACTGTAAACGAAGACGCAGGTATTATACAGGTAGAAAATTTTATTGCTGAAGGACAGACTATGTTTGCTCAGCAACCTGCTCAAGTCATATTGACTAAAGTAGAAGATGCTCTTACAGTTCGTAAAGCAGCTTTAGCAGATAAAGGATATTATGATCCTGATTATGGTGATATTTCTGCACAAGAAGTTGCTGAGTTGGAAACAGTTCAAGCAAATGAACTTATAAGAGATGTACGATACAAACTTCGCTTTTTGACTACTGAACAGTTTGACAATCAAACTTCACCATATGCGGGTGTAATTCTTTACACAATGGAGGCTGAACACGCGCTAGAATCTGCTAATTTAAATACACCGTTTGAAGCTGTAGCACATGCTCAACAAGCTTTTGATCAGCTCGAAACTCAAGATTATAATTCTGATTTACAAACACATTTATATAATGTATTATCATCTAGATATTGGATAGAATGGCTATTTCCAGATCTACGTGAAAATTTGGAGGATGCTAATGCTGATGATTATGCTGATGCACAAATTGCAATTTCACCTTTTGTAAGCCGTGCATTTCAGTCTCGAAATCCCCTACCAGCAGATCACTTTGCATATGTACCAAATCCCTGGCAAATTTTTAACAGCGATGAAGAAGTATTGGAAATGGTATATAATAGTGGTAGCTTGTATGATGATGTTGCATCATATATTATGCATAAAGAAAGTGTTCGTTTAATTACGGCTATAAATCGAGTTAGAACATACATAAATTTTTTAACTACGGTAGAACAAGAAAATCCACTGGAGCTGGCACCTGAATATGAAGACGTAATAGAGTTGTTAAATGAAGCATTTGAAAAAAGAGAGCTGACACATGAACTTTGGCATCGTGACGATTGGAACATAAATACATATCGCATTCCTCCCTATACTTTAGAAGACGCTACTCAAACTCATGTTCTTTTTACAGAGGCCTTTTCAACTGCTGAACAGGCATATAGTGCAATTCCAATGCCTCAGGCAGAAGAAGATCGAGCTGCTATGCTAGCCCGTGCACAAGTAGTGGAATACTATTTACCAGAAGATGTTGATCCTAATGTTTATCCAGGTGCTAGTGGTGATCAAGTTATAGCAGCAGAAAATGCCAGTATATTAACGTTTCGTGCAGACGAAGTCTATGGGTATTTACCAGATGGTATCACTCCAGATGCAGCTAGTGAAGCTCAGGTTGAAGCAGCAGAAGAAGCTGCAGCGCATCAAATTATACAGGGTGTTAGGGATAGACTTCATTTTTTGCCTTCTGAAGAGTTTAGTCTTGTTGAATCAGGAATAATAGATTCACCATATGCAAATACAATTGGCTTGTTGATTAGAGCTTCCGATCATAGCCATAATATGGACATTGGTGTTTTTTATTATAATTATTTAGAAATTTTAGAATTTGTTGCAGATGCTATTGCTGCAATGCCAGAACAAGAAGAAGAAGATCGAGCTGCTATGCTAGCCCGTGCACAAGTAGTGGAATACTATTTACCAGAAGATGTTGATCATAATGTTTATCCAGGTGCTAGTGGTGATCAAGTTATAGCAGCAGAAATAGAAGGTGCTCTTTACAATCGTGCATTTTCTGTCATAGATAATTTGGCGATTGATTTTCCAAACATGGGACTTGGAAATAATCAAAATCAAGACTCAGTATTAAGAACTTTTGTTGAATGGCAAGTTCTTTATTCAGAAATAAGTAAAGTTCGTGATCTTATTACTACTCATCTATTGGTATTTTATCCTGTGGAAGAGGTTAATAATACAATGGATGATCCTGAGTTTCCAATCGATAGTGATGGTAATATTAAACCTAGTTATTATCGTGCAGAATATGAACCATCAATACAAAAAATGCTCACTGCAATAAGCGATAGAACGTTTGTGGGGCAGAGTGAAACTGTGGATTATCAACCAATTCTTGACCTTGCTAAAGAGGCATTAGATGAAATTAATGAAATAACAGATCAGCGTGCAGTAGAAATCTCAGGATTTTTGGGAGATGGTATTGATCCAGTAGATGCTCAGCCACTCCAAATTAAAGCTGCAGAAGAATTAAAGATAAGGTGGACTGAATGGTTAGCAAGTTCAAAATATCAAGGTGAAAATGGACCTCTAATTACACATTATAATATGTTTCAACGTTATCTTCTAGAAGCTCCTACAGAGAGTTTGAAAACTCCACCCTCACTAGAAGCGGATAGAGCTCTGTTTCTTGAAGAATTTCTTTTAGAAATGGCAAATACAATTTCAACTGTTGGATCATTTTCTATGCCTACAATTGACGAAGGGGGTTTAACGGAAGATTATGCGCCTAAAGATTTCAAAATACAAAGTACAAGTGCTGTACCTGGTTCTGTTACAATGACGTGGAGCCTACCTATTCAAGATGATGACGGCGGCAGACCTGTTAAATTTGGAAATCCACCATATGATTCTTTTATTATTTATGGTGTTGATGCTGAATTTGAAAATATTGCTGGTAATAGAAAAAAACCCGGAACTGAGATCGAAAGCGAACCAAATAAACATCTTTCAAAAGTTTGGCTTGATCAAATTCATATACTTAATCCACCTGTTTCAGGAGGAAACTATCACTCTCCTGGATATATTGAATATGTTGATTATAATGTAAATCTAAATGAATTATATAGCTATAGAATAGCAACTAGCAATACATTTTCTGAGATATCGTCACAAAAAGAATCGAGATTAGTAACTGGAAAACCAGTGGGTAAACCACCAGGTCGACCAACATGGAATTATGAAGGAATGGGAAACATCTTTCGTTTGGGTAAATGGTTTGGATATAGAGATAATATTGTATCATGGTTACCACCAAAGGAGGTTGGTATACCACAACTTATAAATTATAAACTTTATAGAGCAACTTCTTCTTTTGATAGTGATAGTTCAGAATGGTGGGAAGATGACGGAAATCAGCTTGTTCCTACAAAAATTCATGGTTCGATTCCCTCTTCTGATTTTAATGCTAATATACATACTCTTAAGGATGACACTCCAGTGATTATATCTATATCTCCATCAGACGAGACAGCAACTGATGCATTAGATTTTGAAGATGAAGATCTTTATTTAGATAAAAATTATTGGTATCAAGTGGCGGCTGTAAACGAATATCATGATGGAATTAATATAGAAGATTCTATAGGTGAGACAAAATCAAAGCTTCTTAGATTAAATCCACATGGAGGTTCAACAATAGTAGGAAAAGTTACAGATTTGGAAGGAAAAGCTTTGGCATATCCTCCTGGATCAGCAAAAGATGGAAGATCAGCAAAAGATGGAAATGGTCTTGTTTTGGTTGAAATTAAGGGTTCAGATCATTGGTCGACGCCACCTCCACTTCCTGAACTTTCACTCATTGCCCTTTCTGACGATCAGCGCGATAAAATAATCTCACCAGGAGAATGGACAACCATTGGACTTACTCAAACAGATCCTACAAATGGTGATTTTTCTATTCAGGGTCTTCCTTATGGCACAATTAGAATTACTACTTTTACTGGGGATGAGTGGGAAGACACTGTAAGAGAAGAAACGTTGATAGCAGGTGGGGAAACAATATCAGAGCCAATAAAATTACTGCCATCATCTGATTCTCCTGTCCCAGACCCTGAGTCAGAGCCATCAATAGATTTAAATGATATTGAGCGTGATGTTTTGCCAGATGACCAGGCAGAAGTAATTATAACAATTGGCAATAAAAATAAAGATTCTAATGAACTTGCAACGTCTTATAGAGATGAAAGTTCGAATTAAGATGATAATCAATAGAAAAACTAAGGAAAAATAAAAATGGCTAATATTGATGATAAAAATTCTTATATGTATTGGATTGCAACAGTCTGTAAAAACAAAGATACAGGCAAAGTGTTTATTGGTCCGTTATCGTCACCACTCATTGTTCCGCCAGCAAGATATACAGAAACAAAATTAGGGTTTTCAAAAATAGTAGGAACTGTTACTGATAAAGAAAACTATCCAATAAAAGATGTTAAAGTTACTTTAGCTATGCCTACAAGCTCAAATATTTTTGGTGAAGAATTTTATAATACTAGTCCGGAATGGATTGAATATAATAGAACAAACAGTTTATCTTTAACTACAAGAGACGACGGTAAATATGAATTTAATGATCTTCCAAAGGGAGAAGCACATCTTACGTACTTCATTAAATCTAGAGCTGATATGGAAAGATATGCATTTCAAACTGATACTGATATAGGACAGTATGACACTAAGAAAAGTGTAGTTAATGTAGGAATAAGAGAAGTAGTAACGAAAGATGTTAAAATGGAAATTTATCTTCCACCAGAAATTCCAGAGGAAGAACTTAAAAAATCAGTTCCAAATATTTCTAGTTTATCATTTGGCGATGATATATTATCAAGTGTAAAGGCAAAACTTGCACTAAGACAAGAGTTTGGAGCAAAGGGAGCCAGTGGAGCAAAATTTGGCGAAGCAATAGAGAATGTTAAAAAACAATATGAAGATATTGAAAAAAGTGTTTCTAGACATGCTTTAGATTATGAAACGGATTTTGCAGGTATTAATGCTGATCTTTCTTCTAGAACTCCATTTGCAAGAGTGTGGACAGCTTTGCAAGTAAAACGGGATACTGAAGAACCTTGGGAACCGACAGATGAAAAAACATTGCCCAAACACACTTATTATGATGATGAATTTATATGGGAGAGACGAAAAGACGCGACTGGTGTTGAAAAAATATTTAAGAAACCAAATCCAAAAGATGTGGGAGAACCACAGATTTATATGTTGGGTAACAATGAAACATCAGATATTAATGAACCAATTGAAAATACAGCAGGAGAAGGAGAATATAGCACTAAACAAATTACTGATATTATACAGAAAGACATAATTCCTATTGAAGAAGCGCTTGGTCAAAATGAATTTTTAAGACCATTTGCAGGAATAACAAGTGTAGTATCTGAAACTGAAGGTCCACTAGGATTGATTAAAAAAACTACTGTTAATTTTACTATACATAATTTTCATGATTATGATAAGATTTATAGTAAATATTTTCTTAGACCTGGTGCACAAATATTTATAGATTTTGGTTGGGATACAGCAACTCTTTATGATCCTAAGGAAGCACTTGGATCAGCTAAAGGAGGCAATAAAAGGCTTGATGAATATTTGTGGGGAGTCGATGGAAAAGTTACAGATGCTGCTGGAGATTTAGAAACAATTATTGGTTATGTTACAAATTATAATGCTACAATTAATGAAAATGGAAGTGCTAATTGTTATATTGAATTAATGTCACAAAACAAAGCCTTATATAGTTCTTCTTATATGACACATAATTCAGACATAAAAGCTAAATTTATTAATGATTTAGATAATTTTATTAGAGATAGAATGTGGGAAGTTATTAATAATGCAGCGAAGGAATTGCCAAAGGCAATGAAATTGCCTGGGGCGACAAAAACTACTGAAAAATTAAGGGAACATTACGATGAATTGAAAGAGAATAGGTATCTTCCTTTATATTCTGCTGTATTTAGGATAGTATTTGGTTCCGGACCAGACATAAAAAATACTCCAAGTCAGAAAGTGAATTCAGTTGAACAAGATTTTTCGTTTATAACTGGTATATTTTGGAATAGTTTGAGAGGTTCTGGGGAAATTGAAGATTCAAAGAGTTTATATATTACATGGGGACTTTTTGAAGATAAAATTTTAAATCCCACATTAGGATCTCGTCTTGCTGGTGAAGAAGGAGGACCAAACATATGGAACAGTCATGGTACGTATGTAGACTACGATAAAAATTTGTTAGATAGACAATATGCTGAATCTATTAAATCTGGAAAATTTGTTTTTTTATATCCACTAATATGGAGCAAAAAAGGTGAAGCCCAATCTTATAATTATAAAAGTGCAGGAGACGGTGCAAGGGATTTATATTCTGATTATAAAGTAGAAAATGATGAAGGAAAAATTCCTTTAAGAGAGTTGTTTATACAAGTAGAACTAATTAAAGAGGGGTTTAGAAAGAACAGTACGATGAATGGTGCGATTAAATATATTTTAGAACAAATTAACATTTCGTCTTATCGAGTTTTTAATTTGTCTTTTGGTTCTAATACTACAAGTGGTGAAACAATAAGCATTGTAAACACGAATTGGTTAAAAATTGAGAATAACGATAAAGATAAATCTAAAACATTTATTGAAAAACTTTTTACATTTAAGCCTATGTCGCCAAATACAATAGTCAAAGGATATAATCTTTCTTATGATACTCCGTCATCTGAGTATCAGAGCATGCTTTCAATAAACAGCATGGCTTCAGGTAGAAAAGCATTTCCCGTTAGTGATGTTATTGATGGTTATATTAATATGAAAGATTTAGACAAATCTGATGAGGATGAGTTAGATAATTTATTTGTTGAATATATGCCAACCATTAGGAAACTTTCACACGTTGATATTGACGCAGAATATGCAAATTTACAAGAAGAACATACTGCAGACATTCTTGATGTAGTCGAAACAGAAGATGATCAGGATAACTCTTCTTTAGTTGGAGGATTGTATGATAAAGTTCCAGAGATCAAGCAGATCATGACAAAATTCAGAGAGAAATCTGAGAAATCTGTTGGAGAAGATGAGGAATTACCAGATCGCGTATCTGAATATCAAGACACTGATCCAGATAAAGATTTAATTTTGTGTTCTGACATTTATGATTATTATGGAAAAGTAGCAAAAATTGAAAATTTTACAAATAGAGAATCAGTACTTTTTCCTGCAACATTATCTTTAGATATATATGGAATTTCATCGCTTGCACCAACTAATTGTATAAGAGTTGATTATGTGCCTGAGCGATATTTTAATAAAATGTATTTTCAAATTATGAAAGTAACTCACAAATTGGATTCATCATGGACTACAGCATTGGAGCTTCAATATAGAATTTCAATGCCAAAAACAACTAAAAATGGGAAAGAACGAAAAACATATTTAGATTATAAAGATCTGTATATAGCCAAAAGTTATTTAAAACATTTAAAAAAATGGAATAGTGTTAAACATATCTTTACAAAATTACGGCCAGGTGTAGTTAAAAATAGTTTTATCGATGGAATTATTGTTTGCGAAATAGCAAAAGATACAAAAGTTTTTTATTTGACAGATACTATGCCTAAAATGGGTTCAGCAGTGATCATTGATAGGGAACATGATGAGACTCTGTCGGACTCCGTTGGCGAAATTGTTGAGTGGTATCCAAGAAACGAGACACATGCTCCAGAGCACGATAATACGGGTGACAGCAATGTCGGACCAAATGTAAGCCCCGAAGGGGCACACGACCAGAAAGACTGGCCAGATCTATTTACAAGCAAACGCGTGTACAAAGATTTAAAAAAAGGACAAAAAGTAACAATATTTTTTTATAAAGAATTCTGGATTTTTATGACGGAAGCAGATGATAAAAAAATACCATCTAGTGAGGAAGTGGTGGCTACAGCCATATTACTTAGTATTTATAGCGCAGAAACAGTGGCAGCCATAAGAAAATTAGCACTTCATAAACAAATCGAGGAAGAAGCGGAAGCTTATAAACTTCCAAACGTCAACTTTTATGTGAATGTATATGGTACTTATAAAGAAGAATCTACGAGGAGTGGTAATTTCCTCAAACATAAAGGACTAATGGCTGGTAAAGCAGGATGGATGTATGATGAAACTAAATTCGTCTCCCTGCAAACTTTTGAAGAAGCGGCATTCATATCACTTAATTTTTATGATGATACGGATCGGATAATGAAAGATGGTACAGTCCGGATACAAGTTTTTTGTACACGGACTGGAGACCAAGTTGGATACGGTGAATGGAAAACTGGACCGCAATGGTACCATACTTACTTTCACGGGGGAGGGGCGTTCTTTGACTATGATTATTGGACAAAAAATTATGAAGGAGCAGAGCTTCGACTTCTGTTTACGTCTATGCTGAATAACTATAAAAATTTCATCCCGATAGAAAAATTAGTGGACATGAAAAGATATCCCGCAAAATCAGAAGAATATAATTCCCTCCTCAAGAAATACCTAAATTATACAGTTATATGCACACTTTACAAAAGAAAAAGAGAGAACAAGGGATTTCAAGACAAGTATAAAGTAAAAACAATTACATTACGCGATGTTATTAGGATAGAACGGAGAGTGTTGGAAAAAGAAATAGACAGAATTCATCTGGCTCCACAAGCGTTCAAAAAAATATATGGAAGGGATAAATATTGATAGAATGGAAAGTATTGGACACAGAAATAGACAGAATTTATATGGCTCCACAACAATTCAAAAATAAATATCCAAACTAATAGCATAAAAAAACAATTTTGATAAAATAAGTATATATTTATATATGAAAAGGTTATGAATTATTATATTACTATCCCCATATTTTCAGATAATTTTGTTCATCCATATGATGATAAAAATAACTTATCGTTGTTATATGTAAAAAATCTTCAAGACAATAAGACAGAAATTCTCACATTTGATCACCTTGATATATTAAAGATTGATAATTATGATTTCTTAAAAGACGCAACTCTTTTAACATTGAACAGAAAATATCTTCTTCACATCTATCCATTTAAAAATGTTTATGATATAAATTTGTTAAATTATTATCTATATAATAAGCCTCTTAATTTTGATGATATTAGAATTCCCGCTATTCACTTTTTTAATGAGAGATTTCATGATTTAGAAGATGTTAATAGAATAATTCCAATTTATAAGCATCTTGAATACTATGATAAAGTTTCAGAAAAAATAATTGAAGTATGGAATAACAAAGATAGAGTTGATTGGGAATCATATGAATTATATAATAATGAAGCTATTTTTGCGTTTTCATCAATAGAGAGAAATGGCATCAAAACCCACAATTTACCCAATAATAAATTTTATTCTAATTATAATTTATATACAACAACAGGGCGCCCGAGTAACAGTTATAATGGCGTGAATTTCGCTGCACTTAATAGGGAACAAAGAAAACATATATGCTCTTTTAACGATTTTCTTGTTGAGTATGATTATGATGGATATCATGTTAGATTAATTGGAAAGCTTATTGATTATAGTTTTCCAGAAGGATCTGTTCATGATTTTCTATCAAATTTATATGGAGTTACAAGGGAAGAAGGAAAGAAAATTACATTCAAATATCTTTATGGTGGAATCCCTTTAAGTATAGCAAATAAGAGTGAGTTTTTTAATAAAACAAAAAAATATACAGAACAATTATGGGATGAGTTTAATAAGAAAGGATATATTGAAACACCAATATATAAAAGAAGATTATTAAGAACAAATTATAGTAATATTAATCAATATAAATTATTGAATTATCTGCTTCAAGCATATGAGACTGAACAAAATATAAAGAAGATTATTAAATTACAGGGATATTTATATAATAGGAAGACATCGTTAATATTGTATACGTATGATTCGTTTTTAATAGATTTTTCTAAAGATGACAATAATAAAATATTAATAAATATTAAAAACATATTAGAAGAAGGCGAGTTTTTAACAAAAATTAAAATTGGATATATTTATAATAAAATGGTTGATATAACAGAGAAAATGTGAGGTTATAGAAATGGATTTCAATATAGAAAAAATATTATTAGAGTTGTCATATCGAATTCCCAATGGGATGCCTGATGTGAAAAATTCACTACATATAATTGAACTTCAATCACTTCTCACTGAGATGAATTATCCAAAAGAGTTTATTGAAGGACTATTAGAGAAATTAAGAACATATGTTGATAGTCCACAGAATAGAAAACTTAAAAGAGTAGGTGACCCTTGGGGATCAGAAGGTGACAAAGATAATGATACAACTGTCGATAATGGAGAAGATGATTCTTCACGTGGTCATGTCAAATTAGATTCAAAACAAGAAGAAACATTAAAAAAAGATTATGAAGGTAAAACTTTGGATGACCATAAGACGGGTAAGCAACGTCTTCGTCATTGTACTGCTAAGTTGATGATGATCACTGCCGGTAATACTGATGTCGAATTAACGTCCAAAGAAATCGATTGGATGAATGAAAACATGATGATTTCACCGCGTGGTCAATCTGGACAGTATTATCTCAAACCAAAAGATCGTGGATCCATTTCAATGAGAGATCGATTAGGCGGAACTCATATGGCACAGAAACATGATTTACTTGCTAGCATGAAATATTTGATGAAAAAGTATCCAGATTATAAACCCAAGTTTAAAGGCGCGGGCGGAACAGTACTGGAATTGACTCCAGAGCAATTAGAAAAGCTCGCCGGCCATAAGGCAACATCTTTTAAACCTCAAGATCCTGATGGGTTCGGTGTAGAAGGCATACCAAAGAAAAAAGCCAGCGAGGTATTGAGTCAGAGAGAACAAGATGCATTGAGAGAAGCAGGATATAATCCGGATGACGTTGAGATATATGGAGAGCGCATCAATCCGAATGAGCCACAAACATCCGTGGATGCCAGTCAAGGTGTAATAGATTCATTACGTCGTGGATTAGACAACCCAGATATTTCTGAAGATACTAAGGCGTACATGAAAAAGTTCATCGCTCAGTCAGACGACATATTAAAAGATCCCAAATTATCACCAGAAGAAAAATTAACTGCAATGCAAGAGCGAATTGGTAAAACGTTTAAAGAAGCATTTGAAGCAGCTTCGTTGTTGGGTGAAGATGAGGCAAGAAATTTATTAAAAGATTTTGGTGAAGTAGCCACTTATCTGCAAATGTTAGCAGAAGGACAGCAGGTTTATATGCCAGCGTCTGGGTCATTTGCAGTAGCAGATCTCATTAGAGTGAGCGGAGGTGGCGATGCAGGTCCAGCTAAAATTGATAAGGTTTCAATAAAATCTAAATTCGGATCAGCCGCTGAAGGCGCCGCGACATCAATTATGGAAGTGTTATCCACTGCAGCAAAAGGATTGCCTGAAGACGATCCGAGACGTAAAAAAGCTGAAGACACCAAAAAACTTCAACAAAATAATTCTACTAAAGCTGATACATCAGAGATGGATCCACAAACTAAGAAAGAAGTTGAGTCAGTTAGATCAATTAGTTCGGCCGGATCTATAGAAGAAGCAGAACAAGCAATGAGGGATATTGGGCTCTCTGATGAAGAAATTGCTTTGGCTAAAAAGAGATTAACAGGTTATCTAAAAAAATGGGGAGACAGAATTGACCCACCAGTTTGGAAAAATGGTGGAGCAGTATTGTTACAAGAGTTGGCATATAGAATTTATTCAGGTAAGAAAGCACAAGAGACGATGAAAGAGATAGGTGGTGAATATCCAGTTGATTATATAGTAGTCACAATGGGGGAAGAAGGTGCAGAAATTGTTGAACATGATAGAACAAAGATGGATAATATGTGTACAGAAGATAAAGGATTTCCAGAACATCCTAAATTAGAAGGTGGTAAACTAGTATCGTTGAGATACGGGCATGGAAACTGGGGTGCACGTCCTTGTTCTAAAAAGGCTAAATAGATATGAAAACACAATTACTCTGCACATTTACTAATAAAAAATATCTTGATGATATTATTGAAAAAATAAAGGAATCTTATAAAGTTGTATTCAATAAGATTTATGTACTTCAAAATGAAGACAATGTGAGTGAATTAATTTGTACATATAATGTAGAAACTAATGAAGAATTAGATTATAATCTTGTATTGAATACAATTTCATTACATAGAAAACAACATTCAAATACACTATATACAATTAATGCTCTTAATGAAGTTATTAAAAATCTAAATAATGGAGTTTTAGATACTAAATATAGAATTCCTTGGAGAAATTTTAGCAACATGATTATGCTTGTTAATTCAGATGGATTAAACAAAGTACCAACAAGAATTTATAAAATAATAGAACTTGAAAAAAGTTATAAAAAAACTTAACTTTCGAACAGCGAATATATATTTATATATGAGTTAAGTTTTGGTTATGTATAGCGTATTTAACAATACAATACTAAAATATAAAACATAAATGCTAATGATAAAACATAAGGAGAAGTAAAATGGATATTGAACAAATTAAAGAGCGTCTTAATCAGTTACAAAGTGCAACTTCAACAATGAATCACTTTTGGAAACCACCTTCGGGTAAAACACAAATAAGAATTGTTCCTTATAGATTTAATAAAGACAATCCTTTCATTGAATTGTACTTTCATTATAATCTTGGAAATAACAGAACATATTTGTCTCCCGTATCGTTTGGAAAGCCAGACCCTGTCAAGGAGTTTTCTGACAAATTAAAATCTGCAGGAAGTAGAGATGAATGGCTTCAGGGTAAAAGACTTGAACCAAAAATGAGAACTTTTGCTCCTGTTGTTGTTAGAGGAAGTGAAAGTGAAGGTACTAAATTTTGGGGTTTTGGAAAAACTGTATATCAGGAATTGCTAAGTTTTATTGCTGATCCTGATTATGGTGATATTGTTGATCCCATTTCTGGACGTGATATTGTTGTTGAAAGACAGACACCTGCTGAAGCTGGCAATCAGTTTGGAAAGACTACTATTAGAGTCAAGCCAAATCAGACAACACTTACTGATGATAGCAATCTTTTAGAACAGCTTGTTGGTGAACAGGAAAAGCTTACAGAGCTATATACTGAACCAACATACGATGAGCTTACTGAGGCACTAAAACAATATCTCAATCCTGAAGAGGAAAATGAAAGTAGTTCAGAGACAGATACCAATACCAAAAGCGATTCTAGCGATAAGGATTCTGTTTCAGATATTGAAGATGCGTTTGATAAGCTTTTTAACGACAACTAAATAAAATATAAAATACAAAATAAATAGTTTTTATATACTGTTTATTTGTAGGAGTTATTATGACAAAAAAAGATGAATTGGCAAGTGTCATTGCCAACGAGTTAAATAAGCAATTCAAACATCATCAAACAGCATATTTTCTTGGCGATACTGAAATTTCTCCAACAGATGTTACTGATTGGATTTCAACAGGGTCTTCAATTTTAGATCTAGCAATTTCAAATAGATCTAATGGTGGTTTAGCTGTTGGTAAAATTTCAGAAATTACAGGACTTGAATCAACAGGAAAAAGTCTTCTTGGAGCTCATGCGCTAGCGAATGCTCAAAAACAGGGTGGCATAGCAATTTATATTGATACTGAGTCTTCTGTATCGCATGAGTTTCTTGAAGCTTTAGGTGTTAATGTTTCTAAAATGATATATGTTCAGTTAGAAACGGCTGAAGAAATTTTTGAAGCAATTGAAAGTATTGTTACAAAAATTAGAGAATCTGATCAAGAAAGATTAGTTGCTATTTTGGTTGATTCAGTTGCTGCTGCATCTACTAAAGTAGAAATGGAAACAGATTTTGATAAAGATGGTTGGGCAACAGCAAAAGCAATTATTATTTCTAAAGCAATGAGAAAGCTTACTCAAATGATTGCAAGACAGAAAGTTGCTTTAATTTTTACGAATCAGTTAAGAATGAAATTGGGAGTAATGTTTGGAGATCCATATACTACATCTGGAGGAAAAGCTATTGGTTTTCATTCTTCAACAAGAATACGTCTTAAAAATGGTGGACAAATTAAAGATACCAAAGGAAAAACAATTGGGATAAAAATTAAAGCACAGATTACTAAAAATAGATTGGGACCACCGCTAAGAACAGCAGAATTTAGTATGTATTTTGATAGGGGAATCGATGATTATGGTAGTTGGCTACAAGTATTAAAAGAATATAATTTAATAAAACAGGGTGGTGCATGGTATACATTAATTGACCAAAATGGAGAAGAGCTTAAATTTCAATCAAAAAAATGGGAAGAGAAGCTTGAAGACGAAGAATTAAAAGAATATGTATATAATTTGATCTGTGATAAATTGATATTAAAATATCAAACTCATGAATTAGGTATTGATGATGTTATTGAGACGGATAAAGTAATAGATGACATCTAAAGAAAGTATTGTTAACAAAGATTATTTAACACTTCTTAAGCAAGTTGAAAAAGAACACAAGAAAAAAGATAAATATTCATTAAATATTAATGACCGTGTTCTTGTTATAGATTTTCTTAATACTTTTATACGAGCTTTTACTGCAAATCCAGCACTTAGTGAAAATGGGGCTCACATTGGTGGACTCATTGGGTTTTTAAAGTCTATTAGATTTGCTTTAGCAAAAATAAAACCAACAAGATGTATTATAGTATTTGATGGAAAGCATAGCACAAAAAGAAGACAAAAAATTTATCCTTCTTATAAAAATGAACGAAGAGTTAAGGAAAGATTTAATAGAAATATAAATTTAGGAACATCAAAGCAAGGCGAAAAACAATCAATGAAAACACAGCTTGGGCGACTTGTTAAATATCTTGAACAGCTACCAGTTACACTTGTATCAATTGATGGAATAGAAGCAGATGATATAATGGCATATATTAGCAAGCAACTTTTAAAGGACAGTGATATATTTTTAATGAGTACAGATAAAGATTTTTTACAACTTATAGATAATAGAATAAAAGTATGGAGTCCAACAAAAAAAATAATTTATGATATTAAAAAAATAAAAGAGGAATATAATATTTATCCCAAAAATTTTTTATTATATAGAGTTTTAGATGGCGATAAATCAGATAACATTAAAGGTATTAGAGGAGCCGGATTAACATCATTAAAGAAATATATCCCTAGAATTACAGAAGAAAATGAGTTTAATGTTAGAAGTTTAATAAAATTTGTTGAATCATCTGATAAAAAACTTAAATTATTTGAAAATATAAAAAACAATCAAATAACTATTAAAAGAAATTATTTGTTAATGCAATTACATAATGTTGATATAAGTAATAGACAGAAATTATTGATTCAAGAGTCTATTAGAAGAAAAGTTCCTCAGCTTATTAAGTATAAGTTTTCAACATTATTTATTCAAGACAAGTTGTGGAGTCAAATTCCAGACATGGATTCATGGATTACAGAATTTATAAGATTAGATCGTTATAGAGAATTAATTAAAAATGAATGAAAGTAAATTATCAAAATTTGGATATAATTTTCAAATAAAAACAATAGCTTGTTTTATTACTCGTTCTAATTTTTTTGAGCAGATTTGTGATATATTGGATGAGAAATATTATGAAAGCGATGCTTTAAAATGGATTATTGGAGAATGTAAAAAATATTTTTTTGAATATAAAAAGATAATTACTTTTGATATTTTTAAGATTAAAGTTAGTGAAATTGAAAATGATATACTCAAATCAACAGTAGTTGATACATTGAGAGAAACTCTTAAATATATAAATTCTCCTGATTTAGATTTTGTTCAAGATAAGATTTTAGACTTCTTTAAGAATCAGACGCTAAAAAATGCAATAGTAGAATCTGTTGAGGTATTAGAAAATGGTAATGATTTTGAAAAAATCAAAAAAATAATTGACGATGCAATGTCAGCTGGTACTGAAAAAGATATTGGTCATGAATATTTTATTGATGTTGAGGAAAGATATAAGAACATGGCAAGAGATGTATGTGAGACACCTTGGGAAATTATTAATGAATTGATGCAAGGAGGACTTGGTAAGGGCGAGCTTGGGGTTATAGTTGCTGCATCTGGAATTGGAAAAAGTTGGGTACTTGCTACAATTGGTGCACAAGCACTTAAGAGAGACAAAACTGTTGTTCATTATACACTTGAATTAAATGAAGAATATGTAGGGTTACGTTATGATAGTATTTTTTCTGGTATTACAAATCAAAATTTAAAGTATTACAAAGAAGATATAATTAAAAAATTGGAGACAATTGATGGAGAATTAATTATTAAGTATTTTCCAACAAAAACAGCTTCAATTCATACATTATTAGCACATCTTCAAAAAACAAAAACTTTTGGAAAGAAGATAGATTTAATAATTGTAGATTATGGTGATGTTATTAAAGATATAAGATATGCAAAAGAAGTTAGACATCAGCTTGGAAATGTTTATGAAGATTTGCGTGGGTTAGCTGGTGAAATGCAAGTTCCAATATGGACGGCTTCTCAAGCTTCACGCGCATCTCTGGATGACGATGTAATTGAAGCTCAAAGGGTTTCTGAAAGTTATCAAAAAGTTATGACAGCAGACTTTGTAATGTCTTTATCAAGAAAGATTGAAGATAAAGTGGCAAATACTGGCAGGTTTCATGTAATCAAAAATAGATTTGGTCCTGATGGATTAACATATCCAGCAAAAATGAATACAAACATTGGACAAATTGAAGTATATGATAGTATGTCAGTTGGTGGGCAAGAACAGCAAAAGAAAATAGAAAATAGAGATAATATTGCTAGAAAGCTATTGGCAAATAAATATAAAGATTTAATAGAAGGAAATTAAATTATGAATTTAAAACGCTTTGTAGTATCAGAAAATTTTATTGAGAAATATAAAAGAAAAAAGCCACCTTTTGGTTTTAATGGTTTAGGTGAATTAGTTTATATGAGAACTTATTCTCGTATAAAAGAGAATGGAAAGAACGAGCAATGGTGGGAAACAACTCGCAGGGTTGTAGAAGGAACGTATTCAATGCAGAAAAATTGGATAGATCAACATCAACTTGGATGGAATGCGTGGCAAGCTCAACGAAGTGCACAAGAAATGTATGATAGAATTTTTAATATGAAGTTTTTACCTCCAGGTCGTGGACTCTGGGCAATGGGAACTATCATTACGGAAGAGAAGGGACTATATGCTGCACTTAATAATTGTGCATTTGTATCAACTTCCAATCTTAAAGATGATTTGTCAAAACCATTTTGTTTTCTAATGGATGCTTCAATGTTAGGAGTTGGTGTTGGATTTGATACAAAGGGAGCAGAACAGTTTATTGTAAAAGGACCTAATTTAAATAGAGGTGAAGAAATTTACGTGATACCAGATACACGAGAAGGTTGGGTAGATTCTGTAAAGTTGCTGTTAGAAAGTTATTTTTTGGGAACCGGGGTTATTAAATTTGATTATACAGAAATTAGATCTGAAGGTAAATTAATTAAGGGTTTTGGTGGAGTATCAAGTGGTCACAAGCCATTGCAAGAAGTTCACAGAGCTGTAAGAAAAGTATTAGATAGAAACGTAAATGAACCCATAACAATAACTACAATTGTTGATATAATGAATTTAATTGGTAAGTGTGTTGTTGCTGGTAATGTAAGAAGAACTGCTGAAATAGTATTTGGTGATCCAAATTCAGAAGAATATATAAATTTAAAGAATTATGAAAAGAATCCAGAAAGAGAAACACATGGTTGGACTTCTAACAATTCTATTTTTGCAGAACTTGGTATGGATTACAGAGATATAGCAAAAAGAATTATTGATAATGGAGAACCTGGTTTCGCTTGGTTAGATAATATGAGAGATTATTCACGAATGAGAAATGGTAGAGATGAGAAAGACCATAGAGTTGCAGGTGGAAATCCTTGTTTGGAACAAAGTTTAGAATCATATGAACTGTGTTGTTTAGTTGAAACATTTCCGAACAATCACACAGACATAGATGATTATTTAAAAACTCTTAAATATGCTTATCTGTATGCCAAAACAGTTACACTTGGTAGAACACATTGGCCTGAAACTAATCGTGTTATGTTAAGAAATCGTAGAATTGGATGTTCAGTTAGTGGGATAGCACAATTTGTTTCTGTTCCTGGTGGTATTAATAAGTTACGATGTTGGTTAAAGAGAGGATATAACGAAATCCAAAAGTGGGATAAGATGTATTCAGATTGGTTAGCAGTACCAAGAAGTATTAAAACAACATCAGTTAAACCAAGTGGTACAGTTTCATTATTAGCTGGAGCTACACCAGGATTACATTATCCTGAAAGTAGATTTTATATTAGAAGAATAAGATTATCAATCCAATCTACTTTGATAGAACCATTAAAGAAGGCTGGTTATAAAGTAGAATCTGCATTTGGTTCAGAAGATTCTACTGTGGTTGTTGATATTCCAGTTGATGTTGGTGAAGGTATTAGAACTATTAATGATGTACCTATGTGGGAACAGATATCATTGGCAGCATTTATGCAAAAGTATTGGGCAGACAATCAAGTAAGCTGTACTGTAACATTTGATCCAGAAACAGAAGGTAGTCAAATAGCTTATGCACTCAATTATTTTCAATATCAATTAAAAGGAATTTCGCTACTACCAAAATCAGATGTTGGAGTATATAGACAAATGCCTTATGAAGAAATAACAGAAAAAGAATATAATAAAATGGTAAAAAGATTAAGTCATTTATCATTCAGACAAGTGAAGGGCAATGAAGCAGTAGTAGAGAGATTTTGTGATACCGATGTGTGTGAAATAGATTTTAAAGAAATAGAAAAATGAGAAAAAAAATTATATTAGGAACTGGTGTTGCAGGTTTAACGGCTGGTTATTTTAATAAAGATTCAACAATAATTGGGAAAGAATTAATGGGACAAATGAACGGCGATTTCTCACTTGGTCCACGACTTCTTCAGTTTGATAGTAATTTGTTAGATATTTGTATAGAATTGTTTGGGCCCAACAATGTTGTTATTAAAAATATAAAAATTGGATACATTATTGATAGTGCAATTTGTGATACACTGAATCAAGATTTTAAACTAAAATATTCTGAAATTACACGGAATACAAAGAAGATAAAGAGCTCATTCTTATCGGGTGGTAAAAATCAAATAGCTGTCATTATTATTAACAACAATTTTGACAATTCTTATACTATATTATTACAGAAAATAATAGATATATTAAATGATAGAAAGCAGATTATTATTGATGATGTTGATAAAATTTTATTAAATAAAGATACTGTTGTAACAGATTGCGAAGAATATAAATATGATACACTATATAATACAATACCACTTAATATTTTTAATAAGCTTACAGAGCCTTATAGCATATTTCAAAAAGACATATTTGAACTTGGTTGTAAATATTTTTATAAAACGAATTTTGATAACGTACAAGATATAGAAAGTAGTAAAGAATTTAAATATTTGTATTCAGTTGATGGACTTTGGACAAGAAAAACATATTTTTCAGATGATAATTATATCGTATATGAGACTATTAATAAATATAGTCAAAAAGAAATAGATGGAAATAGAATTATCGAGCAAAAGACTATTCCTATACAAATTATGAAAAATATTAATTTTAAGGAATATGATAATATATTTTTTATTGGACGCTATGCACAGTGGACACACAAAATGAAAATAAATGAAATAATAAAACGAATTTTAGAGCTCAAGAATGAATAACAAAAATAATAAAAGCTTTGAAGAGATGTATAAAATTCAAGAAAAGTTTACTAAAGAGTTTTTTTTGAAGAAAATGGGATATGATGTTTCTACAATTAAAGAAGATTATGAAAGAAAGATTTTTTGGACAAAGGATTATGTTCTTTCACTTATAAAAGAGGCAACTGAAATACTAGATGAAGTTGATTGGAAATTTCATGCAACAAAAGACACTGTAGATATTGAAGACAATCTTTTAGAAGAGGGTGTAGATGTATTAAAATATCTTCTTGGTTTGCTCATATTAAATGGTTTTTCTGCTGATGAAATTTATAACAAATTTATTGATAAATCAAAAGTTGTTGAAGCAAAATTTGAACAAGAAGAGTTAATAGAAAAATTAAAATCTGAAAGGGGGCATAAAATTGTTTTTGTTGATATCGATGGGGTTTTGGCAACATGGCCAGAAACGTATATTCAGTTTGTAAATAATAAACTTGGAACAAATTATGAAACATTTTTTGAAGTTGAAAACAGCCTGGAAAAGAAATTGGCATATTCAATAAAAAATGATTATAGACTTTCTGGCGTTAAAAGTAACATGGGCATGCTTGAAAATGCTGCCGAGCTTTTAGATTCTCTTAAGAATTCTGGCTATTATATAGTTCTATTAACTGCAAGATTGTATAAAAAAATATTTAGAATATATAGTGATACATTAGAGTGGTTAAATAAAAATAATTTATATTTTGATGCAATAATCTGGAAAGAAGAAAAAGAAAAATATATTATTGAGCATTTTAACTCAAACAATGTTATGTTTTGTATTGACGACAATATTAATAATGTCAATAAGCTTTATGAAAAAGGTTTTGATGTTTTTCTTATCAATAATGAACTTATGTTTGAAAGTTATGATAAGATGATTGAAGCAAATAGTAAAATACTAAATAAAAATATTAAAACTTTCAACACACTTTCAGATTTAATTTCTTTTTTAAAAACCAAAAACATTACAGAGTAAAAATGAAAAAAGAAAATATTAAAGAGTGCTGTATCATATTAGATGGTGTTGATAAGACGGGAAAAGATTCAATTAAAGATGAGATAATTAGACAGACGGATGGTAAAGCATTAGTTATATCAAGGTCGTTTCTATCTCAAATTGTATATTCTAGAATTTATAATAGAAAAATTAATGAAAAATTTTTTATTGAAAAAATGAAAGAATTATATGAAGATAAAGATTATTATTTTTTTTATTTGGAAGCAGAAAAGAGTGTTTTAGAAAAAAGATTTATTAAGCACAATGAGAAAGATTTATTAATTAATGATATACAGAAACATATAGATACTTTTGAAGATGTAATTCTTCAATTAGAAGAACATAATATGTTTATTAAAAAAATTAATTCAACAAATTATTCTGTTGAAGAATCAGTAAAAGAAATTTTGAAAAAAATATGATTAAAGAAATAAAACAAGATATACAAGATTGTAAGCTTTGTGAATTACATTTATTAGAAATTAATCAATTTAAAGAAGAGGCAGGATATGGTAAATTATTGCCAAAAGTCAATGCTAAGACTAATATAATGATTGTTGGATTGAATCCTTCTAGAAATAGATTTCCAAATTTAAAACATCCGTTTGGTGGAGGTGGAAATTTTAAAAAAGATAAAAATGCAAAGTTTTTAGAAATTTTTAAGCGATTTGGCGTTTTTAATAAATGTTATATTACAAATATAGTAAAATGTTCAACTACAAATAACGATGTAAATAAAAATACAGTAAAAACCTGCTATAATCATTTAAAGAAAGAGATTGAATTTTGTAAGCCAAGTATAATAATTGCAGCAGGAAATCAAGTATATAGTTTTCTGGAACAATTTAATATTAATAATCTTGAAAAAATTTATCATCCAAATTATTGTTTTTCATATCACGGAATAGCATTAGAAAAATATATTATACAGATAAAAAATGTTTTGATGAAATATGGTTTATTAGGAAATAAATATGAATAGAAAAATTTTTATAACGGGTGAAAGTGGAACAATTCCAATGGCAATTCAAGACATCGCCAACAGAAATTCAGAATTTACAATTATGAATAGTCATTCAAGCGATTTATATAATCTTAATAGATTAAAAGTACATAAAAGTTTTGAAGTTAGAAAACCCGAGATTGATTTTCTTAATAGAGATCTGCTGTTTAATGATCTTGAAAAAATCTGGGAACATACAGATATTATTATTCATTCAGGAGCATTTGTTGGTACTGATTTTTGTCAAGCAGATCCTCAAGGTGCGATTAGAACTAATGTTGAAGGAACTAAAAACATTGTTGATATATGTAATAAATATAATATAGATTTAGTATATTTTTCAACAACAGCTATTTTTGATATCGATGATTATTCTTCTACTAAAGCTATTACTGAGTATACTAAAATTCAGCCTAATACACTTTATGGAATTACAAAATATGCTGGTGAGCAAATTGTAAATAAGCTGTGTGAGAATAAGAAAATGATAATTAGACCTGTTTTTGGTTTTGGTAATTATCCCGATGATCTTCACAGTGCATTAACAAAGATTATTTATGTTTTGTATTATAATTATTATATGAAATCAACAAAAATTGATGTGTTATTAGATGTTAACATCCCTAAATCTTATATCAGAGTAGAAAATATTGCTAATGTTGTATTGAAAGCAATTAAAGAGGAAATATGGAATAAAGAAATAAATGTTGGTGAATTGTTTTGTAATTCTTTAAATTGGCATGAATTGTTTAATAAAATAAAAGTACAATATAAGTCGCTTATTGATGATGGCAAATTTATAGAATCTATTACATTGAACAATGAAGCAATAAATTTTATACCGTCTGAAGATTATTTACATTATCATAATATAAATGATATAAAGTCTAGAAATTTAAATGTTGATGTTAATTCTATTGGTGATTATATTTCTATTGATTCTGGAATTCATTTAACGTGTTCTAGTGTAATAAAAAATATAGAAAAAAAAGCCTTTTGGATTTCATAAAAAATGCTTATATTATATAAACAGATAGAACAATTATTTAATAATAAAGGTTATGAATTTATTAAAATAAATGGAATAGAATACAGAGAATTATTTAATTGTAATTACAATATTAAAGTTAAAAATAGTTTTTTGAAGAAAAATATCCGTGAAGCAACCGCTGCTGATGACAATGAAAGAAAAACTTTATTAAGAGAGACTATACAGGGCATTGATTATTTTATAAATGATTTAAATTCTAGACAATTTGTCATTCAAATGAAGTATAATGATAGAAAAGATCTAGCTGGGTGTTTATCGTTATTTCAGTTTATTATTAGAGATAATATATTACATTTATTTGTTTTTGTTAGAAGCCAACACTTTGAAAACAACTTTTTATATGACAATCAAACATATATGTTAATAACAAATGCATTAAGTGACGAATTGAAAAAAAGAGGTATCAAAATAAAGACTGAAAAAATTAATGTTCACATAACATCATTACATACAGAGAGGAATTAGATGAAACATAAAACATATATCCCACTACACGGACATAGTACATACAGTCAGGGTGATGGTGTTGCAAGAATTTCTGATATTGTTGAAAGAACAAAGGAAATTGGTGCCAATGCTGTAGGATTGTCTGAACATGGAAATATGTCATCATTCTTTAAATTTTATAAGGAATGCATCGAAAATGATGTTAAACCTATAATTGGCTGTGAATTATATTTGAATGATTTATATTATAGTGACAATGAGCAGTTTTTGGAAATAAGACAAAAAGAAAAAGATAAAACTAAAAAAGCTATAGCTGATAATTATCATCAAATTGCATATTGTAAAAATTATAAGGGTGTGCAAAATTTAATTCATTTGACGAATATTGGTTTTGAAAATTTTTATAGAAAGCCACTTGTCAGTACTGAGCTTTTGTTTGAAAAATTAGATAACAACAATATAGTTACAACTGGATGTTTACAGTCTGTATTTAATAGATTGATTGTAAGTGGAAAAGAAAATGAAGCTTTAGCTCTCATTAAGAAATTTTATGATAAATTTGGTGAAGATTTTTATCTTGAAATTATTATAAATCAGCTTGATGAACAGAAAAAATGTAATAATTTTTATAAAAAAGTTTATGAGAAAACAGGTATAAAACCGGTTTTTGCAACTGATTATCATTATGTTGATAAAAATGATTGGTTTATTCAATATCTTCTTTATGTAATTAAGGGAAGAAAATCTGTTAGAGAATATCCTGATTCTGATTGGTTTTATGATGTTAGAGATTTATATATTAAAACAGCTGATGAAGTTTATGCATTGGCACAAAAATATCAAGTTGACGAAGATTTTCTAAATATTGCAATTAAATCTACATTTGAAATTAGAGACAAAGTTGATATTGAGTTGCCATTGTATCCAGATAATTTTCCAAAATTCAATGAAATAGAAGAGTATAGCAAAAATCAGTTTCTTGAAAAGCTTAATAAAAAATGGGATGAAAAAGTTGAAAATGAATTAATTCCAAGTGATAAATTGGAAGAATATAAAGAACGGCTTAAGTACGAAATGAAAGTAATTAATGATAAAGGATTTATTGATTATTTTCTTATTCTTGATGATCTGCTTAATAATTTTGTTTATAAATGTGGTGGAGCAACTGGTGCAGGAAGAGGAAGCGCTCCTGGATCGCTAGTATTATTTGTTCTTGACATTACAAAAATTGATCCAATTAAACACAGTTTAATTTTTGATAGATTTATGAATCCAGCAAGAATTGATCCTGCCGATATTGATTTAGATATTGATTCAAAGACACAGAAAGAGACTGAAAACTATTTAAAAGAAAAATATGGAAAAAATAAGGTTTGTCATATAGCAAATTTTGGTAAATTTGGTGCTAAAACTGCCATTAAAGATCTTTGTAGAATTTTTGAGTTAGATTTTAATTTGTCAAATAGATTAACATCATATTTCAATGATTTAAAATCTGTTGTTCAAATTGAGGGTGAGCTTCATAAAGCAGAAACAATTGCTAGTAAGAAAAATGAAATTGATTTATTAAAATTTATTGAAGAAAATAGAAGCTTGTTTACAAATGTTGGAAATAAATTTGTTGGAATGGTACGACAAACAGGAAGACATGCTTCAGGAATATTGCTAAGTAATAAAACGTTAGATAGATCAGATATTCCATTATTAAAACTAAAAGGCGAGCTTGTTACAGGAGTTCAAGAGGGTGGTGATGAAAGAGAAGTTGCCGAGTTAGGATATTGCAAGCTTGATATATTAGGATTAAAAGCTGTTTCTGTTATAAATGACACAATAAGATTGATTGAAGACAATTACGATGTTAAAAGTATTGAACAAAATATATTGAAATCAGATCTGAATGATCAAAAAGTTTATGAAGAATTTCAAAGCGGAAATTGTAGAGATATATTTCAATTTGGTTCTGACAGCATGATTAGCTTACTAAAGCAGATAAAGCCTACAAATATTAATGATCTGTCTGTTGTAAATGCACTATTTAGACCTGCCGTTATTCAAGCTCAAGGAATTGAGGCATACTTGAAAAATAAACGTAATCCAGAAGAAGCCAAAGAAAGGCTTGATAATGTTCATTCGAAATTATGGAAAATCACAAAAGAATCTTTTGGTGTTCCAATTTTTCAAGAACAAATTATGTTTATATTACAAGAATTAGGGGGTTTTACATTAGCTGAAGCAGATAAAAGTAGAAAAATTCTGAAACTATTACATAAGGGTAACCAAGAAAAAAATAAAGATTTTTATAATATGATGGATAAATTTAAAAAACAAGCAAGAAAGAATGGAATTAGTAAAGAACACATTGCTTGGTTATTTGACATTCTTGGAAAATATTCAGAATATTCTTTTTGTAAGGCGCACTCATTGAGTTATGCTATGAATGCATATATTTCAATGTGGTTAAAGATATATTATCCAAAGGAATATTTTTCATCATTATTTAATCACTCAACAAGTTCAGATTTAAGCTGGTTCATAAAACAGGTTAAAAGGCAGGGTACAAAAATAAATGAATTTAAGAGTGGAAAAACAGATGATAAGTTTTCTGTTGATTATAGCAATAATTGCATTACGTTTGGATTAAATAAAATAAAAGGTATGCAAAGAAAAGATGTTTCTATTGTAAATAAAGTTGAAGCAGATAATGTCTATGATTTAGTTGAGTATTTAATTGAAAACAAAATATCTAAGCGAACAATAGAACCATTGTGTAGATTAAGATATTTTAATGAAATATTTGATAATTCAAAACAATTAGAAATTATTTTTGCTAAAGTTAAAAGTAAGAAAAAAAATGAAAGTATTAAAGAAAAAATTGATTTCATTATTAATGATAATGGAGCAATTGAAGATTGGACAAAACAAGAATATATTAAATTTGAAAAAAAATATTTTGATTTTTATTTTGATGAACATCCATTTGTTATAAGATATGATAAAATAAGAGAAGAAACTCCCTATTTGATTAATCAAATTTCTAGTCCAAAGCAATTACAAGATAAGAAAAAAGGAGGCGTTATTCTTTGTGGTGTAATTAATGATATTATTCTTAAAAAAGCAAAAAAGACAGGAAGAGAATATTATAAATTAATAATAGAAGATGATGAAAAACAGCTTTACGTAACTGTGTTTAATTCAAGAGATATTGTACCGCTTGAGATTGGCGATTTCATTGTAATGAAGGTTTCAAAAAGCAAATTTGGTTTTACAAAAGCAAAACAATCAGAAATAAAAATAATGTGAGGAGACAATATGAGTAAATTAACTAAAGGCGAAATTGAGAATATGCGAAATGCGATGGGAACTCTACCATCACAGAAGCCCAAAAAAACATATAACTATGAAAATGATATTACATCAATTTATACTAAAATGACAGATTGGCCTAAGAATCCATATAAAATTATTGTTCGGGCTGTTACTGCTACTTGGGGAGACAACGAAACAGGTAGTACTCAGAAATGGGAAAGACTTACTCCAGAAAATAGATACAGACTTGTGTTGTCACATCTTACTGGTAATACATTGTTTCAAGCTTCTGAAGGTATTCAATTTCAATTTGAAGTGAATGGTTTAACTAGACATGATTTTGATCAACATGCAAGGGCACGAATTGGTGCACACTTTATGTCAATAGGAACAAGGGATAATAACAAATTGGATGCTGATATTCTTTTATACGATGATGTTATTGAGAGAATGAATAAGGATTTTGAATATAAACAAAAGGTAGAGCAGTGGATTAAGATTACAAAAGATTTATATGAAGATACAATATTATATTCTGAATCGTCTTGGCAAACTGGTAGAGCATTTTTACCACAAAGCATAAATCATTCTTATGTTTTTGGAATAAATTATCTTGCGTTAAAAGGACAATGTAATAGAAGACTTATGGCTTGCGAACAAGAGGGTATTGTTACATTACATTGGTTATTCAGAGATGAAGTAAACAGATACTTTCCATTGCTAGCTAATTATTTGAAGCCTGTTTGTGATAACGCCAAGCGCTGTGTCTATATGGAAGGTCCAGAAGGGCTTACAAAATATTTTAGTAATTTATTTGATGGATGTGGTAGATGGAAAGTAAAAAAAGAAGAAAATCAGACTTATAGAGAATTTAATAAAAGTTGTACATCTTATGAAAGACTCAAAGAATTGGGAATACCAATAGTATATCCTCATGAATATATTCATTATGCTTACAACGATTATGATAAATTAGATAAGAAAGATAAAATATTATTTGAAATGGATTAGAAACAAATGCCAGATTATAATAAAATATTTACAGGAGTATTAAAAGTTTTTGAGAAAAATTCAACTTGCATTAGAATTAAAGTCGCTGCTCTTATTATTAAAGATGGGCGAATAATCTCAACAGGGTGGAATGGCGTTGCTCCAAAATGTAAGCATTGTGAGAGTATCTTTACTGTTAAGGAATATAACAGCAAAGATCATGCTGCATTCAGCAGAGAAAATGAAATACACGCCGAGCAGAATGCATTAGGATGGGCTGCTCGGAATGGCGTGTCTACTGAAGGAGCAGATTTATATATTTCTATTTCACCCTGTTCATATTGTGCTAAATTAATTGTTGCTGCTGGAATAAAAAAGGTGTATTATTTAAAAGAATATGATAGAGATTCTAATGGTATTGCATTTTTAAATAAGAATGGAATAATTTGCGAAATAGTCAATATTTAATAAGGAAGGCAATGATTAAAATAAATCGATATAAATATAGAATTGAAGATTCAGATCAAAAATTAGCTGAAGAAAACAATTGGAATGATACTGAAAATACTTATATTGGAAATTTAGGAGAAATAGCAGTTTCTAAATATTTAGATTTAAATGAGTGGACAGTAGTGGAAAAGGCTGTGTCAGATATCATTGATGATGAAGGTAATAGAATTCAAGTTAAATCTACAAAAAATAGTTTTGCAAAAAAGAGATTTTGGCTAGAACAAAAAGAAAATTTAGAATTTGATAGATATATTTTTTGTTTAATTGATGAAGAAGAGAAATTTGCTACTGTTGAGGCAGATATGTTAACAGAGATAGCTCATTCTAATTTTCATATATATAAAAATTTAAAAGCAATATATAGGAGGAAGTAAATATGGAAAACACATCACCACTTGATGCAAGTCAAATTGATATGTCGCAGACAACGAAAGTCGTTTGCGAAAAATGTTCTGGTCTTGTTTTTGAACAGGGATTAATGTTAAGAAAATTATCTAGATTAGTGTCACCAAATGGTCAAGAAGTATTGATACCAATCGCTGTATTTATGTGTAAAAACTGTAATCACATAAATTCAGATTTTGTTGAGAGTGATTTAGAAATATAATTGTGTCACCAATTTACGAATATTATTGTCCATCTTGCGGTTACGAGGAAGAAATGTTTCAGCAGATAAATGACAGTGCACCAACTTGTTCTAAATGTACAGAAATGAAAACAAAACCATTTTATCAAGTTGAACACATTATGACTGAAATGAAGAAAAAGATTTCAAAATCCGCTGCACATTTTAAAGGCAAGGGATTTTATGAAACCGATTATAAGAAAAAGAAAAAGAAAGAGACAGAGTAGTGTCAAGAATATCATATTCTCAATTGTCAATGTATAATAGCTGTCCCTATCATTGGAAGCTTAGATATATTGATAAAATATCTGTTGATAAAAGTAATATTTTCTTATTATTTGGAAGAGCTATGCATAAAACCCTTCAGACATATCTTGAAATAATGTATAATGATTCTGTTAAAGCTGCAGACAATCTCAATCTTTATGAGGTGTTACAAGAAGATATTATATGCGAATTTAATGATATTAAAGAGAAAGAGGGAGAAGCGCCCTGTACAAAAAAAGAACTGAATGAATTTTTTGATGATGGGGTTACTATTTTAAATTGGTTTAAAAAACATAGAGGAGAATATTTCTCAAAGAAAAATTGGGAATTAATTGGGTGTGAAGTCCCTCTTAATGTTGATTTACAAAAGGGTGTTAAATGGGTAGGGTTTATTGATGTTGTTTTATATAACAAAATGTTAGACATTATTAAGATTATTGATATTAAAACTTCTACTTGGGGTTGGAATAAGTATCAGAAAAAAGATAAAAATAAAACATCACAATTATTATTATATAAACAATTTTATTCAAAGCAATTTAATCATCCAATTGACAAAATTAATATTGATTATTTTATTGTCAAAAGAAAGCTGTATACTCAGGCACAGTTTCCGCAAAAGCGCATTCAGACATTTAAACCAGCTGATGGTAAAATAAGCATGAATAGAGTTGCAAATGAGCTTCACGCATTTTTAAATGAGGCGATTAGCGAAGATGGCGAATATAGACGAAGAGAGTATGAAAAAAAATCAAATATTAAGTCTTGTAAATATTGTGAATTTAGAGATACAAAATATTGTTCAGCTGGAGTTAAGTAGTGGTTGAATATAAAAGATCAATTGGAATTATTTTAAATAATATAATAGATGATAAATCTCTTATAAATAAAATATTGATTAAATTAAAAGAATGTCAAGATGTCTGTGGTGTAAAATTATTTTATGTTGTTTTTTATTATAAAGACATTGACAGTAAAACTATTAAAGATTTTGTTAAAGAATATTCAGATATATTTTTTGGATTAAATGTAGATATAACAAGGAATTTTAAAAAGAAATCGTTTTTTTTAATTGATCAAAATGATTTAGTCAAAAATTGTAAATTTAGATATGACGGAAATATTTTAGAGGGATTTAAAGAATATAAAAAGCTGATTGCTTATATTATAAAACAGGAACAAAAAGGAAGGAAGCAGAGATGAAAGTTGGCATTGTTGGCAGTAGACGGTGGGCTGATAGAGTCAAAATTAAAGATTTTATCTTTGAACTTAAAAAGAAGTACGGTGATGATGCTATAATAGTTAGTGGTGGTTGTAAAAAGGGTGCTGATGCAATGGCAAAGAAATATGCTTTAGAATTGGGTTTGCAATATGAAGAATATCCACCATTTCACGAACAGCACAATCTTTATTGTCCCTTACCCAAAAGACTTTTTGAAAAAAAGTATCATGTCTCTAATTTCTTTGCACGGAATAAATTAATTGCACAAAATAGTGATAGTGTTATTGCATTTATTCCAGAGGGAGTCAAATCAAATGGGTCAATGTCAACAATAAATTATGCAAAAAAAATGAATAAAAAGACAATTATTGTTTCATAATTTTTTAATTTATATATATGTATATATGTTACTGATTATGTAAATTATGGAGAAAAAATATGAAAGCAAATATTAAATTAACTTCCGTTAAATTATTAAAAGATTTATATGAAAGATTTAAAAGCATGACAATCAATACTAAAATGACACTGCAAAAACTATCAAATCGATCAATGTCTTTGTATATTTCTGATGAACAGTTTAGAGATAGAATCAACAATACAGATGAACTTTTAGTTAGTGGCAGTAATTTTTAGGAAAACTATAAAAATAAAAACGTTATGAAAAAAAATAAAAAGAAAATACTTATGATGTCAGATGATCTGCGAATGCACAGTGGTGTTGCTGTGATGTCAAAAGAAATTGTAATGGGAGCAATTCACCATTATGATTTTGTGCAAATTGGAGGGAGCGTAAAACATCCTGAAGAAGGGAAAATTGTTGATATGTCTCAAGCCGTTCGCGAATCAATTGGAGTAAAAGATGCATACTTAAAGATTTATCCAACTTCTGGATATGGCAGTCAAGATATGTTAAGACAGATTATAGAAATTGAAAAACCCGATGCGGTTCTACATTATACTGATCCAAGATTTTGGTTGTGGTTTTATCAAATGGAGCACGAAATAAGAACAAAAATTCCCATATTTTATTATGAAATTTGGGATGATCTTCCAGATCCAAAATATAATCGCGATTATTATTTAAGCTGCGACTTATTAATGGCTATATCAAAGCAGACTTATGGAATAAACAAGCGGCTAGTACCAGAATTTGAAGATTGGCAAATTACGTATGTTCCTCACGGGATAAACACTGAGAAATTTTTCAAAATTAATCCAAATAATTCAGATTTTATTAAATTCAAAAAAGAATATGATTTAGATGAATATGATTTTAAGATTCTATATTTGAATAGAAATATTAGAAGAAAAGTACCTGGTGATGTTGTTATGGCTTATAAACATTTTGTAGAACAGTTACCTAAAAATAAGCAGAAAAAATGTGTTTTGATATTTCATACAGCTCCTGTTGACGATAACGGTACTGATTTGAGAGTTGTTTGCAAAACATTAATTCCAGATCAAAATGTTATATTTACATATGATAAAGGTGGACCATTTGACGATATAAAGATGAATTACTTATATAATGCGATTGATGTTTATGTTAATATTGCATCAAACGAGGGTTTTGGATTGGGAAGTGCAGAAGCTTTAACAGTTGGAAAACCAATAATTGTTAATGTAACTGGTGGTTTGCAGGATCAGTGTGGATTTAAAAAGCGTGTTGAAACTTCTGATGGAGATACAACAATTAATACTTTGAAGTATTTAACGCCAGATGATTACATAGAATTGGGATCTAATCATCAGGGGAAATATAAAAAACATGGAAAGTGGGCAAAACCTGTTTGGCCAAAAACTTTATCATTATTGGGTTCTCCTCCCACACCCTATATTTTTGATGATAGGTGTCGGTGGGATGAAGTAGGTGATGCAATGAAAGAATGGTACGATGTTGGTGTGGAAGAAAGAGAGCGGTGTGGAGAGCTTGGAAGAAAGTTTGTTTGTGAAAAAGATGTGGGTATGACTGCAAAAGAAATGTGCAATAGATTTATTGAGTCTATGGATTCAGCATTTGAGAAGTGGAAGCCAAAATCGCTTTACGATTTGATTAAAATTGAAGACAATATAAAAGAAGACATATCTATAAAAGTAATTGGGGATCAAGCATGAATAAGAAGCTTGTTTTAATGTGTGGACCACTTAATACCCGATCAGGATATGGAGATCATGCTAGATCGATATTTTGGACTTTATATGATTCTAATAAATATGATATAAAAGTTATAGATGTAAGATGGGGTAACACTCCTCGCAACTTTCTTAAAAAGAATGATTTAAAGCATAAACAAATTTTAGATTCTATAATAGACGGGTATAAGTTAGATAGACAGCCCGATATTTATATTGACATTCGGATACCTAATGAGTGGCAACAAGTTGGAAAATTTAATATTGGAATTACAGCTGGAATAGAAACAAATGCTGTATCAGCAAAGTGGATTGAGGGATGCAATAAGATGGATTTAATAATTGTGCCATCTGAACATTCAAAATCTGGATTTTTGGTTTCAGTTTATGATAAAGTACAGAATATGCCAGATGGTTCACAGCAAAAAGTTGGTGAACATAAGCTTGAAAAACCGATTGAAGTTATTTTCGAGGGAATTGATGAAGAAGTTTATAAACCGCTTAAAGTTAAAGACATAAGCAGAAATATTTTGAAATATATAAATGATATTATTGATGAAGATTTTGCTTTTTTATTTGTTGGTCAATGGATTCAGGGTGGATATGGTGAAGATAGAAAGGATATTTCTAGATTAATAAAAATATTTTATGAAAGTTTTGCAAATCTAAAAAAGAAGCCAGCACTAATTCTTAAAACAAGCGGAGCAACGTTTTCACTTCTCGATAAAAGTGAAACGATTAGCAAGATTATGGAAATTAAAGATAAATTTCCCAGTGACTGGAATCTACCCAATGTTTATTTATTGCACGGTGATTTAACTGATGATGAAATGAACGAGCTCTACAATCATCCAAAAATTAAGTGTATGGTATCTTTAACTCACGGCGAGGGATTTGGTAGACCATTTCTTGAGGCTTCAATAGTTGGTTTACCAATAATTGCATCAAATTGGAGTGGACATATAGATTTTTTAGAATCAAAATATGTAATGTTTGTTAATGGAGAGTTAGTAAAAGTTCCCAAATCGGTCGTTTGGGAAGATATTATAATTCCCGAAAGTCAATGGTTTATGACTAATGAGCACGAAGTTTATAAAGCATTAAAATATGCTTTTGAAAATAAATATTTAATAAAAGAAAAAGCAAAAAATTTAATGGAAAAGCACAGAAAAACGTTGACACTAAATAAAATGGGCGAACTCATTAATGATGTTGTTGAAAAATATACAAAGCACTTATCAACACCAGTTTCTTTGAAGCTGCCAAAACTAAAAAAAATAAATAGCAGCAAAAATAAAGAAAAAATAGAGATTCCAAAATTAAAGAAAGTGATATGAGAATTATATCAAATTGTCCATTGTGTGAAACTCATGCACTTCACGTAATTGAAGAAGCTGGTGACAGCTCAATGCAATGTTTGTTTTGTGGTTTTGCTTCTTCAAACAAATTTATTGGTGGTAAAGAAGTTAATAAAGAATATAATAAATTAACTAATGAAATGAAGAAATGGTCTAAAGAGAAAAATGAAAGGATTTGGATACCCGCAATGTTAACTCTTCCAGAAGGACTTTTATATCCGTATAATGATAAAGACAAAATGAAATGGGCTTATGCTAAAATGGTTGGTATTCCTAAAGCAGAAATGGAAGATTATCCAAAATCAGACGGTGGATTTTATGAACAGAAATATGATGTTGATAATCAAGAAGTTTATGATACTTTTCACGAATGTGTTAATAGATTAAATGAAGAAGCTAAAGAGAGACGAGCTGATGAACAGAAAATAACTCTTCCAAAACTAAAAAAAGTAACATAAAATGATAGTAAAAAAGAAATGTAAAACATGTAATTATGATCCAAAAGAAAGGGCAGCTGGTGGGCTATATAAAGATAGAAGGGAAGATATAAAATCTATAAAGGAATATATTGAAAATCATGAAATACATTATAATCATATGGGTCACAGATTAACACCAATTTTTAAGAAATGTTGTAAAGCATTTGATTATTATAGTGTTAAATTAATTAAAGAAAATTAAACACTATGCCAGCAGATGTTATACATCCAATTGTAAGAGTAAAAAAACAATTAAAAATTAGAGACATAAAAGCAGGTTCGCTGGTTGAATTTAAATATGCAAAGGCAGCAGCTGTGAGGAAACCAATAGTTCTTGTATTATCTAATGGATATTATGATAAAAAGATAAATACAAAAAAAAATATTGTAATTCATGGAGTAAATTTAAATTATATTCCTAGAGGTTCAGTGAGACAATTTAAAAAACATATAGAAAGAAGTCCAATTTTGGGAAGAAATATAAGATTTGATGCTTTAAATAGAGATGTAAAAGGACAGGGAATACTTGAAGAAAATAGATATACACAGTTAATATTACCAGCAAGTGGAGAAAAAGCAGGAGAAAGCATTGCACAGCTTCGTGTAATTATGAAAACAATTTATTCTACTAGAATTAAGCCATTGGCAAAAAAATATGATTGTTTTAGAATTTATAATGTTAAAGAAATTTCAAATGTAAAAAGAATATTTTATAAATTTTAGAGCTATGAATAATAAAAACATTTCAATATCTTATTCTATTTTAACACACAATGAGACAGATTCATTGCAGAGACTTTTGGATTTTCTCACAAGGCGAAAAGATGAAGAAGATGAAATTGTTATTTTAGATGATTATTCAAATAACAAAAAGACACAAGAAATACTTGATGTTTATACTTCAATACATGAAATAAAATTTGAACAGCGTCATTTATTAGAAGATTTTGGTAATCAAAAGAATTATTTAAGAAAAATGTGTAGCAAAGATTATATTTTTAATATAGATGCAGATGAGTTTATAAAATTACATTTAATTAGAAACATAAAATCAATTTTAGAAATGAATCCAACAGTAGATTTATATTGGGTTCCAAGAATAAATACTGTAGAAGGATTAACACAAGCACACAAAGATAAATGGGGGTGGACTATAAATAAAAAGGGATGGGTTAATTTTCCCGATTTTCAAGGTCGTATTCACAAAAATAGACCAAACATTAGATGGAAAAATCCTGTGCATGAAGTTATGGAAGGGTATGGAGAATATACTCAATTGCCAGCTGAAGAAAATTATTGTATCATACATCATAAAGTAATCGAAAAACAAGAGCATCAAAATCAGCTATATGAAGATATCCTCGATTGTAGATAATATTCCAAATAAAATAGAAGATAAGAATACCACTTCTTTAAAGTTTAAAAAAGATTTAATAGAGTATTTAGGAGATGATTATAAAGATGAAATTTGCTTAGAAATTGGTACGAGTAAAGGATATTCTACTAGAATTTAGAATGATATTTTATAGAATATTAGATAATCAATTATACTTTGTTGATGAAGTTGAAAAATTGGGATTTGACGAATCACAGGGATTAAGAATACCCGATGAATATTTAGAAAAACAAAAATTTGTAGTTATGAGAACTTGTCATGGTATAGGTGATTGGGGAATAATTAGCGCTATACCTAGATTATTAAAACAAAAGTATCCCAAATGTAAGGTTTATTTACCATCTTCTAAATTATTAAGAAATTTATTTGGTCAATATGAACAAAATTGGGGTGTGTGGAGTAATCCGTTTGAAAATGTAAATGCTATATTTGATAACAACCCTTATATAGATGGATATAAGGATTCTATAGAAGGTGAAGTTTTTCATGATCATTATAGAATATATGATAAAGATAATACAGATATTCCATTAGCTGAACAAATGTTAAAATTTTGGCAATTTGAAGAAGGTGAATATAAAGATTCCCAACCTGATATATATTTTTCAGATGAAGAGATAGAAATAGGTAATAAAATTATAGAACAATATACGGATGGAGATTTTGGAACTTTACTTATTTCTGATAGATATGATTATTCTAATGATAATTTAATTGTTGATATTTTACGAAAAAATAATATATCTTATTTTTATTATTCTCCAGTTCCATTAGAACAGACATCTTTTAATTTTATAGATAAGGCACTTGATATAAGACATATAGATATTAGATTACAGTTATATATTCATTCTAAAGCTGAGTTAAATATTGGAAATCAAAGTGGTACTCTTCAACTTGGAGTTCGTAAATCTAAAATATATGATGTTCAGAGACAATTTCCAATGGCTGGTAATTTTGTTAGGGGTGAAAATTATTTAAGAGATGATTTTAAGAGAAATTTATTAAGAGATTCTATTAGAAAATCTGAATCTAAAACAACAACTTCTATGAAATTTAAAGCAGACGTAGTTGATTTTTTTAGAGATAATTTTGAAAATAAAACTGTTTTAGAAATTGGAACATCACTTGGATACGGCACAAAAATTTTAAGTGGATTATTTAAGAAGGTGATAACAGTTGATAATTCTAGTGAAAAAATATATGAAGCAAAAGAAAATTTGAAACATTTAGATAACATTGATTTTAGATTGATGGATGTTTATAATCATAGATGGAATTTTGATGAAAAAGTAGATGTCATTTTTATTGATTGTGTTCATACATATGAACATTTGAAAAGTGATGTCGATAATTCATTAAATACTTTTGATAAACCGATTATATTTTTTGATGATTATGGTTTATTTCCAGATTTGAAAAGATTGATTGATGAATATATAGATATGGGTAAATTTAAGGTATTAAAAAAGATAGGACAACATAAGGGCAAGATATATCCAAAAACACAAAATAAGATATTGTTAGATAGAGAGGGTATTATATGTCAAGCCGTATAGTTTATACATCTATTTTTGGTAATTATGATGATGAGTTAGAACAAAAATTGCCTAACAATTGGGATTGGAAATGTTTTTCGGAAAATAATAGCTTATCTTTATATACAGATAATAATAGAAATGCTAAGAAATTTAAAGTATTACCTCATAGATATTTATCAGATTATGAATATAGTATCTTTGTAGATGGTAATATGTCTGTAAGATTCGCAGGTGATATTAGTGAATTGATTGAAAAGTATTTGAATGGTGCAAATGTTGCATTTTTTAGTCATAGAAATAATCTATTGGATTCAAGAAATTGTGCATATAAAGAGGCAGAGACTATATTTCAGTTAGGAGAAAAAAATATGCAAATTACACCTGAACGAGGTATTTTGAATTACAAAGATAATCCTAA
>Ga0080013_1000566_pt1 | contig 51939 bp, 46 predicted proteins | sample ETNvirenome_6_85_FD_69236 | JGI IMG/M metagenome (GOLD analysis project Ga0080013, IMG submission 69236) | Marine viral communities from the Pacific Ocean - ETNP_6_85 (SPADES assembly) (version 2) | ecosystem: Environmental > Aquatic > Marine > Oceanic | place: Pacific Ocean | collected 2013-06-19
ACGGAATTTGCTGATTTATCTACTACAAGAGTATTGCTGTCTACGTTAAAATCTGTTGTTGAATCTGTTACCTGACTAACGGCACTGTCTATTGTTGCCCCTGTATGGGTACTGTCATAATTTGCCATAATTTATTTCCTCTATATTACATTAAATATTTTTCCATCAGAGTCGTGGAACACGTCACCAGTGGATGTTAAAAAGTTTTTTGTTGCTTCCCATATTCGCTTTGCAAAATGCTTCGCAGCACTCAATCTTAATCCTAACATAGGAGCCCCTTTGCGTTAAGTCTTAAGCCTAACATTATTTATTCCCTTCCTCTAGAAGTTTATTTCCGATGAGCTAAAACTCTACCGCTTGTTACAACTATCTGCGAAAAAGGTGCATAGATAACATCGCCCTCGCTCAATGTTGTTGACGATAGATTGTCACCGGGAGAACATGTCGCTGATAAAATCGCGTCACCATTTATAGCCTTCACAGCTACCCAATCGCCAGATTCTGTACCGGTCAACTCATCAAATCCGTTCAGACCAAATTGAACGCTTCTTAAACTATTTACTAAACCTTGCATAACTATTCCTTTTATGTTCTATATTGTGTACCAAATTTCACATATATTACTGTTCTAACAAATGCATTTTTGACAACTTGGTAAACATTAATATTAAAAAAATTATTTAGCCCACCCTGGGGTTTTCTTAAATACAGGCTTTACCTTTTTTGGTAATTTGTCTGGGTCGCGGGTAACGGTCATGTGAAAACCAATTGATTTTCCAAGTGCCATCATACCGTCCATTTCACCACTGGCGTATGCCATAAGGTTCTGTATCTGTATTGGCTGCATTGAGCGCATCTGGGCCAGTGTAAACGAGGGTATCTGTCCATATTCTAGTGGGCCACCGGAAAGCGAAAACTTTGTTAACTGTCCCGCTAGTCTTCCACCCTTCCTGTCACCCTTCTTATATTTACCGGCTCTACTAGTTTTGTATAATCCCTTATCATCTATTCCAATAAACTCATCCCAGTTTGTGTATCTGCGGTTTCTCCAATCTGAACCAGTTAGTGCCTCAAAAAAGACTCTGAATATCACACTGCCCTTATGCTTTAGCGATACCACTGGGTGAACAACAAATTTAACAGGGTCTCTAAAGTGGCCCATGATACTAAAATAAGCTCTCTTATCTTTTTCTCCTCCAAGTCCCTTATATATAGGTGTAATGTCTGTATCCATCCACCTTAAATGCCCCTTGTCCCAGGCCTTTTTAAATCGCCTCTGTACAGCTTTTTTATAGCCTATCTCCTTACCATCATCATCTTCATCATCCCAGAGAGACAGTATTAATGTAGTGGCCAGTGTTAACCCGCCACCTCTTAATGCTATGCGCTTCCAGAACTGACGATATAGACGTGTTTCTGCTTTACTGCCGGCATTAACTGCCTTTATCATAGAGCGCACATTACTCTCTGTCCAATCCGGTGCTAATAAAAACAATCTTGCTATATGCTGAACCGTTGGGTTTCTACCCTGTTTCCCGAATGTTTTTAATCTACCGTGGTGTAATCCACCAAAGTCATCATTGATTAAGTTGGCAACCATTTTTGCTCTTTCGTCAGGATTTAATTGAGGTTCTTCTTTTAAGAGCCGATGGTATTCAAGTAAAGCGGCACGAGCTTTTAATCCGGCCCCATACCTCTGGAACAGAGCTTTTGCCTGTGCTTCCTGGAACTGTAGAACTCTATTCTTAACTGCTTTCGTGGCCCTGGTTTTATCAAGTATTTCACCAATCTTGGTTTTTTGGTTCTTGATTGTTTCGTCCCAATCTTGATTCCTACCAAGGGTTAAACCGCTTCTGACAAGTAGTTCAATTTCAGGGTCGAGTTCTCGTATTGATTTTAATCCTTTCTTATATGCTGATACTGGATTAGCATCAGATAGCTTTTCAAGTGCGCCCCCAAAAAGATATGAGCGAGTAAAGGCTAAATGATGGAAGAACGATGACTGTAAAATCCACGCCTTAACTATCGCATTATATTTTGTTGCTCTATCTATTGCTTTTATACCCTTAAGCTTTGATGAACCAAGTATTCTGTTGAGTTCATCTGCAATATCCTCGGGAGCATATATGGGTTTTTTCTGTAGGATAGTACCATCCTCTGTCACAATAAAGTTCTTTCCTAATTTGGGAACTATTTTTGCACCTACAACCTCTGATTGCTCTTCTAATTGATTTACAGTTTTTTCTATAGCAGCATCTTTTTTCCTGGCTCTCATTACGCGGGTTATAGCTGCATCAGCTTCGCCATGGGCCATACCTCTTGCCATAAGTGATTCACGTATAACCTGTATTAGTGTCTCAATCGGTTTACTATACTCACCCTTGTGATTAAATTTCTCACGGCTAATTGTTTTTAAGTTTTGCTTTAGTGGTTCGAGCTCTATAGTTCCGCTATATCCCCACCATGTAAAATTTGGGTGCTCAATTTTTTTATAGCCATCCTCCTGGTTAAACGAGAACAGCTTCTTGCCGTTCTTATTCTTTATCTTCATGCCAGTTTTCAGGAGTTTTTTGTGCTCTATAACATTGGCGATTTCTGATTCCAGAAGCATGAGGTTATTTGTAGCACCCTCTATCTTAAGCGTATAGCCATTAGACATACCCTCCAGTATAGTTTCAAATACCCTCTGCTTTGCATGCCGTGTAGAGGTACCAAATTTTCTAAACTCTTCGCTGCTTGGCTTTTCGCCCAAATCCCATACCCGTGAAACATAGTTATCAATCAGATTATGTATTATCTGTTTATCTTTAGATTGCTTACCTATCTTATCATAAACCTTTGATATGTCACTGGCAATTTTCTTCTGTTCTTTAGATAGGTTTTGTGATAAATCTACAATCGATTTCTGCTCATTGGTTAGAGATTCGTAGTACTCATCCAGATGCTGTGGGTTTTGTTTTAAATCAAGATATATATGTATAGCTCTGTCAATGTCTTTCCAGTTTTTATCAGTTTTTTTAATTCTTTTCTGAAATTCATCAGCCCTGACAGAAGCAACCTGTGTGGCCCAGTCTCTATTTCCGAACCAATCATCCTTACCCTTCTCATATAATGATGAAACGGGTTCTTTCTTGTCTGTAGATTTTACTAGACTGTGTGTAATTCTAGAATCTTCTTTACTAAAGGTTCCAATGTTCCCGGTAGCTGATTTGATTTGGTTTGGTTTGAAGGCAATGTAAATAACACCAGAAGTATCTTTAGTTTCCGATATTTCACCCTCTTTGCTAACCTTCTTGGCAGGTTCAGAATGTCCTTTTAATATAACCCCATCATATAGACCCGGGAATTTTGTTACCCTCCTAATCGCCCTTTCCCTGTCCCTGCCGGTCAGTATATGCCCTTCTTCTTCTGAATCAATAATTAATGGTTTTTTAATATTTAGATATACAGGATATGTTTGAGGCGTACTTATGTCTTTCCCTGTTTTATTACTAATTACTTTAAATCCTTTTGTTAAAGCAAAATGTCCAGCGACATTTGGGTCTGGTGTGAAATATTGTCCGTATTTCCAATACGCATCCCCGAAATGTTCTTTTTGTTTTTTCCCTAAAAAGAACTCATCGAAAGAACTTTTAGCACCGTGATAAACCACCAAAGGCTTTCCATCTTCATCAACGACTTTAGAGTCGCCAAACCATTTTTTAAATTCTGGAGTTAACTCTGGTTCGAGCCTGAAGGTTTTTTGTTCTGGAGGTCTTTCTTTTGTTCCTCCGAAGAACTCTGGGTTTCGCTGGATGATGGTGTTGAGGGGGTCGAATAGATTATTATTGGCCCAAGATTCAGTACCCAGTCGTCCTCCGGTAAGTCGTTTATATCTCGGTATGGAATCGTATTCTTTTTCTTCTTTATATTTGGCATCTGTTGATACTCCTAATAGCTCTAACTTACTACCTTCTGGTAAATTATTCAATATTTCACTTACTTCATCAAAGTTGCCAACTGGGTATACAAATAACGCCTGTCCGTCATTCATCAGTGTATAGTCCAGGCCGGTATCTCTGACAAACGATTGACTTTCGCTTCGCTCTATTTTAGAACCGTCTGTTTTACGCACAAGAAAAGCATTTACTTCCCCTTTCTGAATCTTAAATACGAACTGGGCTTCCTGATGCAGCGCTTTAGACATAACCTTCGATATGCTTTCCGCATCGTTAATAGATAACCCTGGGAATGATATGATATAGTTTGGTGAAACCTTCCCATTATATCTACCCTCCGACATCTCTACAGTGTTTGGAACCCCAAGGTGTTCAGCTAGCTTTAATTTTAACCCAGTCCTTGTTTTAGAAAAAATAACACCTTCAAGCGAACTTATAATACTTTTTGTTTTTTCAGGGGAAGAACCTTCCGGGATTCCCCTTGTGATTTCCAGTGCAATTTTTGGGGCCTGTTTTACAGCATGTTCTTTTACAGCCGTTGTCACCTCCGGCGTGACAGCAAAATCTTTTGTAAACGCAAGTATTCTTGCTTTGTCTGGGTTTGTTGGAAACCTATTCCCCAATAAAGGTTTTTGTTCATAGGCATCAATCTCACCCTTAACCATGCTCTGTATAGATTCTGCCGTACCAGGTGTTCGGCCCTTACCCCTAACGCTATCCCACAATAAAGCCTGTACAACATCTGGCCTTAAATTGGTTTCCCTTGCTAATCTGGAAAGCAGGTGGTTCATTATTCTATATTCTACATCATTTGGTTGACCATTTAATCCAAATAATTTTGACATCCAGGTATCATGAACTGTAAAAGGAAAGTATTCATTAAAAGCTCTTTCTTTTATTGTCTGCGCATATAGAGGGGTTTTAAACCTGTTTTCCTGTGCAAATTCCACATGGTTATACCATTTAGATATTTTAGTTATATCCTTATCTGTGAGAAATTTATATACCTGTGTTTCATCCGAAATAAGCTGTTCATTTTTTAGTGCTTCTTTGAATTTTTTTGTTTGTGTAATGGGTGAATATTGCCTTGCTATTCTCATAATAAATAAGGTATTGGCAAAGTTTACCTCTGGAGATGCTTGTGCACTCGTTATGCCAAATAAACCAGAAAACTCGACAATGTTTTCGATACCAACAACATCCTTTGCTACATCTGCTACAGAGTCATACCAGCTCCCAAATTCGGGGTTCTTTTTTAGCTGTTTATTTAATGATTGGAGTAATGTTTTATAATCTATAAGAGTGTTTTTTCTACTCCACTTTCTTACACCTTGTACAGCCTTAACTATTTCTTTACCAGTTGGGTTGGGGTTATCCTTAAACAATGTTTCAATAGCAACCTCTACACCACCTAATATATTAGATGTGTCATCAATATTTTCTGGTAGCCCTGTATTTTCAGCGAGCTTTTTTAAATTATGCCGTAATATATCAAATTTCTCTGCTGGTACATCATAATACGATGCGAGAACTGGCATGTCTTTATTACCACCCAGGTAACCAATATGGCCCTTAAATCCCTGTGATTTGATATCAGTTTCAATAGCAGTTAGGTCATCATGTTTATCCCATAAACCCTGCTCATCTTTTATTAAATCATAATAATCATCTGTTTCTACAATAGATGTATATAATACATTTGCGCCTGTTTTGATGGACGGCTCGGATTCTTCTCCAAGATAAAAATAAACACGCTTTGGAGCTGCCTCACTTTTTATACGTTGAGCATCTTTATTGGTGGATTTTAAATCCATCTTTTCTGGAGACAGATTTATTATACCATATTCCTTACTATAGTGGTGAGCAGGAACTAGCTGATGTGTTTCTTTAGATGGTGGCGCTCTTTCCTGGATATCTTCTGCGATAGCTTGTCCAGCTATTGCTTCAGACTCTTCCTCTTGAAATACTGCAGATTCTATTTCATAATCACCCTTTAGAAACTCTGCTATATTGGTACCATCAGAGAAATCTCCCATGAGCTCAACAAAGGAATTATACATCTCCCTTGGCATTGAATACATAGAAGCATGCTCTGGGTTTTTGTTTGCGTATCCAAGGTGATGAAACACAAACGCCTTACTGAACAGCTCTATATCTGATACACCGGGGTTTTTCCCTGCTTCAATTAGGGATTGTCGGAGTCCCCCAGCATAGGCCCGTATTGCTCCCGCAAGCTCTGGATTCGTTCTTTCAGCTTGCTTGAAGAATCCTTCGACAAGTTCTTCCGCAACAACGTCTCTACCCACTTTTGAGTTGAGTAAGATTTGGACGGCACCAGTTTTCTCGTCGATTGTGTTAAGCCCGAGGCTGATTGCTTTGTATTGTTTTTCTCCATTTTCTTCTCCCACTTGTTCAAACCCTTCTACTTCAGGGTCATAGTTTCTTTCCTTATACCATGATTCAGACTCTATAACTTCACCCGTATTTTCATCATCGTACTCTATGGTGAAAGGTATATCATCCTTGTTAATTTTATCTACTAATTTTTTTACTTGTTTTTCTCTACTTTTAGCCTGGCCCATGCCCTGCGAAACTCCGGCACCTATAACAGACACGGGTATGGCTGCTATTGATTCTTTTATAAAAGCATCAGCAAGTTCTTCTGGTAAGTTATCAGCAACAAATTCATCATATATAGACTGCGTGAGTACCGTGACATCTGCCTGCAAACCCTCCGTGGTTGATTCTACAAAGATATCACCAATAACTCTGGCTATTCTTTTGGATAACTCCTTGGTTTGCATTGTATTTAAGAACCTATTTATACCAATCCTTTCAAGAGCTGCATTTACTCCCCCGCCAGCTATGCCTAAACCTAATTTTAATACAGGGTCAACCTTTCTGCCTGTGAGCTCTTCATACTCATTGGCTCGTCTAATAATTTCACCACCTTCTCCGGCAAACATTAAACCAGTTGAGGCTACGGGACTAACTGCCGTAAGGGCCATTAAACCTAACAATAGGGGTGCCCCCTCTGCTGCTAATTGATAAAATCTAATTGGATTAACAAGCTCAAATATTGATTCTACAGGCTCTGAATATTGCCCCGTTGGTGGTGTTGGTTTAAAAAAGCCCTCGGTAGCAGCCTCTACGCTCTTTGCTGCTTCATAAAAATTAAATTCTTCTGGATTTCCCCTAGCGGATTCGAGGGCCCTGTCAAGTGAGTTACCAAACAGAGCGTTAAACATAGGGTCTTCGTATGCTTTAATGTAATCTTTTCCAAAATCCCGCTCCAGTGTTTCGTTGAGAGATTCACCAAGTTCCTGAATAGCTCCGGCCATTCTTAGGCCACCAGCTGCTGGGTAATCAACGAGCTGCTTGAGTCCGCTTCGTAGGGGAGAACCAATATTATCGACTGTTTTTTCTTCAGAGACTATAGGTGTCTTCGTACTTGCCGATTGAGCTATTTCAAACGTAAGAGCTTTCTTTATTGTGTCTTCATCCCAGCCCTGTTTACGAAGCTTTGATATACTTGATAGTGATTTTACGTCGGGGAATTCATCCTCTATTTTAGGTTGGATTGGACTGTCAAGGATTCCTTGAACTTTTGTAAGCGGTTCTAGTTGCGCAAATATTCCAGAGGGGTCTTGAAGAGGGACACCCAATTCATCAAAGATAGGGGAGACTGTTTCGTCTAGTTGCTCTAGCTCTCTATTGAGAACCTTTGAATAAAAATCAAGAACATTGGGCATATTATTGCCCTAATTGTGTTCTTATTTGATTATCAAAGTAGTTATAAACATCCCGAACGGATATGCCAAGGGATTCTGCAATGTCAACGCTTGCTTTATTTACTGCATTTTGGGTTGCATGCTTTTGGCCAAGAGCTATCTTAACATTCCTTTCTGGTACCTCATACTGTTTACCATTAATGGTTAATACAATCTTTGAACCTTTCTTTGGTAAGGAATTGAAAACAGAATCTTGAGCTGCTTGTATCTCTTTATCTGTATGTTCTTTTTTCTTGAGTTCTGCCGTTGAATCTTTTTTATTATTATTCTCTGGCTCTGTGTTGGGGCCATATTTCGGCTTTGATTTAGATTTAGCCACAGACCTTAAGTTCCGCCAGTATGGATGTGAACCATCTGCATAAAACTTTTCAAGTTCAAGCCTATACTGTTCCTCTGCATTTCGACTGGAAATCCGGGATGCTATTTGAGCCATCTCATTATCTGCAATCCCAGCTGAAGCTGCCGCTTCAGCTGAAATATCCAATTCCCTACGATTACCATCTACATCATATACAACTTCAGGTGTCATAGCCAATCCACGGACACCAAGCAGTTTTCTCATCCTGTCATTATCAGACTGTACATCTTTTTTCTGACTTGATATATATTCCGTTGCTCTTTTTTCCCACTCTTCCCTGGATATAATACCCCTGGATTGATTGATTGAAGCAATTTTTGTTTCTATATCTAATTGCTTTTTTATTAATTCAGCTTTCTCTTCTTCTGTAGGTTCTGGTGGATTCTTAATTAAATCTAGTTTTCGTTGAGTTTCCAGTTTTGATAATTCTTGCTTCTTTAAATCTAATTCGTCCTTTTTAGATTTCTTTAATTTATCTTTCTGAAACTGCTTAATTAGTGCCGCTTCTTTTGCATTTGCTTGTCTATGTTTTTTATCTGCCATGATTAAATCTCAATTACTCTACCGTCAATAATTACGTATTGCTTACCGTCCAATTCTATAATACTTTCATCTTTTCTCGTCCAATTACCACTTCCATCTTTTTCCCAATTGTTATTTAACTCACCAGCTATACTACCAACGGCACTTCCAGCTGAATTCACAGCATTAGTTAAGTCACCCCTGCGCTTAAGGGCCATGCTGTACTTTCTTTTTGTTTCATCCATACCATATTGTCCGAGCGCATCCTGGGCTCCCACTTTAGACATCTGGTTCTTCAATGATATCTGCCTTGCTGTTTCTGCAACTCGTCGTATGCGTTCTGCATCAATACCTGCTGTGGATTGATGCATTACAGCAGAATTTTCTAATCCACTTCGCACAATATTCCCCTGAACCTGGGACTTCCCTACATCAGCCATTTGGTTGGCAGCTCGTGATGTTTGAGATACTATTTCTCTCTGCATACCACCCGTGAGCACACCCTCCTTTGAGCGTCTCTGCAGTTCAGATAGGTAGTCCTTTTCTAATCCGCTCTTTTTATATTTAACGGGATTAAAGTAATTACCTAAACTACTTACTGTCTTTGATATCGCTGGGGCTGCTAAAGCCCACGCCATTGCCGGTATAGGCATATCTTACTCCTTAAACATGTTTAATTTGTTAACCAAGTTATCTTTAATCTTATTATTATAGAAATCATTTTTGACAATTACCCTAGTTCTAATTCTGAAGTCTCACCGAATGGCTGCCAGAATACATTAACTCTGTTTCTAAAATATGTTTCTTCTGCACTAGATTGATTTGTATACACCCAATGCAAAATATCTACATTCAAATTCCAATCGCTTGTAGTATGAGAAGCACCAGAAAACCATGTATAATTATTATCGTTATACGCAGGATTAGAAGCATCATAATGTGGATTGGTCTCTGAATGTCTTATGGCTGTTGGTGTTGATGTATGCTCTGCATATATTTGAATATCAAATACGGGGGTAAAAAAATCATTATGATTATCAGCAGAGGATTGGTCTGTTCCTGTTCCATCCCAATGGTCAACTTCATTAAAACCCTGCGAGCCTAATCGCATCCCAAATCCTGGGTATGTAAAAATACCATTTGATTGTATATAAGATGTAGAATCAGTTGCGTCTCTTCCAGCGGAGGAAGAAAATGTAGATTCTCTTTTTTCTTGTCCTCTTTTCCACATATAATCATAGTAGTTAACACCATCCGCGCCGTCAGCTCCTGCTGAATTATTTATTCTACTTATTAAATCATATTTAACAAAACTCTGGCATGCATCGTGGTTCATGGGCTTACTAAAATACGTGTCTGTTGAGTCTTTATCCGTTCCATATGTCCAATATGCTGATTGACCATGAAATCCCGCAGAAACAAAAAATAAATATGTATCACTATCACCGAGGCTTAATTGTTTATCAATGTAGTTACCATCAATATCCCTAACTCGCCTACTATCCTGAAATCCTGTGTTATAATCTGGCTTTTCAGCGTGAGTACCTGTTCCTTTATAGTATGGATAATCTCCATCATTTGGGACATCGTTGGGTTTAGTTAGACCATCCCCATAAGAACCACCATTATCATCCCAATACTTATGATACGCATAGTTGCAATCAATTTCAGATTCTGGCGTCGTATCCGTATCTGTATCATGCCTAACATTTACCGTCATTAAACCACTAATCAGTCTCTCCGACTTACACTTAAATTTTTTGGTAACAATATGAGTTAATGGAGTAATTGCTCCCATTATACCCAATCCGAATCTGCGACATTGGCAAATCCTGTGTCATAATCGCTTGTCTGTAAATCATGTATAGTTAATGCTGATATATTTGCCTCATAATCAGCTTCACCCATCGCATACACCTGACCAGCAGCATCTAATCTCATTCTATATGAATCAGTAAAAGACCCTCCAAATGTATATGGAAAATTACTTGCTGCTGCTATATGTAGCTTTGGATGTATACTTGGCACACCAGCAGTTGCAGCATATAAATAAGCAGCCGTACTGTGTATATATAATTTTTCATCGCCCTCTATAAGAACATCATCAGAAAACTTAAAAAAATCCTGGTCTTCCATCCATCTTAAAATACCATTACCTGCATCACCTAAAAACTCAAGTTTTACATCAGTATTATTATTCATACCAATATCAATATAATTGGCTTTCAAATTGATAGCAGTCCCTGCATTAATAGTTAAATCAGTATTGTCTCCTTCAATGTTTTCACCACCATCACCCCAAGTAAGACCTACATCAACAGGAATATTTACATCATCTGTTGCGGTTAAATTGATATCTGCCCCAGAAGTAAGCGTTAAATCAGTATCATCTCCTTCAATTTTCTCGCCGGTGCCAAAGGTTACGCCCACATCAACAGGAACAACCACATCTGTAGTAGCTGTTAAATTAATTGCACCACCTGAACCAATTGTAATATCGGCACTGTCACCTGAAATATATTGATTAGAGTCTACCCAGTAAATCTTTTTACCTGTATATAAGTAAATATCTTCATTATGAGTATGTAAACCTGTCCACAAAGGGGTAATGGATTCATCTAAATCATGTGTGTGGTCAGCTCTAGCAAAGCTGGTAGATGTACCCTCTGTAGATGCTGATAAATTTACAGATAAATCACCTGGGGCAGTTGTAGCGATAGCGTGAGCATGGTCTGCTCGAGAGAAAGACGTAGAAGAACCTTCTGCTGATATCGCATCTGGTGTAATTATATTAGCTGCTGCAGCTGCGATAGCGTGAGCATGGTCACTTCGTGCTGCTTCATTTAAACTTCCGCTTGCCGCTGATGCGTCTGGTGTAATTGTTGTAACAGAGGGTTCATCGGCTACTACAAATGTAGCACCGGCTGATGTAATCAAGCTATCATCAGCCCCGCTTAAGTCAAAATCCTCATAACCACCATCAAACAAAACATCTATGTTTTCACTGCCATCATCCAATAACCCAAGCCCAATAAAATCACTGATATCAACACTAATGACTGCGCTGGAAGATTGTAACCCATCACCTGCAAGCAATGTTGATAGAGCGTCTGTTGTGGTTAATTGCTCTGTTGAGCCATCTGAATCAAGAGTGAGAAACTTGTCTCCACTCATAGGAACTACATCTGAATATTCACTTAAGTTTATAGCTAATGCTGTTCCAGCACCTCCGCTGATTCCATCACCCGCGACGCTTGAATTAAGATGTGATTCTGTTATACCACCATCTTTTACTTGAATAGTATCAGATGAAATTTCTAAAGATGAACTATCAACATTTACATCTAAAGCAGTTGAACTGCCTAAAGCAACAGAGCCTCCACCCGATAATCCATTACCAGCAGAAATAGTTAAGCTATCATATTCTAAATCAGAGGTGTCAACAGTTACCGTCGCATCAACTTCCTCCTGGGCTGTTAATGCAGCAGGTGTGAATAATCTAGAGTGCCACTTTCCAGCACGTTTTATAAAATGGTATACACCCTTATCTTTAATATAGCGTACAGTTTCCTGGCCATTAAACCCCTCGTTATTAGAGGGCTGGCCTTCAGACATAGTATTTAAATATGCCTGCCTGTCATTAATATTATTAAAACGACGGCGGGTATCTTTTTGATTTCCTATCTGCTGTCTATAGCTACTCAACTTCAAGCTCTATTTTTGAAATTTCTACCACAGGGTTCGATGAAGATAGTTCAAACTTTACAAAGGAGGCTCGCCTGCCAATTCTGATTGATTTTGTTGTATATGATGTCGATAGGGGGAAATCAATTGTTTCCTGGCCAGTTATATTTTGATTGTAAAAATTCGCTTTACTTGAGGATTTATCTAACCAGAATGATGCTTGTAATTTATTGGCAGAAGCACCATCACCATTTTTATAGCTAATATTCATCCGCCTCACCATTGCCGGTTTGTTCATATCGGAAATAGAGAAGTTTCCGGATTTCAAATAAACACTATGAGAAGTCTCTGTAACTGATGATGCATCATACAGCGTGTAGAAATCTGTTTCGTTACTATTATGATAACCTATATAAATAACATTGTTTTCATCTTTTATAAGCACATCAGATTCCACAGATAATGATGTAATAATTTTACCCCACACAGTGGCACCGTTTGACATAAATGCTCTCAAATCAAATGTGTACAACGTTGTACTACCTGCACCAAACGAACATAAGATTCTTTGTTTCTTAATGTCATAAATAAATTTTGTTTTCTCAAGATTGGATGTCCCCTGGTAATCATCCTTTATATCATTAGCTATTGGATATACCTGAAACTGTGGAGTGATGACATAAACATTGTCCTTTGCTGCAAAAAATATCATACCCTCTACCTCTATAATGGAATCCGGTGAAATGATATTAACATTTTTTTCTGATTCTGTTAGCTGCCAACCAGAAGGGTCTAGGGTTGGAACCTGCAGCCTAAAAATTCCACGTTCACCAAACACTACTAAATCACCATTATAGGCTTTTATTGCTTTTATTTCCCCACCCTGGGTGTCCTTAATTTGAATATAATTGTCTATTGGTAGAACATCAGGCTGTAAATACTCACTGTAAATAATCCAATCTCTGTGAACCTCCGCTTCTCCATCAGGGTCGAGCTTCACATTGCCAACAAAGAGCCTTCCATTTAAATAATCTCCGCAGCCATAGTTAACAGATATTTTATCCCTACCTTCAAGTGGGTGAGGAGAACCATCCAAAAAACCCAAGTCATAGAAATATAAATCTAATGTGGGGTCGCTATAACTAAATCTGTACCCATCATTAATTGTAAGAGCAACACTGGTTCCCGTTGTACTAAAATCCTTATTTAATTTAATCGCTTTAGCCACTGTTAAATCACACACTGCATCATCAGTGGAATCAGACACTACCCAACCATCATATTGATTTATATTAAAACTTGCACTTGCTTTGAAAAATACATTTCTTCCAGCATAACCACCAGTTAGATTATAATAGCCCGTGCCTTCATCCTCCTCCTGAATGGTGAATGAGCCGTCCCATATACTATCAGTAGTAGCGACAAGGCTATCAAGGATAGCATATCCATTATTTTTCCCAGTCCCTGCGATTGTATAAGTTGTACCATTTATAACAAGTTCAGTATATGTTGAGCCATATGAAGTAAAGTCAACAGATGGGGCATATAAAACATAACCAATGTTTCCAGTCAATGAAGAAATGTCATCATGTGTCGATTCCGTATTTAAAGGAATTGTTTTTATATGATAGTAGGATGGCTCAACATTTAAAGCATTATAGCTTCTATAAACCTTAATAGCTGTGATGCGTTTATTGAAATTACCGGTATCTAATTGAAGATGTAGTTTAATTGCTTTATCATCGGTAGTAACATTTTTATATAGGTGAACATCCTCTAATATAGCTTCCTGTTGCCCATCAAACACTGGAACAAACTTATAGTAATAGTATCCAATAGAATTTTTTCCTTCACCAAATTCTTCTATCGTTTTATAATCCCATGTTGATGGATATGCAAGCTCTGCATTTGATATATCTACTCCATCAACAGGTTGATAGTTGCCAAAGAAAAATTCTCTTTCAAGATACTGATACAGCAAAGGTTTAGTGTCTCTAGCATTTGCAAATCTGATTTTATTATTAAATGGGATTATTTGCGTATCCGCTATTACGCTTGTGTTTGTAGCTGTAGGCGTAGCAAGAGAGCCATAGCTTACCATAGCTCCAGTTTCGGGTTCACCCACAAATACCCAGTAGTCATCTCCGGCATCATTGATATCCATCCAGCGATAACCACGGTTTACTTTTAGGGTCGTATTATCAACCTTATCACCATAACCTGTTCGGCGGCTGGCAAGGCCATCTTTATCTATATCTAAATTATAAAAATCCTCGAACTTACCAGAATCTTCAGAATCAGATTGTGTGTTTATCCCCTGCGCAAAGCGCTTAATTTCGATTGTAGGCATTATAACACATTGACAACTTGGGCTGGGCCGGAGCTCTGGCGATTGTCATGCAGGCTCTTCAGCTTTGTTCTATTCATCATGTACTTATTATAATACCTATCAGCAGCAGATAATTCCCCCCTGTCTTCTAATAGCCTCGAGCGAGCAAAATCTATAAGATACTGATGATATGCTTTTGGCACACCGGGTGAAGTATCCTCTATAGAGCTCCAATCAAAATCTACATCAGACATTGCACTTTCATCTTGGACAACGGGGAGGTAGGTATACCACATTGTCAATGTACCAGCGGAAACTGCACCTGGGACTAAATATAAAGAATTGCCATGGATAAAGTACCCCGTGGGTGTGCCCATATCCCACGAATCATCGCTCTTCTTCATGGATTGATACTGCCACTCATTAACAGGCTCTAATTTTTCTCCCTTCCACTCTACGCGCCCTGTCATTTCTATAAAATCAGTGGGCAGGGTCGCGGATTCACTATCTGCGCTTATGGATTGAGAGTACTCCTTTTCCAGACAGTGTGTGTGAAGAATTAAATCTTCCTGTGCCTCAATTAAATAGCTCTTGGCAGCATTACTAATTACGCCGGATTCATCCGGTCGGAATGCAAGCAGGGTTCTATCTAATAGCTCTCCCCATAACATTAACGCCTGCCTTTTGTGCCAACACCCGATGGTGCTTCGGCTTCGTATCTAGCATTTAATGCATTTACAAGATTACTTCCGCTTGTATAAGCTGAAGCTGCTCTTTCACTTTGGGCATCCATTCTCCACAATTGAGATTCTGCAAAATCAAGAATAATCTCATGCAGTGCTTCATTTAGAGATGATTCGCTTCCAGATGAATCAGCAATATCTGCAGGTTCGGCAAGATACCTAACATCAAGAGCGGTGGTACCAGTTGGTAGTATATATATGTTTTCGTCAAATACATACGCTATTGGATTGGTTGCCGTTCCCGACAGCAAAGAGTTCTGTGTCCTTGCCACATCGCGTACATCAATCATTGTTGCATAATTTCCACCATATATCTTAACAGATACAATCCCATTTCTCACGGGGGCACTTGTTAAGCCACTAAACGCTACCTTACCAGATGCTACGGTTTCGTTTGCATCTTCAACTTCTAGTTCAGTTAGATAAGCATTATGTATAAGATTTACTACTGTTTTTTGTGAGAGGTTTAGTGCTTTTATCTTTGCATCAGAAGAGAATGAACTTTCTTCAGGGTCTTCCAGGCGTAGGCCAAGCATGTCCACCATAACATCACCAGTCATTTATGACTCCTTTTAGTTAAGGAAGCCCCTAACTAAATAGGGGCTTCCATGTAGATTAGCTATACGATGTTGGTAAATCGTAGATTTTACCCTGCATACGTGGAGCTGAACATGTCAGCGCACCTAGCCAGAGCATTTTAGCAACAGCATAGTCTTTATCAACCGGTTTTGCAAAATCTTCAAAAGCGAAGTTTCGTTTCCGATGATGACGAAAACCAATATAGTTTTCGTTTAACATAATTGCGCCACCGCTATACTCTGATTCAAGAGCAGAGTCAACAACAACCGGGGTTCCCCTGTAGAGCAGGTTACTAAAACCAGCATCTGCGAGAGATTTATCCGATGCGCCGAAGCGTTTCTGGTCTACCAGTGTAGCTTCATATGCGTCAAACACAACCTGTGAAACAACAATCAGTGTTGGCTTATCATTGTCAATGGACAATGCACCAAACTGATTTCGCATCAGGGTTTGTATGTAAGCAGCATTTGTGCTATCGGTAAGGTTTGCAAAAGTCACTGATGTACCAGCATCAACAACAGAACCGGCATCCCACCAGGTTTCCGTGGTTGAGTTGATGCCACCAAGCGTTCTATCATCTGCAATTATATGCTGCAGGCCAATGAAGCCATCGGTTGAAGCATTACTTCCGGTGACGGACGAACCATCATTATCAGAATACAACTGTGAGCCAAATAAATCCTTTAGTGCTTTTTCAGCGGATTTCATTTTAGCCTCAATCATATCAATTACCTGTTCAGAGCCGCTATTAAGCGCTTCTTCTTTACCGGTAATCCGGATTGTAGCATAAGCCTGTACCCAGTCAAATGCTGCGTCGGCATACATAGCTGTATCACCAACGGTAAGAGTTGCAGAATCACTGGACATAAAGCCCTTTTCTGCAGGTTTTGCGTATTCTACGGGCTGTAGAACCTTTTTACCGCCACTAAAAGGAGCGGATTTTCTCAACATACGATGTGTCACGATATTGCTATCGTAAATATTATCTACCAGCTTTGGAACATATAAATCCCGCGTTAAGGCAGACAGGTTATCGTAGTTATAAGTACTATATGCAATAGCCATTATTCCTCCATTCAGTTAAACCAAATTGGTCTAACTAACTAACTCGTAATTCTCAAGTGCATATTCCCGGACATCATTATAGTCCCTCATCTTTGGGATGGTATTGCCGCGCTTGGCGCGTGTATCACCCTTTTGGACAGGAATCTTTTTTGCAGCTTGAGCGTCTTTTATTGCCTTCTTTGCTTTGATAAACGCGGATTTTTCTGTTGCAGTTGCTGTGGCGATGATGAACGCATCTTCCAGTGATGGAAGGTTGCGGTTAATCATTACATCTATCACTTCCTTGACTGCGTCTTCATTGTCGCGCAGTTCGGGATGCGATTTCATCAGATTTTGTATATCTGTTTCTACCTGCAACCTGGTTTCGAGTTCAACAACTCGATTCTCAAGTTCCGTTGGTTCTGCTTTAGGCTCCGATTCCTCGGATTGTGAAACCTCTTTAGGTTCCATGAAAAGTGGATGTGAATCAGCATCGTCACCAAGATAGTCCTTAACGGCATCGAGCAAATCACTGTCATCTCGTAACGCCATCCATTTATCCATTTCAGCCTGGAGAGCTTTGCGTTCTGTTGAGATGTCCTGTGATTTCTTCGTATTTGACTTTTGCCATTCGCTTCTATTCTCGCTGTCGGTTTTCCAGTTTTCAATATCCTTTAAGGAATATTGTTCACCGGAGATTTCAAACACATCCTTGTTCTCTTCCGGCTCGGATTGCTCTTCTACGAGCTCCTCACCGGCAGCATCGGAGGCTTCCACCTCGTCATGAACCTCTTCCCCCTCAATGGGGGCTGCTTCGCTGGTTTCTGAAGAATCTAATGGTTGCTCAATAATTGAGTCCATCACTTCATTGGTTATATCTAAATTGTAATAGGGGGTATCATAAGTTGATTCAACATCTGATGCTTCTACTTCTTCGTATTCTATTTTTGACATTATTTGCTCCAGTTGGTCTATTTTAGACGCTGTTAGTTTTAGTTATCATGCGTTTTTTGTCACTCATGATATAATAGTCTTTCCTGGTTATTCATTGACGCAATTTCTAACATGTTTACTATGTTATACAAAGTATCTTTGACAACAAGCTATTGATACTGCTCCATCAGTTCAGGGCGCTGTTGAAGAACGGACATGATTTCATCCTCATCTGTGGAGTTCTGCATTATATCTTGAGCTGCTTCATCTTCTGCCTGCACCTTCATTTCTGCTTCCATTTGAATGCGCTTTTCTTCACGTATCTTATTTAATAGCTTTTGCTTTCCAGGGAGCTCAAGGTTTTCAATTACAAACTCTACATCCTGAATTAATCCAAGCTGAACAAGGGAAAGAATCTTTTCCTCAATGAATGCCTTATTGTCTGGCATCATTGAACCTGCTTTAGCTCTTACTCTCATAGGTTTTCCCTGTAGCTCTAAACCGGTATAAGTAAACTGCTGCTCACCGAGCTCATTAGGAATAGTAATGTAATGCTCATCCTCACCTAAATTTTGAATAAATACTAGCCATAGGGCACCAAGCTGCTGTACCGCAGAGTCAATCATCCGTGATTTAAAATCTATTTTAGTTGTTGAACTACGCCTGTAGACTTCCGCCTGAACCCCGCTTGTCACATTGGGCGCCTCTCGCCCTTGAGTGGATTTGTTTACGCCACTGGTAATCTCAAACATGGTTTCCATTAACTGGAAAAAATTAAATACATAGTTCGGTATTGAAGACGGCTGTTTCATCTCTACCTGGCCTGGGCCTGTTTTTGTAATAACTCCACCAGGACGGTTAACAATCTGATTCTTTACACCCGCGGTTTCATCTACAAGCCACATTGGGTTAGCCATTAGGTTAATATTATCCATAACCTGTGAAGCAATTTTATCCATCGATAGGTTTATAGTCTTTAACCGCTTGGGCTCTGGGCGTCCCCAGAATGTGTGCGCTGTACCACCATTCTTTGCAACAATAAAAGGAAATGGATTTTGAATATAATTTTCCTTGTTTAAAAATGGATATGGGGTAGGGCCATCATAAAGTAAAACACCATTGGCAATTGTAGTTAATCTTACGCCAGGGACTTTCTTAACGCCATCATCTTCTTCATATTCAGTGTCTCCATCTTTCCACCAGCACTCAATTAAGAGAGCTCTTTCTTCAAGCTCTTCCATGGCTCTTTGTTTGTTTTCATAGCGCGTAACAGAACCATCTGGATTGGGAATAGATGTCTTACCATCAAAATCAGTATGAGGTTTCATGGCCTCATAGAGATTTAAATTCCCCTGGGCCTCTACATATTTACCGTTTGGATACTTCTTCTTAATATCACTTACTAGGGCTGGAGCTGCATAAATAACCCACTGCGCATCCTCCATTCTTGTTGCCATAGGGTTCACATAAAATGAGAAAGGGTCAACCACGTCACAGTCAGGTAAATCATCATCATTAAAATGAACCTTCATAATACCATTACCATACACAAGAAAATCACTCAACCATTCAGGAATAAGATTTACCATATCTCTCAATTCCCACAAATCATCAAGCTGCTGCTGCATTACATTGGCAATCTCTGTATCCTCATCACTCGCTGAAGAGGGCAAGATGTCAATTTTGGGCGGGCGGGCGGCTAAAATAGGAATCATGGTGTCAATTGCAGATGCAATTAAGTCCATAGTTATCTGATTCTGATTCGATGGCATACCCGGTTGCTGCCAGTGCTTACCATGATAAAGCTCTTCAGATTCTCTCCAGACTCTGTGAGTGTTGCGCTTTGATTCATTTGCAATATTAAAAAATGTTTCAACGCGAGAGATTAACTTATCCTCACCCTTTTTTGGTTTATATACACCTTTTACCATAGCTTAAATCCTTTAATTTTTTAAACAGTGTGTGTTGAACTCTTTATTGCACTGGATATTTATATACATATCCATAATGTATGATTGAGCTTCATATGTTTCACAGTCAGTTAAAAACATTTCTGCCATTTCTTCCTTCTGCACATCATCAAGGTCTTCCCAATTAACATACCTTTCTTCTCTTAAATCATAGACTTTTATGCCATTATCCATACATCATCATCCATGCCTAATATTTCTAGTTCTTTTTCTATCCAGGTTTTTTTCTTTCTTAACTGATGAGGCTTAAAGAAGTGCATCATGCCATACCGTAAGGCATCAACAGCATGGTCTTCACCGTGCGTGTCTAAATCCTCAACCCTGTTTTTATCATATACCTGGATTGGGAATGTCCTGATAAGATTATGACAATTTTCAAATATATACAGCTTTGGTTTCCTTGCTAAATCTTCCATGGGGCCTTCCCAGTCAAGATACTCCCGTAAAGCACTCCAGCCACTTAATCTGTCATTGTTCGCTTTAATTACAGGGATTCCGCTCATTGCCATTATATCCGCTATACCCCTATGGGAAGAAGTAACTGAATCTCTCTTGTTCGTTACTGGGTTCCTAATCCACATAGAGGGGTCACCAACAGTCGCGTTGTAGTCCTCGTTCCCACTTAATTCTATAATCTGTTCAATATGGTGCGGAAGCTCCTTGCCCGGCTCATAGTGTTCCCTATACACAAATACATTCCCATCATAATCAACAGCCATCCATAAACACGCAAATGGGGCACGGAAACCATAATCTATAGCCCTATAGAGAGCATAAGTCTCTGGAATCTCAAATGGCTCAATTACATGAACATCGCGTCGGAATTTCTTAAAAAATTGGCCAGCGAAAACATCCCAGTCACCATCTCTCCATGCACGCCTTAATTCTTCCGGCAATCCATCAAGAAAGTGAATGTAATCAGGGTCGCGGTCAATCAGCGTAGGGTTATCTGTAATCTTCGCAGGAATAAAAATACGCGTTCTTTTTGTAACGCTATCAACATATGTCTTTTCACGGGCAGCATCTACCCACCTTTCCTTAACCCATTGATGCCCTGGCCCACCTGGGTTAGTCGTAGCAAAAACTTGCGCCGGTAAACCAATTGTGCTCCTACAGCTCGAAACTAGTTTTAAGTACTGCTCCTCTTTAGGGATTTGAGTCAATTCCTCTATTAATTCTTTTTGATATTCATGCCCCTGGTACTTCTCATAAGCATTCTCATCCTTCAAGTGGCCAGTTCTAATCTTTGCACCACTGGGAAATCGAAACTCTGCAGGGTTACCAACAACCTCAACGCCCAAAGGAAGATAAAAATGGCGCGCCCTATCAACCCAATCTCGTAAATCTTCTACATTCCTGCGCACAACAAGAGCCCGGTACTGCGGATGGCTAACATAATCAGGCTCAATTAACCACGCCAAACCCGCTTCAGTCTTACCACCACCACGGGCACCACCATACAATACCTCAAATTCACTCCTTTGAAGAGCTTCGGTCTGGGGGCCAATATGGGGCTTCCAGGCTATGCGCTGTATTTCTTGTGTGTTTTCATGTGTCATAAAAAAAGCTCGCCCTAGGTACCAAATTTCAACGCATTCATAAGTTCATGCATGTGTTTTTCAATATCTGTGGTATTAAAAGTCAGGTTTATTATTTTTTTATTTTTGGAAAACGTGTTTTTCAAAGTTAAGTACCTATAGAATTTTCGCTATACATATATAAGTGTTCATTTGTTCATTTGAGAGGAGATATGAACATATAAACAGTCTGGACGGAAAGGGTTGCTCACAGGATGAGCGAAATAATAATGACTGTTCATGACATGGCATGCAGGTACTTCCCCTCGGCATGGGGTACCCCTAACACCGGCCAATATTAATCGATTAGCAGGCACAGATTTCATCATAATATGACACAATAATGACACATAACTACCCTTCCTCCTCTGTAAAGTGGGGGTTATCAACCCTCACCTCATCAATATCAATAGGCTTCTTTGTAGGCAGTACAATGACACCTAGCTGATTAATCTGCTCACCTCTCATCTCTATAGCCTTCAGTGATGGCATGGCCTTATCCATTACCTTCAAGAGCACTGGCTGGTAGTTCTTATTCCCCTCGCCCTCTCCTAAAATCCTTGTAACTTCACTTATTACGAGAGTTTTGACGTCATCACTCAATACAGTTAAAGTAGATTTAGGCCGTCCGGCGGGATTAAGGGCCTTTGAACCCTTCATCAATCGGCCAGCCGAATCTCGGAGCACAGCAGGCGCTGTTTTACTGCTTTCTTTTAGTGGATTAACTGGATTATTAATTACTGTTGACTTATCGCTCACATTATTATCAATTATTGCAAATTCCATGGGCAATATTACCATAGTATTCTAGTCAGTCAAATGTATCTTTGACAACATTTAATTAATTAATCACTTGACACCATTGGTTAACATGGTTTACATTGGCACTAGAATATGAGACACTTAACAACAGAAAGGATAAATCATGAAACACACAAAAGGTAAATGGACTTGGATGGCGGATGAACATTCCGTGCCAAGTATATATAAGTCTGACGATTTAACATTTAGGATTGCAAAACTTTGGGGAAACACCCCTAAAGACCGTCAAATCGCAGACCTAATCGCATCAGCACCTGAAATGCTTGAATTGCTGAAAAAATGTTACGCTGGAGAAATAGAAGAACCTTACAACAATGATGAATTAAACGCTTTTATCTCCAAAGTAGAAGAAAGGAAATCATAATGAAAAACTATAGAGTTTGTCCCACGTTGGACAGTTTCATGGACATCAAAGCCAAATCAGAAGAGGAGGCTATAGATGAGATGATGAAGTTAGCAGGTAAAGCAGTGCTCAAGTGTCAGCAGGAGTTGGATAAGCTTGGCTTTAAAGAGATGGGTGCAGACTTCCCCTTTTGCACTGACAGTTGGTATTCGGATTCAGACAAAAAGGAGGGCAAATAACAGGCTAAACGGTTGCAGGGTAGGTTCGATTCCTACCCTAGCCTCTGCGACATGGTGTCGCTAACTAACGAAAGAGAGAAGGAATAATGAAATCACTAATAAAATCCATCAGCAAGAAAAACGCAGAGATATTGTTAAGAGCCTTAAGGCATTACTCTCAAAGCTATTATCAGTATAAAGACGGTAGAGACTATTACGAGGAAAACCTTACAGCTAATGAGTTGGATTCACTTATGGAACTAACTAGAGACCTTGCGGAGAAAATAGGGCTTGATTCTGAAGCTGGATACTAAAGTCATACTAACGAAAGAGAGAAGGAATAATGAAACAATATGAAATAGACAAACTAACTAAAAAACAAATGAGTCTTATTATTACTTCCGCTTTGTTCAATATGCCGATAGAAAACTTCAAAAGCGTACAAGAACGGTACGCTAAATCTTTGGTAAGGTTAAGAAAGTCGGAATTGATAGAGTGGGTTATTAAGGCTTTAAAGGTAATAGCCCAACGATAGGGCAGTATGGTACTGGGGCAGTTCGATTCTGCCCCTGTCCTCTGTAGCATGGTGCTACTAACTAACAATAATCATGGAGTTAATAATGAACCACACACAAGGTAAATGGGAAGCAGTCATTAGCCAAAAAGACGACTATATTATATGGGCAGGAGATGAGGGCGTTTTTATAGCAACAACGCAGTCAGTACCTCCGGCGGCGCACGAAACGGGTATGTATGGAAAACAAGCCAACGCAAGACTAATCGCTGCGGCTCCTGAAATGCTATCCTTATTGAAGAGATTCCTTAAAGCCCCAGCATATGAAGAAGCGAGAAACACTACGCATATGTATGGGTTTCTGGAAGAAATCAAAGCTATAACAATCAAAGCGGAGGGGGAATGATGAGAATATATAAGGTTAATTACAAGGAGTGGTATATCCGAGAAGGGTGTACGTGGGTAAATGCCAACAGTAAGACGGAAGCCAAGCAAATGGTCAGGGATGGTGAATTTTCAGACACCGATGGTGGAAATTATGAACCTGACTATACAAAACCAGTCACAGTTCAAAAGGCAGAGTTATGGAAAGCGGAGGGGAAGTGATGACTGTCCAACCTATCAAAGACAATAAGCAAGTTCATAAGATGCTGAAGATCTTGGACGACCAGAATCCCAGGAATGCCTTGCTGTTCAGAGTGGGCTTGAATACTATCCTCCGCATTCAGGACATACTTAACATTAAAGTAAAGCATATCTTCCATCCTGACGGCAGTTTTCGTGGCTACCTGTCCATCTTTGAAAACAAGACCAAGAACCACCGCAGAAGGATCATGAAAAATGTTAAGCTGAATTCACTGATCAGACAGGAACTAAAAAAGCACGTTGAATTGTTTGAATTGGATCAGGATGATTTTATATTCTTCTCTATGCATAACCCCGATAATCCATTAGATCGGGTACAAGCATGGAAGATTCTGAAAACTGCCTCAAGAGAGGCAGGAATCAAAAACTTTGGGACTCACAGCATGAGGAAAACACTGGCTTGGAATATATATACACAAACTAAAGACCTCGCATTGGTCATGATCATGCTGAACCACAAAAGCCCTAGCGTAACTATGCGATATCTGGGGATTACACAAGAATCTATCGACAATACCTACGAAGAATTTGCTATTGGATAGTATACAAACAATAAACTTCCCCTGTCTACCAATATTGACTTCATTGGTTATACTCTTAACTGAAATGAGGCAGGGGAAGATCATTAATTTTACAGAGAGGAATACATGGTAAAGAATTTATCAGCTAAAGCCAAAGACAGGATCGAGAAAGCCCAAGAATACCAAGCGCAGAAAGAGTTGAAAGAACTTCAGGATAAAGGCGACAGCGTAGGGATTATTATCGACGAATTTTCTAAACTTAACCCACCAGCACAAGAAGCTATAGACCTGATAAAGCCAGTAAACGGCAAATATCGGATTGACCAACAACACTTTGCGCTGATGTTTCTTGAAGTCTTCCAGAAAGAGGATGTGCATACTGGCGATTTGAAACCCATGTTCGCAAATGTGTCTGGAATGCTCAACATCGCCCCAGCTACACTTAAATTCTGGTGGGGAAAAAAAGAAGAGATCATGGCAAAACAGTCTGCCGTCATGAAACAGGGCATGGAATTTATATCTACCAGCTTTACTATTGAGCTGATCCGTATGTCACAAGCATTGTCTAAAGTGGATTATACCGAGATGTTGGCATCAGGCAAACCAGCTGATGCAAAGAATTTTATCAGTCTTCTGAATACCCTCGTCAATAAGGTCAGGCTACTGACCAATCAATCCACCACTAATGTGGCGCACAAACATCAAGTACAGATGGTAATTCCAGAAGATGATTGACTATTTAAGGTAAACTGTTGTAACTTTCTATAGTTATTTGTCAACCTAAAGAGCATGGAGTAATTATGAAATACAGACTAGCCCCATCAAACTATAATGATTGGCTTCAGGACAGGCGAGATCATCCGTCCATCGGTGCATCAATGTCCCCAGCGATCATGGGCTTGAGCCCTTGGCAGACCGCTGTAGATGTTTGGGATACCCTTGTTCACGGCATAGCGACAGAAGAGGAAAACTTGGCTATGTATTTAGGCAGGGAAATGGAAGGGATCGTCAAAAAGCTGTTCATGGATCATACAGGTCTCAAAGTTGTCAATGACTACAAGATCAGGATCGATGAGGAACACGAATTTCTGACCACCAACCTGGATGGCATGGTCATTGGCGAAGGTGTCCCAGTAGAATATAAAACCACAGCTAAACCTTGGGACGGCGAGATCCCAGATTCTTATTTCGTCCAGCTCCAACACCAGATGATGGTCACAGAAACTGACTATATCTATTACTGCTCACTGTCAATGGGCTTCAGAAAACAGCTTATCGTGGAAAAATACAATAGAAACGATCAGTTTATTGATGATATGAGAACGCAGCTGATCAATTTCTGGGATGATCACGTGCTTACCAAAAAACCCCCAGAGGCTAAATCACTGTCAGATGCCAAAAAAATATTTAATCATTCCGATCCAGAGGCTATAGCTACTGCCTCATACGACGATTACCAACAAATTATTGAACTGCAAAACCTGAAAAAGCACAGGGATCTCATCGATACACAGATTAAGGATAAGAAATTGCAAGTCATGAAAACTATGGGAGAACGTGAAACTATGGTGAGCGATTCTGGTCATGAGTTGGTTACATGGAGGAAGACTAAAGACAGCAATATCTTTGATTCCAAACAGCTTTTAAAAGATAAGCCAGATATATATAATAATTACCTGAAAACAAGAGACGGATATAGAAGATTCGTCCTCAAAAAAACGGAGGAATAAATGACCAACATCAAAAGAGCAATAAAAGAGTCTAAATCTCTGACCACAAAGCAGAACGATCTGAAAACAATGATCCAGAGCGGAGAATTTAAGATCCAGATCAAAAACGCCCTGCCTAAAGGTGGTCTGACTACAGATCGATACATATCTGCTTGTCTTACATCACTGGCAGTTACCCCTAAACTGCAACAATGCACACCATCATCTGTGCTGAAAGCATTCATGGAATCAGCAAGATTTGGTCTTGAACCAAATTCGCCATTGGCAGAGGCGCACCTGATCCCCTATGGCGACAAGGTGGAATTCCAGATCGCCTATCGGGGCATGATGAAACTTGCCTGGAATACAGGCATGATCAAATCCTTGGACTTTGACAAGGTCTGTGAAAATGATCATTTTGTATATACTAAAGGTAGGGAGATTACCTTCGAGCATACTCCTAACCTACTGTCTGACAGAGGACAGCCCTATGCATATTACGCTGTGGCTGAACTGAAGAACGGTGGTTTTGCCTTGCATATCATGTCCAAGACGGACATTATCAGTCACGGACAGCACTATTCACGGTCTTATTCGTCCAAATCGTCGCCTTGGCAGACAGATTTTGATGCGATGGCATACAAAACTGTGATTAAGCAGCTGTGTGACAAGAAACTGCCCAAAGCGACCACAGAGCAATCCATGCTTCTGCATGAGGCAGCAAGGCTAGATGATATTCCCGATGATCTGGAAGCATTTCCAGATATTGAGGTAGCATCTGTCCAGATTGCTAATTCTGAACAAGTCGAAGAAAAGCAGGAAATACAAAACAATAACCAGCCAGAAGATGATAGCCAAGACGTTCAGCAAGAATTGATTGAACTAACAGAAGACGATATTATATCTGAAGAAAGATACCGTCGTGGTGCTGGAGATATCGAATGCTGATCACGCCGCAAATCCTCACATACCCATACCTCCACAGGTGTGCCGCAGCTGATTAGCTCCTTGAGGAAGGGGCAGGTCTCACTCCATGAACCTGCCCCACAATTATGAGAGAGAGAGAGAAATGAAGAAGAATTTCCAAGAGCTCGTACAAAACTTATTAGAGAATAACCCAGAACTTCGTGACAACGATTTAAGACTGGTTGCAAATATCTGGTGGATGAACCTGAATGGTGCCCTGAAACACAGGTTTCAGCAATATGAACTGGACTCATTCAAATCATTACTGGAAATGTACGCAAAGGGCGACTTGCCCAATGAACAGTCTATACGTAGGGTCAGGCGCAAGATCCAAGAAGAAAATCCAAACCTACGGGGCAGTGTCTATGAACAGCGACACCAGAAAGCAGACGAATTTCGTGATGAGATCATGGGGTGGGATCAAGGCGATATATTCGATGATTGATGTTGACATTAAAGTATGTGTGCAATGCGGTATTATTTATCATTTAGACTGGTATTATAACGATTTATACTGTAAGAAATGCACCCAGAAGATGGCAGCAAGGAGGGGCAAAGCCAAAGCAGCAGAAATGAGGGCGAATGGATATATCCCCGAATCCAGAAAAAGAGCTGGAAGAAAGGCATATTACTCAAGAATGGCTAACCTGTATTACTCTGATAGGAACAGGTTTGAACGGCTGTTTAAGAACCTTAGATCCAGAGCCCCAGGCAAAGCAGCACAGGTGACTAGGAGGATCAATGCCAAAATACAGCTTTAAGATCAAGGGCAATCCAAAATCCCAGAAACGCCACAGGCATACCAGAAAAGGCTTTACATACGATCCTTCCGTAAATGACAAGCGTGACTTTCTTGCCCTAATACACTCAAATGCTCCAAAAACACCCCTTAAAGGAGCTATTTCCCTTAATGTTAAGTTCTGTATGCCTTATCCTAAAAAGTGGTTTAGGACTGGTAAATTTTCAAGTGAGCTAAAACCGAATGCGCCTGTTATATATACAAATACTCCAGACATCGACAATATGCTGAAGTTTATCATGGACTCTGGTAATCATGTCATCTGGCACGATGATAAACAGATATGGAAAGTATCCATTGAGAAGGTCTACAGCCTAGAACCATACACCGAAATAGAGGTCATAGAAAATGGCTGAATTTGAAAAGATAAACAGCCCCCTTAAAAAATTTGTTAAAGGGTATGAACAGAATAACCCTAATATTCTCAAGGATATAATTACCAACCTTGAGGAAGGCAATCCATTTCATTATCTGTTCACTGGTGTAGTGGGATGTGGGAAGACCTACCTGACCAGGATGATCATGAGGGCAACTCTTGTTACGCCAAGGTCAGAACGCTGGGAAATGATCAAGGTCATTAAGTTCTACAAACGCTATTTAAGCTATATCACTAGCGAATATTCTGACAAGTGGTCTTCAGTTGATAGCCACAACAGAACAATCAATACAAAACTACTGGCTATAGACGACCTGGGCGACGAGAAGCCAAGCACCAGTGCAGCACACGATTATTTCAGCGGTTTGATTGAAATGCGCTATGATTATATATATACACATCCCGAATCAAGAACAATCATATCCACTAACCTGAACGGCAATCAAATAATCAAGATGTATGGGTCAAGAGCCTTTGATCGCCTACAGGAATATTTTGTGATCTGTAAGTTCAAACCAGTCAGCTTCCGTGAAAAGAGGCACAGAACACTGGTAGCATAAGCTCTATCCTTATTTATTATTGCGGTTAAAGGATTCTCCTCGAGAGATTTCTCTTGCATATCCCGATTTAATGTTGTAAATTATGTAAACGCAATCATGGAGATTACAATGATACAGAAAACAAAACTCAAACGTGAGTTTAATAAATCAGGTCTTCAGATAACTAACGATGCTGTTGTAATACTTGACGATCATATACATCGTGAAGTCATTAAGATGGTTAATCGAGTTAAAGAAGGCAATGTCAAAAGACTGACGGCTGACCTTATCTGGGTCGCCCTCGGTAACTACAATAACCAATAACAATCATGGAGTCTAGTATGCCTGACAATGGGTTGATACCCAAAACCAGCTTACAGAAGATATACGAAAAGTTCGCCATGATCTATCATATCCTTATTAAGGCAGCCGCCGATGGAAAGATAGATGATGGACTTTTCTCTGTCTTCCCAGCCTATGATAATGAAGTTGGAAGATGGAAGATCGCCCTGGCAATTGTAACGCCAGACAAAACGATCATTCCCATCGCCACCTTCTTAACGCATGATGATGCCGCAGTGCGGTTAGATCCTGACATCGACAGCAACTTCATGGAAGTTGTGACTGATGCTCTCACAAAGGATGACCGTGTCAAGGAATCACTCGATGCGTTTGATCATGAGCTGGTGATGCCTGTATTCAAAGATGGAATAGAACCATTTCTCTCTAAGAATCGGTAGGCACGTTAAGTGACTAAGGGGCAGCTTAACCGCTGCCCCTTTTTTATTTTCCGTTAATTCTACTTACAGATCCCTTGACTTCCATCATCACATCCGACAAATCATTTAATTCCTTTACCATATCCTCGTGTCGGCGGTCTCTGGTTTCATCACTCCTATTCCACCTGTCAAGAAATTTTATTACAATTGTTTCGATGTTCTTTATATCTTTTTCACTTCTGGCAATATCCCGCCGTATATTATCTAAATCATAGCTTTGAACTTTCTGACTCTTGATCAGATTCATAATCATGTATACAAACAATATAACAATAACTCCAATAGCTCCGTATTCTGCGTAAACTTTCACGAATTCCATTACTTGTTCTTCCCCCAACTCAATGGATTCAGGTTAAACTCCTTTTGATACCATTTGATCTGTTCTTCCATTTCTATATATCTAACATTTTCATCAGCTATATGTTTCTCAACAAGTTCTTCAATTTTAATATTTGCCTGTTCCATCTTCTCTTCAAGATCCGATATCTTACCGACAAACGAAGCGTATCCCCAACCAGCAAGAGCTATACCGCCAAGGATGGTAAGCAGCGTGTCCCAACCGAAGGGTAGACTAATTCCACTTTTATCCTTCGCTGCCATTACTCTGCAAACACATCTGGAAATTTCTTTTTGGCAATATCTAACTCTCCGAAAGCCTGTTCAATTCTTGCTCTTGACGTTTTTGCTCTTACTACATCTAGTTCTATGTCTACTGCCTTTCTATAATAATAGGCTTTGTTGACACCAGTAGCCTGTTTAGCCTTTTCTTTAAAATCTTCAGCCGTTTTTAAAAGCCTTGATTCTTCTGACCTGTAGTCGCTCACTATTCTTCGCAATGTATTCTTAAAAACAACATAGCCATCCAGGTTATTCCTATAGCAACCTATCAGTACCTGCCGTAAATACTCATCATCTCCTTTACCAATGGCTATCTCCATGAGATCCGAGGCTCTTCTCTTGGACATTCCTTTACTGCTTGGTGCGAATAAATTGGTTGGATTCCATTCTTTGTCTTTCCTAAGTGCTGCCTTAGTAGAGAACGGCAACGGTGTATGCAATAGTGTTTTACCAACACCCACGACCCAATCTAATTTGCGCTTACCTTTTAGATCGTAATTCTCAAACCCACTTGGTGATTTACCTGTAAATATCTGTGAGATAGTTTGGAATAACGGTGCTACTTTCGCACCTAGTCGCTTGAAAGCAGCTTGTGGAAAATTGAATCCAGTCTCATCAAAGAACAGCTCTGGAAATTCCCTGAACTGTTTACCCCAGCGTAAGTAACTTTCCGAACCATCATCATATCTACCTGTAAATAATCTAGTCTGTTGCCCAATTGTGTTGCCAAACATGGTGTAGTCCCAGAATCCATATTCATCTTGATCTGGGTAATACTGGGGATTGTCTTCCATATCTTTTTTGCGGTTCAGCGAATTCAGCATATTCATCAAAATCCCATAATACAGCATAGCCTTTAACCAGAACCTTCTACCATATTTAGCTCTCATCTTTCTTCCCTCTGGTGTTTTTGTTGATGAACCTATACCCGTTGGTGCCAGTGCCTGTCTAGCAGTGGATATAGTCCAGTCTGGTGAGAGCAGAAACCACGTGAGAACTTGCTTGGTCTTGGGGCTTATCATCAAGGTATCCCAGTTCTGACCGCCAAAGGTGTCGTTGACTAGTTGCGCCATTTCGCTTTTATATATATTTATCTCGCTGCCTTTGTACCTTGACACCAGTGATTCGTAAGCATACAGCTTGAAATGATCATGTAGGTAATCCCATAAAGCATAATTCCACCTGTCGTAAAAGCCACTTAAAAGCTCACTTGCCTTTCCAGCTATAGGCAGACCCTTGGTTTTTACTTCAAGCGATTTTAGATAATCAGTTATCAGCTTCACTGGTATGTCGGCAGATACGCCTAACTGCCCATTATGCTCTAGGAAATCTCTGGCAATTTCCTGCTTCTGCCAGACATCGCTTTCCATTTTTATAAAACCCTTCCAAGGAGTCTTCAATACAATACCTAGCATCTTAGGCACATCTCTGTACGAAACTAAAGGCATAGCTGTTTCACTCAAAGCCAAATGGTGGAATAATGATAGAGATAACTGAGTCATCTTTAATACACCGTTGATCGCTTCGTAAGCAGACATTACTCTGCCTGTCTCTATCCTGTTGCTTAGAACTACCTTCAAAGGCTTGACTAGGTCTGGATGTACTTTGTAATACTGGTGGGTAAAGGGGTTTTTCATTGCTGACTGGTGGATCTCTACCCATCCATTCGGGGCATGAGCCTGTGTAGTTATCAGGGGCTTACCGCCTACATTTAGCTTGCGTACATTATCAACAAACTTCTTGTTGGATACGGAATGATTAACGATACTGGAATATATACGGAATATATCATTCATATCCGTGTACTTGGGTTTAAGGTCATACTCCTTGATCCCCTCAACCAGCGTTTCTATATATCTTTTCTCCTGAAACTTATTGTAGGTAGTGAACCAAGAGACAACATCTGCCTGTTTATTCTTCGGTATGTCCCAGATGTGAGTAACATAATCCTTAATGTCCTTGTTGGCAAGCTCTGGGTTGAGCTTTGACTGAACATCCCACAGCTCTTTGTATCTTTTCCTGAATGAATCAACTACGGGCTGCAATCTTTCCACCACCGCCTTGTCCTTGATCATATCAGATAGATCTTTGCGACCCAACTCTGAAGGTATGTCCTTGCTTTTCTCAAGCAGGAATGGTATTAATTCACGCTCTTGCTTTGTGGTCAGCTTCTCTATTTCGTATAAAAAACTATTTACATCAAACGTCTTCGTAGCTATATCAGCACGACGTTCAATAATCAGTTTAGGGATCTTAGCCTTTTCTTCTTCTACGCCTCTGTCTGTGATCTCTTTGAGCTTCTGCTTCTTTTCTTCACGAAGCCTACGCTCATCGGGGTGGAGCTTCTTTAGCTCGTAGGTTGGTCTTTGGGCTCGGGGCTTTTTGGGGAGGAGATTACGGTTAAATCTCGGTCTGTGAACTGGTAAGCGGTCTCGGAGGACTTTTGAGTAATATCCTGTACGCCCTTCGTAGTCTCGGATGATTTTAAGGAAATTCCTCTCCGCTTTCTGGCGGCTTTCAGGATCACCGATAGCTCTGCTATAGCCTTTTTGTAATTTGGTTTTGACATTGAATGTTAATCCTATTTCGTTTACAGAGTTTACTAATACACCTCCATTATCAACAACAACTAAATCAACTTTTTTCCCTGATACTGGCATGGTCGATCCTACAATACCATTTCTTGAAAGAGTCTTTATGACATCAGGTAGCTCTTGTAGATCTTTATCAATAGATATTTTATATAAATTATCTGTACCCTCTGGATTTATATCAAATTCATATACTTCTTTTTGACTTCCAACTAATCCCTTCGATGCATTCAGATATTCCAGCAGTGCAAATTCAACAGGTTCATTAATAGTTGTCATTATAGAAGGTTCTGCTTCACCCATATATTGACCAAGCGATGCTGTGGTTATGGACTTTATACCAGCTTCAACCTCCATCTGGGCAATAGTTCTGTGATATTCATGCAGCTTCTTGGACTTTATATTTTTTATTGCTTCATCAAGACCGATCTTCTTTATCTGGGGAGATGCGAACTGGTATGCTTCTGGCTTGATACCAAATATCGATGCATCTCCAGTAGCTGCAAAATCAGAAAGCATTTGCACCTGCGGGGATTCCTGATTCATAACGGTCAGCCAATACTGTTTTGCAGCAAAGAAGGGGTTGGCTACCCTTGAATCACTTTTAGGAAGGGCTTCCACAAATTTATCAAGATCAAGTGGCTGTGGCAGCTCTCTGTATTTGTCAAAATTGACCTCTATATCATATATAGGATGAGGATGAAGCCTATCAGCACCTGTCCTGAAGTCCTTTATCGTCGCTACAGCAACAACCTTTCTTGCTATCTGTGAGAAATCAGGAACTGCTGTCTCCCTTGCCACCTCTGATAGGTTAATTTTCGCATCTTTTGCAACCTTGAAAATATCACCACTTTCTTCCAGCATTTTCTTTGCTCTTCGCTTACCGACGGTATCCTCGACTTTTCTATATATAGCATTTAAATAAGCATCATTGTCCATCAATGCCCCTTTAGCATCCACTAAAGAAGTAATCCCTACTACATTGTAACCACTTTTTATATCATTCAGCAGTTTAGTCACAGCAGGAGTGCTGTTTAATGCCCAACCCTTATGTGCTCTTGGGTACCTGATACCGAAATCTTCATATTCGCCCTTGAGATTGATATTGGCTGGATCACCAGTGATAAAAGTTGCACCCCTGTTCTTGCTCTTGGATGGAAGAATAATTTTGTCTGTTTTCTTGAGCTGATATGTTGTTCTGAATTGTTGGACTATTGAAGGTTCTCTGCCAGTTTTAATATATTGTAGGATATCCCTTTTAATTACTTCCCATGAAGTATCCCTATCATAGTTTTTTTCAAAAATATTAAGATTAGAATCAAAAGGATCCCCTTTCTCATTGAAACCAGATTTATCTATTCGTATTGTAATCGGTGTATCATAATCTGCCCAAACTGCATCCATACCAGAACCATCCTCAATTAATTTACGCATCGTGGATAACTGTCCCTGATCTGGATGTTGAGAACCGAGATGAAATGTAAATGATTCTGGCATATACCGTATCGCACCTGATTGCACAAACTCCAGCATTCCTATATCATCAAATTTATCAAGCCCACCTTCCTCAGCATATCCAACCCTGTTTATTTCTCTATGGTCATATGCCCTGACTCCTGGTGTACCACCCTCTATTTTCCCAGAGAAGTCAAGCATGGATCCATCATTCAATATATATCCTGCTTCCCTGGGATCTTTTGTAACACCAAATATCTTCTTTGCAGTTTTATGCAGTTCAAATGCTTCTTTGCCAGTGATTTCCTTCAACTTATATGTAGGTTTTTTCTTTTTTACCGCTTTAGCTACTTCCTTTGGGGTCTTAATTCTCTCCGCTACAGACCTGTCTAAGAAACTCTTTAATTCTTTTGAGACCTTGCCTTGTTTAACGTACTTAGCAAACCTATCGGCACTTTTCTTGAGATGCTCAAAGTATTCTCTGAATTTTCTAAAGATTCGCTGGAGAGCAGCAGGGATCTTCCCTGTGGGTTCCGCACCAAGCGCATTGTCCACACCCCTGTCGCTGAACCATTCCCTGTTGCTTTGTGATGGATCGTCTTTTTCTCCCGTTTGCTCATGATATTTTCTCCTTACTTCTGTTATTTTATTATCCCAGCCATCAATGATTTGTTCTTGTTGCCTATACCACATTTCAATTCTTTCATGTGCAACAGTACCTAAATCAGCACCTGAATGAAGTTTAATAATATCTACAAGAGTCCCATCCCTTGACTCTTGATAATTCTGCCCTGCAATTTTAATATCAACTGGTTCAACCCCTGCCAATTCCGCACCTGCTTCTTGAATGGATGCAAGTATATGCCCTGCTGTGGCTGGATCGGCTGGATCATCTATTGCATCCTGTGCTGTCCTTAATTCATCCAGCTTGACTTGATATTCAACCTCTGGATCAATTTTCTGTAGTATATCTACAGCTTCTACAATAGCATCTGTCTCTGTGGGTTTCTTCTCTAATGTAATGCCTTTGGTCTTGGCTTCCAGCTCCAGATCTTCCAGCAAAGCGGTTGATCTCTCAAAACTCTGCTCATAGGATGCTAACTTTCCTCCTGGTAAATCTTCACGAAGCAGAACCGACTGTGCTGCTGCCTGTGCCTGGAGTATCTCATTGTACTGTTTATTCAGCTTTGCAGTCTGTTCCTTTTCTACTGCTGTGACTGGCTTTACTTCTACAGGCTCTATTTCAGCTTCAACTGGCTTTTCTACTGGTACTTCAACAGGCTTTGTTGGCTTTGTAAGGTAAACTTCACCAAGATCGAATCCTCTCTTATCTTCAATATGAAATACAGGCTGTGCGCCCCTTGCCATAATCTTTTTATTTTTTCCGCTTATTTTTCCTATTTCCCCTTTAACATTACTATCAACTATTTCCCAAGAAATATAATGTGGGGTTTCTTTTGTGATTTTAATTGTTCTACCCTTATCTGTTTTATATGTTTGATTTTCTATTCCAGATATTTTGCCTTTAAAATCATTCATATTAAGTGGCTCTGCGCCCTTTGGAGCTTCTTCCACTACTTCAGGCTTAATTTCGGCTTCTACGGGCTTTTTTGGGGTAGGCTCAACTGGTACGGGTTCTACTGGTTTAGATCTGTAAGCTATTAATTGACCCTCCTCACCAATGTCAGACAATACAATACCATCTTCTATGTCATATTTCTCTACGGACTCTGGGGAAACCTCGTATTCTTTAATAACACCTTTTTTAGTAGGACTTAGCCATACAACCTCATCATAACCCTGATCCTCTAATGACTTAATATAGGCTGGTAATTCGGATTCATTTTTTATAACACCCTTGTCAATTAGAGTATCTATAATATCTCTATTTCCTAATTCTTCTATCTCATGTTTTACGACCTCACCAATATCACGATAACCCCCACCATAAACTTCTTCACTTCTGTATCCCGTCATCTTTGTCACAGGTTTCGTAATTTCAGCCTTTACGGGTGGTCTTACTGGTGCTTCTGGGGGTGCTGGTACTTCAATTGGTGGATCAAATACAACCTTTCTACCTGCGACGGTCTCTTTTGTTTCAGGCAATAGCCCTCTTACTGTTTCTCTAACTTTCTTTTCACCAGCAGGTGTTCTACTCACTTCTTGCACTGATTTTGGCTTTCCAAACACGGCTTTTGCTTTAGCCCACCAAGGTTTATCTACAAGGTTCACTACCTTTTCTGATGGTACCTCTATTGTTATGCCATCGTTTAAAGCTCGTTTGTATACCCCTTTTTCTATACCGAGCTCTTTCAACAGGTCTGCTTCTACTTTGCTGAACTTTGTTTTATCCCCTGTAACCAGTATAGCTTTCACTTTTGCTGGATCTATATGCATAGTTGGCGGCATACTGTATTCTGTAATATATTCCTTTGTAATTTTTTCCCATAAGAATCTTTCAGGATTCTTTATAAACTTAGCTTTCCATCCAGCATCTTTCCATGCTGCTGGTACTGCTTCGCCTTCCAATCCAGTGCCTTTTAATATTTGCTTTCTACCTGCGCCAATGATTGCACCTTTTCCAATAAGGTCTGCTATTTCTATGAATTCTTTTGTTGATCTTGTCGCATCTTCTGGAAGTAGATCAGAAATGTTCTTACCACCTTGAAATACATATGGATCACCTTGTATTTTAGATATAATGGCATTCTCAGTTTCATCTAAAGCCAAAAACGCTCCTACTCCCATTGCAGTCGTTAACGGTTTAGTAAGTAAACCAAGTGTAACCGCACCCTTAAAACCAAATTCAATAGATTCTAAAGTAGTTGGATCAGGAGAGATACCCGTCACTTCAGGGTTTCGTATTAACTCATCATAATTTTCTTTTACATATCTAAGCGGAAGATCGTGCTTTTGGCTGATTGCATACTGCAATTGTGATTCTACATTTTTCGCTGTGGTAGTTTTCGATAATCCTAACTTCTGGAATATGTCCTTTACAGTGCTGGTGAAACTATCGAAGATAGAATGTTCTATTTGGGGGGCTGCTCGCAGTGTATATTCAGGTGGTGGCTCAATAGTAGTTTCAGGAGTAGGTTGCTCTGGAACTCTTGTCGGTAGTTTAAAATAACTGTCTACCCTCGAATTGATCTCCTGATTCATCTGATTCAGTCCCTCGTCATCGTAGGTAATGTTACTTGTTTGTTGCTCTAATGGAGCTTCTTCCGCTATTTCTTGGGCAGAAGGATTCTTTTCTAGGAAGGATTGCTGTAAATTCTCTGGTATATTGTAATTTTTTCCTTCTAATGTATAATCAATACCCCTTACAGCATCAGGGTTCTTACTAATAAAATCTGTTACTAGGCTATCTGGTACGCCATATTTTTTCTCACCTAGGTAAAATATGTCGGGCATTATTCAATACGGTATTGAGAAAATTCATCAGTTTCCTCTGTTACTGGCGCACCCAGATCTATACCAGCCGTATGACCTTTTGCTCTAATTAACAACGTCTTTAATTTATCAAAATATAATCTTCTTATAGTAGGCTCATCATATTGTTCATTATAAAGATTTATAAATTCATCGCCAACCATTATACCTTTCTTCGATCTTATAAATGTCTCTGGAACAAGTTGTACTACTACCCAAAGTGCCTTTTGCATACTTAACTGATCCCCCTGTCCATATGTGGCTGGGTTTACATCTTTAGCTACTTCAGCCGTTATATAGTTCCAATTCTTAGTCAGCATATCAAGGTCTTCCTGATCCATCGATGGCACTTTCACTTTTTCCTCATCTGATTCATATATGAATTTGCCTTCAGTATCTTTCATCCATTTGACCACAGGATAACCTTTATCGTCTGGTAATATATTACCGTATTTATCGGTCTTGAAGTGACCTTTCATTGCTGTAGATATAGCACCTTCTAACTCATTATAGTTAACAAGAGCTTTTGTTGCTATTTGTGCATTATCAGCATCTCGCTTATTCATTCTACCTTTGAGGACATCTCGTTTGTTTTCCCTAGATTTAATAGTATTCATATGACCCATCCACAGGTTGCGCTCTGCCCTTGTCCAGTTCTTACCAGTCCTCTGTTTCAATATCAGCATCTCGTTGGATGTTATATCTGGCTTAAAGAATTGCTTATCAATGATCTTCATAGCTGGGGTCAGCTCTGCCTTGGATCTGTCCACCGCACCTGGTAGCGTTAATGCTCCTGATTCTACTTCGGATATCAATTCAGCAGCACGTGCACCACCCACATTCCTATTAATCTCCTTATGACCCTTATATTTATGCAGAAGCCCCTTGAATTTCATGTGCTCATCAGGGGTCATACTCCCCAAAAATTGATATAAGCTAGGCTGTTTCGGTGTGCCTACCTGTGGTAATTGTTGCTGTTCTTGTTGTCCGTTAGCCATTATACTTTCTCCAGTGACCAATGCCACCATTCAGTTTCATGAGGTACAAGCCCCACGCTTTTTAATACTTCTGCCACTTCTGATCTTTTCATTTCGTGGCTCTGCGCCAGATCAAATGCGAATCCTATCGTGTGAAACGAGCTGTCTGGGTCTGCTACTTTAGCACCCTTCATGCCACCAGCAATCCATTTTTCGTATTGTTTCTTTTTAACACCATAATCTACCTTTGAATCAGCGACCTGAATTTCAATACCCATATCTGCCAGTATATTCTTTGCTTCCACAAATTTCTTTGCCAATGGTTCTGCCATTCTGATCTTTGCTTTTCCTCCAGCTAATACGCTTGAAAGTCCAGTCTGTGCAGTAACATCTACTATGTCATGACCACCTTTAACCAAATTCTCACGAATAGCTGTTATGTCTATTTCACTTTTTTTTTTAACCTGTCGTTCAATTCTTCCAGTGTTAGGACGAGCCTTTTACCGTCATCCGATTTGAATACATACTTGCCACCTGCTGTCTTATTCCCAGTAAATCTAAACGTTTTTGATTTAGTCTTATCTTTATTATATATAGTATATGATTTGTTCTTATATACAGATGTTACTGCTGCTGCTTCCCTACCTTCATCTGGCTCTGTGACTTTACTATCTGCTTCCCCCTCTTCAACTGGCTCTGGATCAACTACAGATTTTACCTCTTTTTTTGTTACTACCTTTTCTTCAGGTTTATTGTAAAGATCCTTATAATCATCCTTCGACTTGCCGTAAGGATATCCAGTTGTTGGATCAACCCCATATTTTCTTATATCAATTCTTTCCCTGGGCGTTATCACCCTACCTTCAACTGGCTCTGTGACTTTACGACCTGCTATTCTTGCGGCTTGTTCTTCTGCAAACATACCCTCAGCACCAGTTGGGGGAACAGCCCATTCCGACTCACTTAGTTTATATTGACTTGGTATATTTTCATATGAGAAATCTTGGGCTGGTGTGCCCGTCATACCAGCCGACTCCATCGCCGAGGTTTCCAGAGCGAGATCAGGTGAATCAGCAGTATAATCAGCATTTATATCTAGTGGTACATCGCCACCATTCATCATGTTTTGCGCTCCAATTAATTCATCTCTACTGAATTCTTTATAAGCACCAACTAACTTATCCATTCTCGCTATTTCCTGTTGAAACATTTGCGGTGTAAAACCTTCATCCATCATTCTCTGAACATCTTCTGCGGTGCCAAAGTGACCAGACCTAGTAGCCATCATAGCTGCTTCTTTAGCTTGTCCTGCTTGGGAAATTCCAGCTGAAGCAATTGATGCACCAGCACTAAGAACATCACCCCACATCTGCCGTTTCCACTGTCTTCCAGCGGTATCATATGCCTGTTCTGCTCGCTGTTCTTCTGCTCCTATCTGGGCTGTAACCAATTCTGCCTTCTCGCCTAGCCTTGCCGTTTCTGCAGCCTGTGCTGCTACCGCCTTTTCTGTTGCTGTGGTCATGGCTTCTTGGGTTGCCTGACCTGCTGACAGGCGCATCTGTGCCTCTATCCCACTACCAGCAACTCCAGACCTTTCCGCAGTATATCCTACCTGTTGTTGCATCTCTCTGCCTTGGCGACCTATGGCACGTAGTTGGGGTTGCATTGCCATATGCATTACCTCACGCTGTGCAGATCTGCCCTTAATATAACCTAAATACTTTTTCATATAATCAGTCTGTGGCTGATAGTCTTTTTTATCTGGTTTCTGTAAATACGTTCCTGCTAGCTGTGCTGCCGCAGGAAGTGCCGCTGCAAGTAATTGCCAAGCCATTAGACTACCACCTCTGCCTGTATATCAAGATCATACATAATTGATTCAATCGTATCTGCGTTATCTACTTGGAACTCTACAGATTTTCCCCTATTGTATCCCAAGGGAATACCACGCCATTTATTTATCTCAATGTCATCAATGGTATGAGTCTTGGTTATTTCCGTGAAACTGCCATTATCTTTCGTTAAAATACTTTTCATGCTACCATTGCCCGTATGACCCAACTTTACTCTCTTTACTACACCCTTTTCAAAAAACATCTTTTTTGTTTTTACAGTTGAATCCTTGTTCGTATAGTTTGAAGACGGATACTTATATATATTCCTGTCTTCATCATGTCCGTAGATCAGGTTAATATTCTCTTCCTGTTCTCCACCAGTCAGGCTTATTGCTTGGGTTATGCCTTGGATAGTGCCATTACCCATATTGTTGAACTTCGTCCACACGCCCCTGTCCACATGATAAACAAACTGTTCAGTATCGGGATGTTTCTGGGATAATATATACTGGTTTCTGATACTGTTTTCAAAGGCAAAATAAGTTTTATCAATCGGCACATTAATGATATTCTTGCTGATCAGCTTTAAACCTTCTCTGTCCCACATGACAACACCCACTTCGCTCAACCAGAATAGAGCCTCACCAATTCTGACAAGTGTCTCTGGGGCATATAATCCATACTGTTGCTTTTCCTCAATCAGCGAACTGGAGCTACCTTGCCAACCACTTGCATTGCCCTCCAGTACAAATCTGCTGATTGAGTTTCTTGTATATATTAGAAATGTATTCTGGTATTGGAATTGAAGGAATGAAGGGGCTGGTACGATCTTCAATACTGGTTCTCTTACGAATTTGAAAAACAGATCAGGAAATGCATTGCGGTTAATATCTGACCACCTGACCATATTTTTCCTGGGTTTAATCTCTGTCGTTTTAGTCTCTGTGAATTTAATGTTATTATTATATGCACTATCTAAATCATCTTGATCTTCAACGTGCTTATAGCCTATAAAATTATCATATGCTGGAAACTGATTCATAATATTGGCAAACCTCGCCCTGCTGTCTGCATCGTCTGGGTCAAGGTATTCTCCTAACTGCATTTGAATATCATTGTACATTGCTTTAGGAAGTCCAGTGTTTGTAGCCACATTTTCAGCTCCTCCCAGAACAACTCCCTGAAAATTCCCATCAGTTAATTTATCCATTTCCCATTCTATAGTTTTATATTCAATAATGCCATTATTCTTGCCAGACCATAATGTTACTTTAGAAGTATCACTGTTCCATGTAATTAAAAGATATCTGTGTACAGCATCATTTCCATATGGCTCACCCAGAGGATCATAAAATTTAAAATTCATACCCAGAAAATATTTTTCTTTAACATCTAATAAAGATCTTGTATCATCCATATGTAGATAATAAGGGGAATCAACTGTTGTAGTATTGTCGGTGGGGTCTTGTAATCTCCGTAAAAACAGCCGAATTGCCTCTCTTGGTTCATATAATTCTGTATCGTCTGTGCGTTCATATCCCCATATCGTGCATAAATCATAAGTCTTACCTACATCTCCTGACCATTCATGTACATTCCCTTCAGAACCATCAAACATAAATGATACCCAGCCTGCCTGTTCGTTTAGTGAAGCACCATCATACTGATTGGAATGCAGAAATGCACCATCATCTGTACCTGTTCCAATTTTTAAAGCCTTTGAGCCGACTGTGCTTGTTCCTGTATTTATTCTATTACTCCATTTATCCTCTACTTTAAACCCACGAATATATGTATTATTAGTTGTCACAATGTCAATATCATTATTAGTATAATCTACAGTGTCATACAGCTTATTATTCACATTAGCCCTGTTTGCTATTGCTCCTTCATACGTCAATTCAATCGGATAGGATATATAGGTCTGATCATCATCCAACATCCCACCCTTAAAAAATTCCTGTCTGTCAAAATTATCCCCATTAATAGTCATAACCCTACCATAATTAATGCCAATATTACCAGACCACGTAAAATCATTTGATACAAGTTGGTTATATTCATCATCAACGCCAGTATATGTATCTGTATCCCTGTCAGCTTCCTGTGTCCAACACAAATATATTGTCTTGGTCGTATTAGCTGTTATATAGGGTATCTGTACAATTAAATCAACATATTTAACGCCTTCTTCGCCTGGATATTCATCATCTATGGTTTTATAAGATGATGGTTTGCCTTCACCGTCATCTGCCTTAACAAATGCAACGTACAGCGGTGTCGTCATATTCTCATCAAAAAACCTGAAATGTTTAGTTTCCGTGTCAGCATCAGTCCCACCGAATATAGCCTCTGTTGTTTGGCTGGCATATATCCAGTCATCAAGATCCAAATTTTCTATAGCATTAGCATGATCGCTATCCTTATCGTACAGCCTTAATATAAAATTTGCATCAACATAACTGGCTGCATCTTGATTTGATATCTTGATCGGATGAAAATATTTGAATGACCAGGGAAAACGAACATTGTCCTTGACATTGCCCAATATGGTAATACCGCCCAGCTGTGAGGCTGTTTTTGCAATTGGCGCAATATCGTTTTCATAGCTTACATTACCGCCAAGAGGAGGAAGGGTCAGTACATAACTGTTACCAGTATCTGATCCACTTTTCGTCTTTGTGTTTATTAACTGCTGTTCTGTAAATATCAGTGAAGACACCTCAACTCCAGCCTTATAGGGCACTATACGCATATAAAAATTAAAATATTTAACCGTCTCCATAATATTTTCTGGAACGTCAGGCACAGTCAGGTCATGTACTTTAATCTTGTCTATATAATGGCTAGTAATACCATCATCTCCGAACTTATTGTATTGAATATCAAATGTCCTTGATAATGGCGCAGGGTTGCTCTCATCGCCATATTTCGTAACTGCCGTATAAGTAACCTGTACCAATCCAGGCGATGCAATATATGTCTGTGTCGTGTCTGTCTCAAACATAGTCTTGTCCACAGTTGTAAGCTGTTCTATTCTCGCCCTGTTTCTGGGGGCAGGCAGACCCATTTTCCCAGCCCTACCGATTCCGTCTTCATCTATCGCCACATAATGGGCATTATTCACACCATCTGTAATGATGACTTTATCATCTGCAATGGCAAACTGCGGATCGCTGTCAGATGTATATATAATACCATTATCTGTAAGCAGTTCTGTCAGATTATTCGTTGAGTCATCATCATTATATACAACAATATCCGTCCATTCATTGTCTACTTTGTAGATCATATGCATTTCATAGGTGTCATTTGCATCGACTCTTCCATATACCAGTAGTATATAGTCAGTCTTTAATGTAGAATAAGATGAATTGGTCAGGTCTATATCGGTAGGAAAATAATAAGGCTCACTAATTTTTAACAAACTGCCTTCACCGAATAAGCCATAATCTGTAACTATAAATGTATTTGTACTACCATTTGTAGATGTTTCTTTCTGTGAACCAGTGCCGAATAATTTATCTTCTAAACTCTGGTCAAATGTTTCAACAGCCTTGCGCCTGTGCAATGTACCGTCGCCTATTATCTCATAATTGTCACACTGCTGCAGCTGACTGTCTTCTATTAAATCAGATCGTGTAAGCTCATTTAAGCCACCCGTAAGGAGAGGTAAGGCACGTTTAGACAATTACCTTCTCCTATTATGCGTATGTATGCTGAACGAACTGAAAAAATACTGACCATCTGGTAGTTGATGTCCCTGATGAATCAGTTACTTGGGCAACCAGTTTATCAGATGTAATCGCTACTTGGGCGTTAGAAGTCGTATCTTCTGTATCCAACGATGTAGTAGACTGCTGTACAATTGAATATACACCACCGTCATTCTCGAAAACAAAATCAACCCTGAATCCCATTGATACCGCAGCTCCCGCTGTAGACCCAACAAACAAGCAGTATCCGCTTGCCACTGAATCACGAGGTAATGTTATATAAGATCCAAGACTATCAATATCCTGCCATGAACTGGACATAGCAAATGTTTCAGTATTATGAAACATCGCTACTTTTGTGTCCCCAGCACTGGCAACATAACCTGCGGCATAGGATAGTTCTGTCTGCCTGTCAGCAGAACACCTTAATCCTAGTGCTGTGGCATACTTACCAGACACAGACGATTCAGTTCCAATGGCAACTGCTCCTGCTGCAGATGCTGTTACTTTATCACCAATCGCCACTGAATTTATTCCCGATGATACGGCTGTATCTCCCAGTGCTACCGAATAGTTACCACTGGCGTTTGCAGCATAACCAGAAGAAAATGAATAAGAACCTGGTGCATTTGTTGCTATTAACGCTACACCACCAGTCCCATTTGGAGTAAGCAACAAATCTCCATTAGCATCTGTAGTACTTAATGTATTCCCATCCAGCCTAGTATTGTCTGAATTTAACTGTCCACAAGTTACTGCGTTTGTTCCTGCGGTCACTGCACCACCAAAAGTAGATGTCATATCTGCGGATATAAATAACGCATCAGTACCCTTTGCTATGCCTGATAATGTTGTTGAACCACCACCATTCAAGCGAATAGAGTATGATCCCTTATAATCATCCGCAGATCCATCATGGGCAAATGTAAACGATCCTAGCTCATGCACCGTACCATCACCCTTTTCACCTTTAAAAAGGATCTCACTGTCACGCCCTCTGTCAGAGTTCTCATGATCAGTATTCGTAAATGTGTAGATTGCTTTTGTACCAGTAGATATAGCAGTATTACCAATAGCTGTAGTTCCGTTAACAGTAAGATCTCCTGTAACGGTACAATTATCTCGAATAGTCGTTTCTGATGTAGTATGTCCAATAGTGATTGGTGCTCCGCTAACATTATAGCCTATTAGAACACCATGATCCGTATCGCCATCGATAGTTACACCGCCTACATCAGATAATAGATGTACAGAAGCTGCACCAGTGCCCTGATCAGAATGTATTTTTACTGTTTCACTTGTACCGCCATTTGCACGAAGATAAATTGCACTCGCAGCGTTTTCAGTAGAAGTAAGATTAATCGAAGATCCAGTAGCTGTAATATCTATATCTTCACCAGCAGAAGCACCTGCTGCGGTTATATCAATACCACCTACAGAAGAACTAATCACAATCGAATCTGCTACGTTTTCTGTAGATGTAAGATTGATAGATGAAGAAGTAGTAATATCAATATCTTCTCCAGCCGCTGCTCCAGTAGCCCTTATATCAATACCACCAGCAGAAGCGAGTACGTCAATTGCATTAGCACCTGTACCAGCCGATGCAAGTGATAATTGTTGAGAACCTCCACCTGCAACTGATAGAGTTAAATCTTTCCCTGACCCCGTGACTGTAATATTTGAATCATCTGTTCCATCAATAGACAGAGCAGCTCCATCTAATGTAAAAGCCCCAGAATTAATATCAACTGCGCCTGTAGTTGTAATATCTACTTCTGAACCGTTTGTACCAGCAATGTTTACACCACCATGACCATCAAGAGTTAAGGCTGCTGCCGCTGCATCAATTGTCAGTGCGCCAGATGATAATGACCATGTAGAAGCCGATGCGCCAGTAATAGTAAACGCTCCACTGCTAACAGCAGCTAAATTAGTTCCATCACCTTCAATCTTTTCACCATCATCACCAAATGTAAGACCAACATTAGCAGGTACATTTACATCGGCAGCTGCAGTTAAATTAATATCAGTAGATGCACCAATAGTCAAATCACTGGAATTTCCAGATATATATTCATTGGAATCTACAAACTGTACCTTAACACCACTTGCCACTGTCACAGCTTCAGTATGAGCTGTCGTTCCAGTTACCGTAAGGTTATCATTAACAGTTGTTTCAGAAGTCGTATGACCTATATATACTTTTCCACTGCTGGTGTTTACACCTACCTTAACTCCGTTTGTAGTATTGGTATTGTCTATCTCACAGGTAGAAGTCGCATTTACGTCTACGGCTGCTGTAGCAAGATCAATCTCGCCATCAGCAACCAGATTCAATATTGTATCGCCACTGCTGTTTATATATATAGCATTATCCCTGAAACGTAACTGGTTGCTTGATTCCAGACGTAATGCATCAGTTGCCAATGTAATTGCAGATGCATTCGCACTTCCAGCACCGTCATCCGTCCAAACAGCTTTCAGGCTGGATGACAAACCTGCACGATCCGTCGATCCACCAACCCCCAAAAGTTCTTTGTAAATTACTGATGGTGTATTTCCATATAAATAGTTACTCATGTCAATCTCCTTTTAATATTTGTAAACTATGTCTCTTGTAGTATATGTTGCTTCCAGATTCATATATTGAATTCTCAATGAACTCAATTCTTTATCAAAAATTTCCTTATGGATCGCAAATAAATCTTTGTCTTTATATTTTGGTCTGCCTGTCAGAGAATACAATGTCCCAGATATTAATAATTGCCGATAGCTTTCAGGCAAGTCTATAATTGCATTTTCATTAATCACATTATCAATAAAAGAATAACTTTTTTTACCCCTGATCTTCACTATTTCGCTGGAATCTGCCAGATCTTTAGGGAAATATATAAACCGACCTATCTGTGACCAATATTTCTCTGATGAATTATTTGAGTCGCTTACCTTTTCATAATCAACTTTCTGCCATTCTTCATTATCAAGATAAACCTCCAAAACTTCTATCACATTATCATCCAGCCTCAGTCTTTTATCTGCCGTGCTCCAGTCCCAGCCAAATCTGAATCTTCCCATATCCTCAATATTATTAGACGTATCAGCATCAATATCAGTCGTACTCATCACGTCTATGTTTGTGGTAATTGTGGAAGGGGATACTTGGATCAGTTCACGCCACAGACCAATCTCGTGGTTGATCCTGCGTATAATTTTATTGATCTCTGATCTGACAATATTGATATTTGGTTGGTCAGGTAGTTCTACAGCAATGTCTTGGTATATATCGTAAAACAACATAGGAAACATCTGTGCTGCTTCACCTTTGGTTACCCTGTCTCTGTGTCCAACGAATATATCACTTTGTATTACTAATTCTTTAGTCTGTTTAGGGTATGTTGTCTGTGAGGAATTTAAAACAGGCATCAGGCTTCAAATGCTCCTTGTGGTGCTGACCTACCTTCAAATGCTGGGAGATTTGTTATACTGTCTACCGTTGCACCTATTACACGGTAGAGAAAATTCCTCGAATAGCTTAAATCAGAAATCATATCTATAGTACCTACCCAATCACCAGGGTTTGGATTCTCAATAAATTGGAACACCAACGGAAGATCTACCAGCTTTGATGCCACTTCACTTGTGACTATATATATAATATTTCCTCTCCTGAACCAGAACACCTCATTTCTGGCTGGTCGAAAGGATACCTCAAGTTGCATACGTTTGAATTCTGAATAGGGAATTTCCTTCAGTGTAATTGCAGTTTCAAAATTAATCTGCGGTCTCTGGAATACATCCACCAGCCTGATTACACTGCCAGACATAGCCAATGACGGTATATCCACAGTTGCCTGTTGGTTTGATATATCCAACGTATGCTCCACTTCCTTAATCAAATCTGGAACCTCTACCAAGTTATATCCCTCTTCATCGTATAGCATTTTTGCCATGCTGTCCACAAAACACTGGCGTACAAGACCTTTATACTTGCGTAAATCTGGATCTCCGAGTCTTTTACCTACTTCTCGTAGTACATCTCTGAATTTCATATTAACAAAACTCGCAATTTCTGGTGATATGTCCGATGGAATACCTTCCCAATAATAATTGTAATCTTCCCATGCAGAATTGTTGTCCCCCCACTTCATTCACCTGCCTGTTGCTCCCGTATTCTACCTACAGTATAATCAACAACCTTATAGAGAAAATCCAGTGAAAATTTATTATTCATAACTTCCGCAGCAGAATATACTTCTGGTGAGCCTATATATGTAAGCAGTAATCGTCCCAAGGTCATATCACCTGGATATAAATACAGATAATCACCTTGCCTGTAATAATATACTTCATCTTCAAACGGGCTCTCATTGGCATCATTAAGGCGATTATACTGTTCAATATCTATGGAAATATACCTGTGATCATTAATTCCTGTGCCAGTATCATCTATGGGCGGTATAAAATCATCTGTAATGGCAATAACCTTCAAAAGCGGAAAGTTTGTCTCACGACCAACTCCACTAACCTTGATCCGATAGGATGAACTTAATGAATTCGGTAAAACACTTTCTGTCCTAGCAAGCCCTGGATACCCGTCCCTAGGATAATTACCAAGAACCATTGAACATATTCCTTCATATATCAACTCATTGGCTCTCGAAGAATATGTATCACCATCTGGATCATTGACTCTGGTGAGTATTTCAGTTTTCAGCTCGTTAAAGGTATATTCCTTATAGGATACCGACCCTGGATCTGTTACTGCTATCTGATCTAATGCCATTAGATTTTGTTGATCATATTAACAAGTTCCTCTTTAGATACAAACGTATCTGACCAGGGTATTCCATTCTTTACAGCCAGTTTTTTAAGTGCCTGATATTTCATATTAATTAAATCATCTGGTTGGTTCTCAAATTTAACCGTATCATACTTTTTGATCAGTGCCTGAGCAACATTATGCTCCACAATCATCGGTTTTCCATATTTAAATATAAAACTATTTCTATTCCATATCCAATCTGGATTGATATTTTTCATCTCTTCTTTGCTTAAAAACTTTGATGAGGGCGCATGAGGGATTGAATCCTCGTCTATAATAGTGACTTCGCTCATTTATCTCTCCTTTTATCGGCGTGCGACATAAAATGGCTGATCGTGCCACTGCCGTGTTTTGTATTATAATGCTCTTTCCATTGCTGGGCACATTCTTCTAGGCTGACTGGCAAAGGCTTTGGTACTCTCCTGTATACTATTCTGCAAAATGCAATGCCCGCTGCAATATCATGCCATAGAAGCTCTTTTATTTCTTCTTCAGTCCATGCCAGTATTTCCGTAGGTCTGCGCTGTATCGCAGTTGCGAAATTCTTCAGCACATCTTGCCTGTAAACCAGATAATTATCTATACAGTCTTTCGCCGTAGCTGTTTCAACCTGGAAAAAAGACCTGGCTATATCCGAACCAATCTGGCTTATATATTTGTAACCAGATTCAACCAATCCAGTAAGAAACACCAATTCTTCTGCTTCTTCTGACCACATCTCCATCTTCTTTAATACATCTGTGATCAGTCTTCTGATCTGATTTTGATTCATTTAATCATGCATACTCTTTTTCAGCTGCTTGAACCATGCATCGTCCAGTTTCGTCTTGGTTGATTTTACATACTTTTCAGCCAAACCCAAGAATGCTTCTTTAAGAAACGCCTCGCTCATCAAGGCTTTAGCACCCTTAAAAACAAGTGATCTTACAAAAGGCACGTATGCCGATCCCACCAGAACTCCAATAGTACCGCCTACAACCAACCAGTTGTCTTTAATGAACCCTAATATGCTTTCCATTTATTTTACCTCCTTTATTAGTGTTTTAATTTCATTTAACTGTTGCTGAATATAAGTAAAATGTACTTCTACTACTTCCTTTTCAGCCTTTTTTGCTAATTCTCCGTTAATCATATCTACTGTAGTAGATAATTTAGAATACGCCAGAATAACAGATACAAACATTGTCACCAACACAATAATATTTCCTGTACTTATTCCACCATTTAACTTCATTATGCAGTTGACCCTATACTTGTAACCATAGCTCCTGTCATATAAGAGTCCGAAGAATCACTATTAGCTAGTTTTATTTCTCCCCTGTACACAGTTGCATCTGATAACCCACTTACATCTATTTTCGATGCTATCACTGTTGTGAATGTTTGATTTGTAGTTGCAATGTTTCCTGTGGCAAGCACAGCGCCTGTAGAATCCGCAGCTGTAGTTGCACCTGAATCCATAGCATATATTTCAAGTGTAGCTGTAGTAGTAGTTGATGACATACTTGTTTCTGATCTTATATTTGCAGCAAATCGAATTGTATTCATTTCACTGTCATGCAGATAATTAAAAATTATTTTGGGGTTATTAGAAGAAGTGGCAGCACCAGTAACTATCCATATTCGAGAGGCAGCCTTATCCGTAGTACCAGTACCAGCCCTAAAAGAATCACCAAATATAACAACTGCTTCTACTCCATCGCCGAGGCTTCTACCAACTTTCATACCGTTAGCATCAAGATTATTAGTAAGTATTGTTGAATGCCGTGCATCTGCCAGTGTGCCACTGGATATATTGGAAGCATCTGTGGTGTCTGTATTTGCAACATTACCTAGTCCTACGTCTGATGCTGTTGCTGCTGATAGCGTTGCTGCTTGTTTAGTAGCGTCAGATGTGTTATCTACATTACCTAGTCCTACGTCTGATGCTGTTGCTGCTGATAGCGTTGCTGCTTGTTTAGTAGCGTCAGATGTGTTATCTACACTACCTAGTCCAACATCGCTTTTTGAGTAAGAATGTATCTTGCCCTGTACTACAGATTCCCACTCTCCTGCTGTTACTTGATCGTCGCCTGCAGAAGTTGCCCTGTACATTTTATTATCATCATCTGTATCATACCAGACATCCCCAGCCGCTAAAGCGGTTGGGACTGCATCCTGTGCGAATGTAGTTACTTGAGCTTGATTCAGAACATTACCTAGTCCTACGTCTGATGCTGATGCTGCTGATAGCGTTGCTGCTTGTTTAGTAGCGTCAGATGTATTATCTACATTGCTCAATCCTACATCAGACTTGCTCACATCGGTTGTAGCAATTCCTATATCTCCCCATCCAGCTGTGGATAATCTGACATTTTCTACATTACCTAGTCCAACGTCTGATGCTGATGCTGCTGATAGCGTTGCTGCTTGTTTAGTAGCGTCAGATGTGTTATCTACATTACCTAATCCAACGTCACTTTTTGAGTAAGAATGTATCTTGCCCTGTACTACAGATTCCCACTCTCCTGCTGTTACTTGATCATCGCCAGCAGAAGTTGCCCTGTACATTTTATTATCATCATCTGTATCATACCAGACATCCCCAGCCGCTAAAGCGGTTGGGACTGCATCCTGTCTGAATGTAGTTACTTGAGCTTGATTCAGAACATTACCTAGTCCAACGTCACTTTTTGAGTAAGAATGTATCTTGCCCTGTACTACAGATTCCCACTCTCCTGCTGTTACTTGATCGTCGCCTGCAGAAGTTGCCCTGTACATTTTATTATCATCATCTGTATCATACCAGACA
>Ga0080013_1000568_pt1 | contig 51898 bp, 124 predicted proteins | sample ETNvirenome_6_85_FD_69236 | JGI IMG/M metagenome (GOLD analysis project Ga0080013, IMG submission 69236) | Marine viral communities from the Pacific Ocean - ETNP_6_85 (SPADES assembly) (version 2) | ecosystem: Environmental > Aquatic > Marine > Oceanic | place: Pacific Ocean | collected 2013-06-19
AAGGCCATTGCGTAGTCCTGGGCGGGGGGGTGGGCTCCCGCTCACGGCGGCAGGTTAGCGCAGGAGCCTCTCCCTGTGAATCGGGAGCCGAAAACAATGCCCCGGCGTTCGTAGCTGGCGAAGAACCCCGTGGCGAACAAGCCGACGTGGATGTTCCGCAGCGGGGTAGTACGCCACGGCTCAGGTTCTCCTATCGCACATAGGGGCGGTTGGTGGTCAGGTTCCACTCGCGCCCTTTCTCACACACCACACACGATTCGCGTTGGGTCATGAAGCGGTGGCCGCTGCGGGTGACGTGAGTGTCGTAGTTAGCCCCAGGGGCCTGCTCCCAGATATGGAGCGGCTCGTCTTCTTCCAGATGGGCCGCCGCCTGCCTGAGGTCCACCCACCCGAGCCGCCCCACTTTCCGGGTCCCGGTAGCAAGCCGCCCGCTGGGCAGCGTGAAGGCCTCTGCGATTCCTTCTTCACTCAAGGACGGCATCGAACACTCCTAACCGTGTACACGATCACGCTGCGGGCAGCGACACCATGGGCCGCTTCGTCACCGCTGACACGCCCAGGCTGGCGAAGAAGCCCGTGGCGAACATGCCGACGGGCAGCGACCGCCACGACTGGGGGATGGGGCCGTAGTCGGCCGGTCGGGAACCCTGGACGTAGTAGGGCATCACGGCCACGCCGACCGCCGCCAGGACGGCTCCGGTGAGCAGGGAGCCCAGCACGATGCGGGTGACGTCCACCTACTTCCTCACCAGGGCGATGAGGCTGATGACGATGGCCACGCCGCTGACGAGGATGGCCTTCTTGATCATCGGCTCGACGGCCGCCTCGGCTCCGGCGGCGGCCTCCTTGCGGATCTCCGCCCTGGCGGGCCCGGTGATGTGCTCATCGAGCAGGCTGCCCGCCTTGTCGAGCAGTCTCAACGAGCCCGACCCTCCGAGACCCATCACGGACGCTCCGGGGAAGTTGGGCGGCGTCGGCCGGATGTCGAAGTGCGGCCCCATGTCGCCCGCATGGACGAGGCCCACGGGGAGCTTGGCCTGCATGGGGATGGCCGTGTTGCCGAAGCCGGCCGCCGAAGCGCCGGGGAAATCGGGCGGGGTCGGCCGCACGTCGAACGACGGCCCGTAGGGCGCGCCGGCGTGTTGCGGGGGGATCGTCGGGTTGTCGAACACCGGCATCCCGAAGGCGTGCTGGCCGAATACGTGGCTCATCTGGATCTCCTGGCGAAGTGCATGGCCTATCTCTTCCCCAACATCATCACGCCACCGGCCACGAGCAGGACGACGCCGATGCCCAGGATCCACTTCTTGGAGGTGGGCAGCATGGAGGCTTTGTTGATCACCCCGCCGCCCTTGCCGACAAGCGCGGGATCGGGCTGACCGGTGGCCAGGGCCCGCAGGGCGGCGACGGTGTTCTTGCCGATCTTGCCGTCTGGAGTGAGCTTGGCATACGTCTGGAAGCCGATGGCCTTCTGGACGAGGTCCCTGCTGCCACAATCCGCCGTGCCTCCACGCGCCGTCCACACGAGGAACGGCTCGTCCCCGGTCGGCACGATATGGCCCGACCAACCCAGGCTGGCGCACTTGCTGGCGTTCCACGCCGCCGCGCTGGCCAGATTGACGCTGGTCGAGCCGCCCAGGCCGGGAGAGGTCGGGCCGCAGCCGCAGCCGCCCTGCCCACCCAGGCCCTGGATGGAAGCGCCGGGAAAATCAGGCGGCGTCGGGCGCTGATCGAAGTGCGGCCCAAGCTCGCCGGGCTCCTGCATGGGGATGGACGGCCGACTGAACATCGGCATCCCGAACGCGTGCTCTCCGAAAACGCTCACGACCTGCTCCTGGCGAACTTGACCAAGGCTACCACCGCCAGCAGCCCGCCGCCCACGATGAGCAACCCCTTGGTCCCCATCATGGACGCCATGAGCGTGCTGCCGGGTTTGACCAAAGCCGGTGTGGACATGGCGACCTCGTCGGCCAACGGAGCCGCCTTGGCGGCCTTGGCCGGCGACGCCGCCTGCTCGGGGTCGGCCTGCGGGGCGCGCTTGGCGACCGCCTTCTTGAGTATGCCGGCATCGCGTTTCAACGCGGCCAACGTCCCCTTGCCCAGCTTGCCGTCGGGGGTCAGACCCCGCAGGGTCTGGTACGACATGACCTTGGCTGCGAAGCACGACGCCGTGCCGCTGGCCCCCGCCACCGCGAAGGTCGGCGCTGCGAGAGCGCCGCAGCCGACGCCCCCCAGGTCGCTATGGATGACGAAAGGCGCTCTGGGCAGCAGGCGGATGCGGCCACCCCAGCCCGACGAGGCGCATTTGTTCGCGTTGTAACGGATGGTCCCCATCTCGGCGGTGGGGGTCTGTCCCCAGCACGTCTCCAAGCCGGTGCGGTCCATCGTCACGACGCCGAACATCAACGCTTCCCCAGGCGGTCGCACGCCTCGGTCAGGGTCATCGTCTTGGGCCCGTCCACCCAACCCCGGCCGGCACGGCCCTGGCTGCGGATGGACCTGCCGCCGATCCTGTAGCGGTCCTGGGCCGTCTTGGGATCACGCCCAGGCGGGTAGGCGTAGCTGTTCTTGCCACCTCGGGTGATCGTCCACCCCAGGCGCTTGAAGTGCGCCATCACCCTCTCCCTGGCGGTCGTCTTGGTCCTGATGCTCTCGTCCAAAGCCCACCTGCGCTTCATCCCGGCGAGCTTGCGCTCGCCCTTCTGGCGGCGCTCCAGGCGCTCCACCCGCTCGGAATGCTCCGTGGCGGTCACGTTCGCCGCCCGGCCGTGCTTTCTGGCCAACTTGGTCAGGGCGGCGGACAGGGTCATCGCCTTGGCGCTGGCGTCGGCGTACCGACCGCTGGGTCCGCCGTACTTGCGCTGGGCCTTCACATGGGTCGAGGAGATCCGGTAACGGAGATTGCTGTCCTTCCCCCAGCGGTTGGGGGTGTAGGCGTAGTCGTAGCGGGGTCCGGCCTCGATGTGCCAGCCCAACTCCTGCAGCAGGATCACCGCCTGCTCCCGCAGGGTGAAATCCCCCGACGCCGTCCGCCCCCGTCCCCTGCGGCGATCCCTGACGCCGATCTCCGCCTGCACCTTTCGGGACTCCCGGCCAGCGTGGGCCATGACGGAGTCGTACTGGCGATCGGACATGGCGTTCCGCTTGCGACGCTTGGCCAGGGGCAGCCCCGCCGCCACACGCCGCCCTCGCTCCGCCTGGATGTCCCGCTCCCGCAGCTTGCGGGCGGCGGTCTGCATCTTGGCCTGCACGGCCTTGGGGGGCAGGTGGTCGAAGCCGACGGTGCCATCGCCGTAGTTGGTGCCGGTGAAGATGCGTCCCCGGTTGGAGGTGGCGACGATGCGCCGCCCCTCCATCTCGGCGCTGATCGTCCACTTCTCGGGGCCGGAGTTCTTCTTGCGCGCCGGAGCCTTGCGGGCCGGGTTGCGGCGCTTGGCCAGGGGCAGCCCCGCCGCCACACGCCGCCCTCGCTCTGCGGCGTTCACAGGTACAGCCCCCAGCGCTCCTCGACCGACACGATACGAGCGCCAGGCTCGTAGCCGTTCTCCAGCTCGAGCTTCGCCGCCGCCCGAGCGTGCTCGGCGTTGAGCGCGTCCAAGTCGATCTCCTCCTCGATCTCCCGACCGGCCGACCACGTCACGAACGCCGTGTACCGCTTGCAGCCGGGCGGCATCTTCTCACCGAAGACGCTGACCTTCGCCAGCACGGTGCCGTTATCGTTGGTCAGTTCTGCGGGCTTGTACGTGTCACTCATCGGGCACCTCCACGCGGGCCGCCTGGCGCTTCGCCGCCTCAACGTGCTTGGAGGTCGTCACGGACTTGAAGGCCCCGCCCTTCGCGGTGTAGTCGAACGCCACCGTGTCGCCGTCGATCGTGTCACCGATCAGCAGTTGGTAACTATACAGCCGCCCGCTCGCCGTGGTCAGCACCCCGGCCTTGTCAACGGTGCCCTCTTTCCAGGCCCAGCACACTCGGTCTTGAGTCGTCATCTTCTCGCTCCCTTGGCGGCCCTCGCCGCCGGTTGTATGGGCTCCCCGTCTAGGTCGCGAGCCTGCGCCGCCTGCGCGGTGACGGGGAGAGGGGGTTACTGGTGGCACGGACAGTCGGGCCATGCGCCCATCTGCCCGAAGATGTACCACCGGGCATCATGTCGAATGCGGGGAATCCCGCCGCCACGCCCCGCGTCATCGTGCTCGCTGCACGGGCGGAACCACGGGGCATGTGTATTAATACTCCAATCATCAGATAACAACTTGATGATAGAGTCTGTATTCCAATGTGTCATAGATTTTCCTTAGGTACAGTCATTAATCGTATCTTTATCAAGAACTAATTTTTGAATATGATATCTATAAGATTTGCCACTTCTTTCTTTTGCTATAGCCTTAGCGTTTTCTGCATTTACTTGTGTTGAAAACGCACTAAAGGCAAAAACTTCACCATAGTCATCACCTTCTGTCAAGAGATAAATACACTTTTCTTTAGTCATAATTCTCTTTTTGGGTACCCCTGGCAGGATTCGAACCTGCGTAGACTCGCTTAGGAGGCGAGCGCCTGATCCAGACTAGACTACAGGGGCTACAGATAACTTGGTGGCTCATTGAATTTAACTTGCCCAAGTTGCTCTTTTGCTTCTTTTTCTTTCTGTCTTCGCAAGAGTTCATTTTCTGCAATTGTTGTATGTTTGCGTGCAAAGTCAGCATTAACTTTTTTTCCGCTACCAAGAATTGCATGTGCTAAAAGCTCAATATCTGTTAATTCACTTGCCACTAATTACACCAAACACATTTTGACAAGAGCGCCAGTCATCAATCAACTGCCTTTCAGTTGCTTCAACTTCAACCCTATGCTTTACATGCTCTGCATCTTCATTTACTAGAGTGACAAACTTATGTCCACCTTTCACACCCACTCTACCACATGAACAATATCTAATATCTTGTTCTGCACGTGAGTAAACTAGATCTTTACATGACTCACATAACACTGCATTGACTAACATTATTTAATTTCTCCCTTTTGTAGCAAGTTACACAAATCTTGTAACTGGCGTTCAACTTGTAAAGCAGTGTGTTCAAGTGCACTAATCATCGACTCTTCACCATGATACGCTTGTATATCATTTAAAATTCGAAAATTTCTAACAATAAGCTTCTTACATGTTTCTTTATGCGTAAACGTCACCACCAAGCTCTCATCAACACTAAAGTCAAAAGCATCAGTTACTGGTTGGTTATCTAATGCTGCCCTCAACTCTTCAGGTTTTAATATCATTATAATCTCCTTTACTAAGTAAATTATATCACACTTTCTGTAATTGTTTCAATTGATTATGAAGGTCTACGAAAATTGATGCACTTCTCTTCAGGAGTATGTAACCAAAAACCTTCAAAGGTGCATCATAATTGTTTACAAAGTTAACCTGATTGAATGTATCATGCTTATACATTTTAACCCCTTGCGGGATATCCCATATAATGTCTGTGTTTTCATGTACGACCAACGTTTGTTTTGCTGGTATTACATATGATACTACAAGCTTAGATTTCATTTCACGCTGTAACAGAAGTAAAGCTTTTTGAACATTACATATCAACTTTTGCATTCAATGCGTTATCTTGGATAAACATCTTACGTGCCGGAATGTCATCACCCATCAATGTCCTAAATAAGTTTGTAGCCTGCTCTTCATCAATGATTTTGATGTTCAACATGCTACGCTGATCCGGATCCATTGTAGTCTCCCAAAGTTGGGCTGGGTTCATTTCACCAAGCCCTTTGTAGCGCTGGATGTGAAGCTCTCTATTGATCTTGATCGCTTCAAATTCTTTTACAATTTCTACTTTTTGTGCTTCGTTATATGCATACTTGATATGCTTTTTACCTTTCTGAATCCTGTATAGAGGGGGCTGCGCAACATAGACATATCCTGCCTTGATCAACTCACGCATGTGCTTGAAGAAGAATGTCAAAAGCAATGTACGAATGTGTGAACCATCAACATCTGCATCGGTCATCAAGATAATCTTGTGATAACGTAATCTACTAATATCAAAGTTGTCATGAATTCCAGTGCCCAACGCTGATATCATTGTGCCAACTTCACCATTTGCTAGGACTTTGTCAAGGCGATGCTTCTCAGCGTTGATTACCTTCCCACGTAATGGTAGGATTGCTTGTGTCTTTCTATCTCTGCCTTGCTTTGCGGATCCACCCGCTGAGTCTCCCTCAACAATATATAGCTCTGCAAGTGCTGGGTCACGTTCTTGACAATCAGCCAGCTTGCCAGGTAAGTTTGTGATTCCATCAAGCGCTGACTTTCTCCTTGAAAGATCTCTAGCTTTCTTTGCAGCTAGTCGTCCCAATGCAGATCCAATACACTTCTTCACAATCGCATTTGCAATTGCTGGTTTCTCTTCAAAGAACTTTGCTAATGTCTCTGCAATTTTTGCCTCAACTACTGGTCGTACCTCAGAAGACACAAGCTTGTCTTTTGTTTGTGAGCTGAACTTTGGATCATGCATCTTGATTGCAAGAATTGCGCACATTCCCTCACGCACATCATCACCTTGAAGTGATGTATCCTTCAACTTCTTCAGCATCTTGTTGTCAGTTGCGTATTTGTTCACAGCACGAGTGACTGCGTTTTTTAATCCTGATAGGTGAGTACCACCATCTTGATTCTTGATTGTGTTTGTGTAGCAACTAATATTGTCAGAGTATGAGTCACACCATTGTAAGCATGCTTCAACAATGATATCTTTTTCTTTGCTTCGTAGATAGATTGGTATCTTGTTGATTGGGTCACGCTTCTTATTCAGTTCTTTGATGAAGCTCTTGATACCATCTTTATATTGGAAGACCTCTTCAACAACTTTCTTCTTGCGCTCATCACGTACAGTGAATCTCAATCCTGCATTCAAATAAGCAATCTCTTTCAATCTTGTAGTGACCGTGCTGAAGTTGAATTCAATATTTGAGAATATCTCTTTGTCTGGTTTGAATGTTATCTTTGTTCCAGTCTTTCTTGTCTTCTTCTTTGTCTTAGCAAGCTTCTTTACAGGGATCCCTTGTTCAAAGCGCTGAAAATGAATGAAGCCTTTTTGTGAAATTTCCATTTCAAGGTACTCGGATACGAAGTTGACTACTGAAACTCCAACACCATGAAGCCCTCCAGAGTATTCATAGCTATCGGAATCGAACTTTCCACCTGCATGAAGCTCAGTCATGATCACTGTTGCAGCAGAGATTCCAAGATCCTTATGTTTACCAACAGGAATTCCACGGCCATTGTCACTAATTGTGACTGACCCATTCTTGTTCAGGGTAAGTTCAATCTTTGTGCAGTGTCCAGCTTGTGCTTCATCTACTGCATTATCAACTGTCTCCCAAATACAATGATGTAATCCAGTTCCATCAAGGACACTACCTAAGTACATGCCCGTGACACTACGGACAGCATCACGCCCTTTAAGGACTTTGATACTATGTGCGCCGTAGCCTATTTTCTTTTTTGCCATTTAGTTTCCTAGTTCATTATATGTAAGTGCTATAAACGAATCAACAAGCTTGTTTTGTTGCATGATCTCTGCTAGAAGCACTGCTCTAAGTGTTTCAACTTTGTCACGTATCGCAAGATCAAGCATACCCGTCTCTTGATCTGCAAATGCTTTTGGTAATAACAATGCTGCCAGTGTGAGTGCATCACATGTGATTGTAACATTATTCACGTTTTGTTAGTGCTATAGCATACGCTATCTCAGCATTTTGTTTAGCAAGTTTTGCATCAGTTATTTCTTGTTTTATTTCACTCAATAGTGAAAGCACATCTGGCCATAAGATAGTGTTAATATGATTTTCTGATGCTATTAAAGCAGCTTCAAGATCTATTGAAGCGAGTTTTTTATTATCTTTCATATTGTATAATACTAGCTTAGTTCGAGTCTTTAAAAGCGGAAGATACAGGGATCGAACCTGTAAGGGCTTTTACACCTCGTCGGTTTTCGAAACCGGTTCCGTCGCCATCCTTCGGATTGATCTTCCAATTAACTTAGTTAATTATATCACATCTTCTCTGCTTGTTTCAGTTGATTGTCTAAGATGACGAACATATTCTGCTTTATTTGCACAAGACATAGACAATCAACATATTCCCAATGAATATCTTGTTCATCATTCCATTTCAAGTTTACAAACAAAATCCCCGCCCCCACCCCCATGCCGAAGCGGCGCCGCTGCGCCGACCGCCACGTCCGCAGCGGCGCCTCGCGCAGCGCCCTCGACCAGCCCACCACGCGGCTCGGCGACTCGACCGTCGCCCAATTATCCGTTACATCACTTGTCACCTGTGCTGAACCAAATTCTTCAAGTAAGCTTTCTTTAGTTCCCTTGAAGAACTCAGGATTAAATTGGACTATGTCACCGATTTTGAACAAAATCTTTACACTTCTTACAAACGTAGACAAATGCTCCAGCGATTAATATCTCAAGGCCACATGCATACATCATGATGAACTCCATACAACCCAAACATCAGGTCCAGATAAGTTATCTATGAACTCTCTTGGAAGCACATCACAGGTGTGACCAAAGAGCTTTAAGAATTGCTCTTTCTGGTCATCTGTTGGTGTGACATGTAGCTCACTTAATCTAAAATGGTCACCTGCTTCATCAAACCTACCAAGCCGTATACCTAGATATGCTACTGTCCATGGCCAGGAACCGTGGTACATGATCTCCCAACCTGCATCTTCAAGCTCTTCTTCACCAATATCAAGTTCTTGCATACGAGAACTGTCACCCTCAAGAAGAGGAATTCCATAAACAACGTTTCCAATTACATACATTTGTCTCTCTGTTATTTACTTACCAAGAATTGTTTTCAATTGATTCTTATATGTTTCAACATTAGCAGCAACTTCTGCATCTGTCTTACCAGTAGTAGTTGTTTGCTTTGCATTCCAGTTAATGTCAACATTTGAATCAGTAGCACCAATTGTTCCTACGCCTGTTCTGCTTCTAGTAATACTCTTTGACATATTCGAATACGCTGCTTGAGTTCCAATACTACCTGTAACATAATTCATTGAAGCACCAGCTGCAATACCTAGGTATTGTCCAGCTGAAATTGCATCTTGATTTGCGCCAATGAACATAAACTCCCAATCAAGCGCTCTTTGTGCTGTGATCAAGTCGAATACTTGCTCTCGCTTCCATATCCGACTACCATTCTCAGCACCATCAGTCATGATTACAACAATCACCTTATCAGGTTTTCCTGACTTTGGTGTGCTTTCAAAGCGCGCCTTTAGCGCACTAATTGTCTCACCCATTGTATCAAGCAATGCAGTTCCACCACCTGGTGTATACGACTCTGATGTTAGTTCACTGATCTTATCAAGTGCTTGCTCTTCGAGCACTGTCTTGAATGTATTATTGAATGTCACTAATGATAATCTTGCCTCGCCAGGCACTGCTTTTTGCTCTTCAACTAACGCGTTAAAGCCACCGATTACATCACCTGCAGTAGACCACATTGATCCACTCTCATCCATGATGACTGTGATACTTGTCTTTAGTGCTCTTTCTCTGTCTTTGTTATCTAGCTTGTCTTGTAAGTCAACAAGCGGATTTTGTTTTTTACTCATGCTCTCTCCTTTGTGATAAGTATTCTTTCCCCCACACCCGCCATGTAGCAGTGACCCTGTCAAAACGCCCAAAATCTCTTGGATGAATTTGTGGTCCTGTGTCATTAGTAATTTGTCTTAGTGCAATAATCGACTCCCACGAGCCAAGTAAATCTAACAATTCTGGAATAGCAGATTCACCACGCTTGACAACTTCTTGCATTGAAGTGTGTGCAAATCTTTCATTATGATTCGAAGAATACACCGTATCTTCATGTACTTCTGCCAATAACTCTGCTACAGTTTTCATATCTGATATTATAGTACACCCACCATCAATGTAATTATTCATTGTCTGATGATAATTTCGCAAGCATTTTACTGACAACTTTATATGATTCTAATGACCCATCATAGATGATAACACGTGGGTCATTGATAAAAGCACCTTCATTCCACGACACTACAGGCATAATCACCTTACCTCGTGGTCTCCACTTTAACCATGCTTCAATATATGGCGGGTAATCATCAAATAAAACCTTGCCGTAAACTAGACCCTTGTCTTCTGTAATTGTGATACTCGCATCATGCACCCATTTTCTACACCATTGAACTTTCTCAGTCCATCCAGACGGAGCTTTCCATGGCCCTTTAGTTAAGATGTTAATCTTGAATCCATATGCGCGCATAAGATTAAGTACATTGAATCCTGCTTGGATAGGCTCTAACGCTTCCCACCAACCGTCTTGTTTCATTATTAGTGCTTCACGATTTTTCAACCATTGTGGCTTAGATTCATTTTCTTGATATGACGGATCAGTTGGTGATGCTAATTCTGCTAGATCACGCTGCATCGCACCATCAAAATCACAAAGTGTGCCATCCATATCAACTAACGCTATTAGGTCATGCTTCATAACCTAGCTCCACTTGTTCAGCAAGATCAAATTGATATTGTTCATCAATATCACAATACTCAGCAGGATCAATTTTCAATTTGTTTCTAATAGTACGAATGTTCATCATAAGCGCATGCAAACGCTGGTCAAGTATTTCTCCAGCTCGTATATGTTCTTTCATTGAAGTTCGTATTTCACTAAGTGATCGTTCTTCAAGCTCTAATTGTTCAAGCAACTTATTATATGTATCATTCATGCTTTATTAGTCTCTTGTTGCCGTCACAGGCTTATCAACATGTGTTAATGATTGCTTGTCTTTATACATATGTTCTGCTGTCCAATCGTGCAATTTCACACCTAATGGTCTATAAATTGTCAACATAGGATGAGCAACTAAATTATGTATGGCGCGCCAAAACGGTGAATGAATAGTTCGCTCGTCGCGAATATACCTTCGTTCTTGTTTATCGTAATCCCAAATCATATTAATACCTTATGTGGTCTAGGTGACTGGGCTTGAACCAGCGAACCTCCGCGTCCCAAACGCGGCGCTCTCCCTACTGAGCTACACCTAGATAATTCTTTACATATAATAATATCTTATCTTCTACTAAATGTTTATATTCACTATGCCAATATCTATGATGTGTTGGGCATAAAGGAATCAAGTTAGCAGGATCATTATTCTCTCTATTGTGATCTAAGTGATGTACATCAATTATATTTACTTCATTACAAATAACACATTTTTTATCATGATACTTAAAGCATATTGTACGATAATATTTAGCAATACCCCCTTTCCAGGTGCCACTATTTTCTCCAGATCTAAATAGCGTATTTGAACATGCGTATGAACATGTTTTGTTTCCACGCTTTACTTCTATTTTAAAGCATACTGGACATTCACTTAAATTTGCTATATTCTTATGACATGCTTTAATGTGTTTTTTAATTTGTGATCGAGCTACAATTCTATTACAATATATACACTCATCTTTGATCTTATTGATTACCCATCCTTGTTTTATCATGTATTATATATTATAGCATGACAAACTTGAGACAGCTTTCAATGCGCTACACTCCGATAATTACTTAATTATTTCTTACCATCGGGTCTGGAGGGTCGGAGTCGAACCGACATCGTCCTCGTTCCAGGCGAGTTCCGTAGCCACTTTTCGGATACATCCAGTCATAAATCTGCTATCTATCTTGCGGGTCTTCCCGCTTAATAGGGTCAAACTTATGACTTATGATGTTTCTGATTTTCATTACTTTATAATTATATCACAACGATGTAAAATGTTTCACTCTAAAAAGTATTTTGCATATATCCAGAATATAAGAAACCCAACATGCAATGCTATCTGCGCTGTCAAATATGCAGGCGCCTGCCAATCCATTTTGTTTCCTTTCATCAGCTAGCTAATTATACATCATTTGATATGAATTGTTTAATTTGAACTATCTAATCTTGGGAGCACATGCACTTTGCTTCTTGGTTCTTGAGCATGTAGCTCAAAACCATTGTACTTTGCTAGTGCCATCCATGAATGGTTCTCATCAATTACCTGATGTGTGTTGATATGTTGTCGCTTCTTATGCCGGAAGCCACATCTGTAGCATGCATTGATAGTCTCAATCATCACAGTGGTATCATCAAGATGAGCATATGTCTTGATCATCTTCTTCTTATGGCAAGAAGGGCATGGTATCTTAGCTTTAAAAGTTGGATCCAATAATTGCATTGATAAAATCGTCTTCATCTACAGTTTCAGCTAGCGCAAGATATACATCACTACGTGTACATCTGAATGGATCATTGAATGCTTCATCAAGCATACGAAATTCAATTTCATCAGATACATTGTCGAAGCTTGCTACAAGGCTAAATTCAGGAAATCTTTCATAGATCATAGCAAGCACTTCTTCAGCTGTAAAGTGTGAATAACTTGAATTAAGCATTATCTTTAAAACTCCTTTATTAATAAATTATATCATACTTTCAAAGCATGTTTCAACTGAAACTCTTTGAGCACTCTCTTCTTGATTGTCTTTTGAATACCTGGATTGACATGTTTTGCTTTAAGCATGAGATCAAGGCGAATGAAGTTTCGCATGAAGCGTGTGTCTTTGTTGCTTGGGTCATCGATCCACTCAAGGTCATGACGTTTGCACCAGCCTTCTAGCTCACTTTTCTTAGTTGTCAAGAATGGGCGAATGATACGATTTCTACGATAGGGGATCAGCTTGGGCGTACCATGTAACGCGCTAAATAACCATGTTTCAACCTGATCATCTAGGTGATGGCATGTAATGACATCAATATCATCCCCCTCAGCTACTTTATCAAGGAAGCCATAACGAATTCTACGCCAATACTCTTCTTGTGATTCACTAGCACGCTTGTGATTATTATCTGGTGCATAGTTGCTCACTACATGATGAGCTGTTTTTCCTGGCTTTGTGCGCTCTAAATGTCTATTGACATGATTAGTTACAAAATCACGTGCATGCTTTCCATGTTCTGTTCCGTGATTGAAGTAGATGGGTACTACTTCACGCTTACCATCACGTGTAAGGAAGTCATAAATAGCAATGCTATCTAAGCCACCAGACAAAGCAATGCCCACTTTTCGTGGAATTTTACCAAGAATGTCAATCATGATTTATCTATCTTCTAGTTCGCCATCTGCTGACATTACAAACATACCATTGTCCCACTCAAATGCGCAATCATTGTCGCGATAATGCTGGTCTTCTCTCACAGGCATTTCCATCTTTACATATGCAAGGATGGCTTCTTTGAGTTCATCTTCGGTGAGCTTCAAGCAGATTAGCTTTGTTTTTTTCATGAATTGCTTAGTTGATCAGTGTTAAGAGGTGCTTGATAGCAAGAAACTCAGGCGCACTTAGTGCAACAATCAATGTCTTTACTTTGAAGGCACCGACACATATAGCTAGCGCGCAACAGGCACCCGAGATGCCCCCAAATGCCTCTAATGTATCTTTTTCGCGCCAACATGGCCTTCAGATTGTGAATTTTTAAATAAGACACGTGATATACTGAATGTAATTAAAGCGATAATGGCGGCTACTGCAACATCACCAATCGCATCAGCGTAAATGTATCTGATTGCAGCGTCCCACACCCAGGTGCTGTATCTTTTACGATGCTTGAGACTTTATCAAGATTTGTTTGTAAAAACTCAAATGACTTTTCTGCTAAAGTTGTCGTCACTTGAGTTACTTCTGTTGCTTGTTCTGCTGCCATTTTTATTACTCACTATTAAGTGTTAACTACTAGAGTGGGCCTACTTGGAGTCGAACCAAGAACCTGCGCTTTATGAGAGCGATGCTCTAACCTGATTGAGCTATAGGCCCATGATTTATAGAGTAACTGCTATAACTTCCTAGTGATGAATGATTCATTCATCTATAATAATTATATATCATTATCTAAAAATGTTTCACACTTTACAACTTCAATTATTCTTCCATATACTTTCTACACTTATTGATATAATCTCTTGTTTGCGTTACGAAGTTACACACATCATCATGCTCACCTGTAACTGTTATATTGTATGTAACGGTCAAGAAGTGTTTATGTGGTGATGCCCTCCATTGAAGATCATTTCGTAACGCAATATTCAATGTTAGCTATTATCTCTTTATGTATGAAGCGCCCAAAGTCTAACTGGATTGTATGGTTGATCACACTCATTTCCACTCTTCTTCCCAATTATCTGGATATGTATGCCACCCTTCTGGATGTGGTACAGGCTCTGCACAATGCATCAATAGACACATATCACCATTTTCAAGAATAGCAAGTCTTTCATATGGCTGTTCTTCTTCATAGGGTTCTTCAATGTCTACAACTTTAAGGTGTTCATATTTGCATGTACAAATGATGTCACCAACCTTTACAGAAAACACCCAATCTTCTTTTGTCTTCCATTTAAGATACATGTATCACCTCAAACAAAGAAAAACGCTGGCTGTGTGATTCGTTCTGATTTACACTTTGGGCAACGTGAGGGTTTTGTCAAACGATCTCTCTTTGAGAAAATGAATTTGCACTTCACACATTTAGCGTGTGCAATATCAAAATGTTGTTTAGATGTTTTCACTACATGCATGACTTCTTCTTCAGCATGTTTCACAGTGATACCAAACATTGCTGAGATCTCTTTCAAAGTGCATGCTTTTGCTTCAAGCATTTCTTGTATTAACTGTCGTCTAGTCATTGACTGTTCACTTTTTCAATATAGTCAACTGCCTGTGCGTACTCATCATCTTCAAGATATAAATCATTGACATACTCTAAAGTGACAGTAAGCAAATTGCTATAATTGCTAGATGTAGCGCGCCGAAGGTATTCATCAATCTTTGATTGTGAAAATCTAGCGCGCCTCAATCCCACTATTGTACGGTTCATGATCGCATAGGCATTTCCGTTTTCACCAACAAGCTTTATTGTCGGTCGATCTTCTTTTGGAATTCCATACTCGCCATTGATCTGTTTATCAAGATCAACGAAGATATTATCTTTCTTTCCTAAAGTCATAGTTCCTTCTCTTATGAATGAATGAAATTCATCTCATCTAAGATAATTATATCATACCTTTGAAGCATGTTTCAATTGGTTATCTAATATGACAAATTTATTTTTCGCGAATCGGGCATGTTCTTCTTCCCATATACACTTACCATTAAGCCACCAACTTCCTGTTCCATCTGTATGAATCATAGCTGGCCCATTTTCTCTGTGAAGTTTACCATTAAGGCGCCATGTCTTAGTTCCATTTATACTGATTTGCATATGTGATTTTTGCATGTCTATTGTTGTATTTACTTTAATTGATTAAACTATGTCGCCTAGCTTGAACATACTTATGAGACCAGTTGATAAATTATCGCATAATGTGTGAGGTGGTGTACCATTTGGTCAAGACCTAAGCACCACCAAAAGGGGGCTTGCATCATATCTTTGAACCGCCCGAGATACTTTGGTCCCGCTTTGACTCTGTCCATTGTGAAATGGATGACAGTGTCAAAACATGCAAGTGACAAAGCTACAGGCAAAGACACAACACATAATGCTATAAGCAGTGTGAACAACCCATGTACCACTGCATGTGATAGCAATGGCATGAAGAAATCCCATCCTTCTTTGAATTTGCCCAGGTGATAACGTGTCTGAAGAGGATAGTCAGCTAGAAAATGCTTAGCTTGATATGCTAGAAGTAGTGGAAAGATTAACTCTGTGTTCATTTTTGTTCACTTATAAGTGTCACATTGCCGATTGCTTTGATGACAATTTGATTTGCTTGATCAATGAAAGAGTTGTCTTGTGCTTCAAATGTCGAAACAACTGCACTAACTGACTTGTCACCTTGCCTGATTCTGAAGGTGTCACCTTTCATGATGCTTATGGGTTCGACTGGTACCCAAGTACCCCTGAATAATACTTCATATACATGAGTTTCATTTTCAAAGTCTATTGTCTTAAACTCGTTATTCATAATAATTTAAACTCTCCTGTTATTTTATCAATGTCTTCTGATTTAGCCGGCCCGATTGCAATACATGTATTAGTCGGGTGTCCATGAAACATAGTCTTACCTGAATCTGTGATCAAGGCACACGGGATCCCTACATGCAATGCGCGCTTATAGGCATCAAGCAACTCTTGTTCAGTGTTCACGTATACACAAACTTTAGCAAAACTACCCGCCACCCACTCTCTCATATCAGGTGTAAGCTCAAGAATACATTCATCACCACCAGATTTTTGTCTTGTGTCAAGAAGCACTTTCATCGACGCATGGGCGCCCATCGCCACTAGTTTTCCCTTAGTCATTTGTAAATCTTTGCGTAATACAATAACTTGTTTAATTTTATAGTTTTTGCTCATTAATTATCTCATTCTTAAATTTATAATTTGGCCACTTATCTGATAAAATTCGCATACGAATTTTTTTCGGTTTACCATCATTTAATTTGCGCCGGCCTCGGCAATTGAAGGATATTCAATATCATTTATAATGCATGCTCTGCTAAAAGCAGGGTTGTTTTTATGTGATGCACTAATCTTTACACGACGTTTCTGTTCATCTTCAATGGAGCGATTTTTATGTTGCTTGTGTGCGTTTTAAATTCAAGCGCTCTTGAAAGATTTTGATTTCTTTCTCAGCACCCTTGATTTCATTTTCTAACTTGGTTATACTCATCGCTTGATATTTACTTCACGCACAAGCCATGTCCCATCCGCATATTCGTCAGCTTTAATTTCAATATTGATTGTGACATGATCATTAACAAAATACGTATTTGCTAACTTGTTAACAAGTGGATGATCAGGTTGTAAACCTAACAAATGTGCTAAGCCTGACTTAGTCATATCATGCGGTACTTCAATTGGAAAGCTTTTCTTAAATTCACTGATTAATCGATTGTTCATAGCTCACCAACTTCTCTTAAGAGTTTTCGTGCAGCTTCTAACTTTTGTTGCCTAGCAACACTATCACGTTTCTTTTCTTGTTCAAGTTGCTTTTGTTCTTTAAATGCAATTGCTTCTTTTTCTTCACTAATAAACAATTCAATTGCGTCATTACCTTCCCATAGCAAATGAGCAGGAAAACTAGTAAAACATCTATCTTCTTGACCATAACAAATTTCTGAATATTCATATTCAATTTGATTATCAAGAGTAATTTCAAACCCTCCAACATAACTAAAATATGTATTCTTCAAGCCATATTGAATTTTTGCTGCAACTTGCAAAATCTTATCTTCGAAGACATCATGTAATTCAGCAAATAATCTAAAATTATCTTCGGTTAATTCAGGTCGACCATTATCATTACGTTCAATCATTAGTTAAACTCAGTTCCCTTCTTCCTGAGAAGATACTTCTCCGAAACACTCTTTAATTGTACTCGCCCAAGCTCATCAGTCCTGCGTTCTATTTGAGGTCGAATGACAACACCTTCACGAATATGCATTTCATTTCCTGACACAGTTTCATGACCGCTTGTACATGCATCAACAATTTCACGACCATATAGACCACGATAGATGATAGGCACACGCTCTAGGTCAAGTTCATAGCACATATCATCTAAGATTGAATCATTGACAAACTTACCTAATCCTGGTTGTCCAGTGTAAATATCAAATACACGAAATCCTAGTGATTCATCAGTTCCAGTGCTTGCCCCATAAGCAAGATCCTGTACACCTGCTCCAAATACTTCACCAATGATAAACCATGACTTTTGAATCGGCCCACCATTGTAGTAGACATCACGAAAGCGCTGCACAAGATCAAGACGCTTAGCAACCCGAAGGTACAAGTTATTTTTATTCTTGCCGGCGTCTGGCTTGAAAGCTAATCCTCTTGCTGCAATTCCCTTCGATGCAACACAAAGTTGTCCATGTGTTTTGTGTGCCATGTCATCTGACAGGATCCCAATCTGACACCACGTTCCATGGATCTTTTCAGTAATTACAACCGGTTCACCAATCACAAAAGTATGCTTATGCTTCTTGATATTTTCAATATCGTACTTGATTGTCCTATGTGGTCCAGCTGAGAAGAGTTCACCACTCATGTGTGCAGGAACTGGTGGTTCCCACTTAATGATACCCAATTCTTGTGCTACATCATCACCTTCATTCCAATGATCACGACATGGATAGCATAGGCCTTGCGAAAAAATCTTACGTAGCTTGATAGCTTTTACACGATTCTTTTGTGCGCCGGCTAAGCGACCAGTGAGTCCCATCTCTTCAATGAGCCACTCTGGAAGCAGTGCTTGTTCAGGGATATATGCGACAAGATCATCTGTCCTGAACACACCCTTTTGCACGATGCTTCGGTAGTCACCAATACACGCGATCTCTAATGCGTCAGCATTATGGTGTGGTGTAACACGAATTCGTTGTACTAATACTTTGAAATCTGCCATGATTTATTCTTTGATCTTTACTTATTATGATTATATCACAATGTAATGACTTGTTTCAATCATTGTCAATACCACACCATGTACGCTCTGCACTATCTAGCCAGTTGCAATTAAATTGTGTAAATGTATTATCGATATTTACTGTGCAACTGGCATGCTCTTCAAAAGAATGTACTTTACAAAAGCAAACATTAGGCACGGCACATGAAATATTAGCTGTGCGTGATAGTACATCATATGCACGTAACTCCATGGCTTTTTGTTCTGCAGGTGAATAACACCCAACTAATCCTGAAGCGAAAACAAATGCTATAATTGCTACTAACTTTCTCATTGCTTACCTTCTATTTTTTCTTTCTTTGAAGCGATATGCTTACATCGACGCCGGAAACCATAACCAACACATTCACATGTCCAGTGTCCTTCTTCACATCTTACGGTGTAGATATCACCCTTACTACCAACAACTTCCCAAGTAGTATCTTTCTTTGTGAAGATTTGCTTCTTAAGAAGAGTGTCATCTTTGATCATGAACTTATGCACATCAGCATACGAGATATCATGATCAAGAACAATCATCTTGTCACCACCTATAATTCGTACCTCACCTTTGTGACGCCAAATAGCAGGCACATGTGCTGATTTAACTGGATAGTTCATTACTCATTCATTGCAATCATTCCCTTGAATGGGGAATCATCATGTGTATTGATCATGTTAAGAATGTCACGCTCTTCGTCTGTTGGGTCAAGGCGGTGAATCTCAATATTGAGCTTGGCAGACTCAAAAGAAAAGTCCGGATCTGATAAGTCGTTTTCTTCGAATTCAACCCTGTCATCACGTACATGACTTTGAAAGACTTGAGCCATGGCCAGTGTCATACACTCTGCCTCAATGATAATTTGTTCAGGTTCAGCGTGCATTGCACTTGGAATTTCAATCATATATCTCATTTTAATTTATCCTGGTAATTTATTGATCTGGTTGGTGAGTGTTACAATGGTTATGGCAGTTGTAACCCATGCTCTTCACATCTTAACACACCTTCTAATGAAGAGTTTAAATCACTGCTACACTTGGGACACTTCTTCAAAAACTTGATAACGAATCTTCGATATAGTTTTTTCATGAATTTCATCTCAAATCTTGATTGTTTCCCAAGCACCATCCCAATTCGTATAACGAACCTTCGAGATACCACTCTCTTCAATCTGCTTCATGCAGTGATTACACGGCTTCGCCATGCTCATTGTCTCACCATCACGACCCCATCGCATGACCTCGAGAACATCACCAGGCTTTGCAAACCTGACTGCTCCCATCTCTGCATGCATGTGGTGTTGTGTGGTTCCATCCTTATATGTTCGCCCACACTTAGGGTGTGTCTTGCTCGAATTTGCAAACATCTTGATCGGGGTGTTATTCCTCCACAAGATTGCACATAGATGATAGGTCCTGCCATTATTCATGGCTCGGTCCCTAGCTTTGTAATACACCTTTCGACATTGCGATACTCCTAATGCTTTCATTTACTGTATAAGATAATTCTATCATACTTTCTGTGCTTGTTTCAAGGTATTATGTAATTGTACATAGATACTTTTCTTGATAAGGGGTTGCATGCCTGTCAATACAAGATAATTTATAAACTCACGTACTAGACTTGTGTCTCCATTTTCATCTGTCCACTTAATATTGATACAATATTCTGATGGGAGTACCAGATTATTATTCATTGAAGGCAGGCCTTGTAAGTCTAGATTTGCTGGATCATTTTTATGATCAATGAAGCATTGTGAGATGACAATGCCAGTCCCATAATTGCGAGCCAGCAAATCAAGAGTCCCTTCGAACACATAAGGGTTGAATTGAACTCTATCACCAATATTAAAGCTCATAACTACTACCTTGCAAGATATTGATTGCCATTTGAGCATGTGCTATAGTGAGCCCAACATCCCCCTCGGTCTTTACAAGATATCTTGTAAAGTGCTTCATGTCTGTATTATCATCTATGATTACAAATGACGTCACTTCAGGGTGATCATCAAGCCAACGTTGGATTACATCACCACGTAATTCGTGATCTTGTGTCTTTGATGTCTTATCAATTACTACGTCACGAACGAACTTACCATACGTATCTGGATTTATAGCAGAATCACGTAGCTCATCTATTGAGCGTGTCCACACTTCTTGTGTTACACCGAGCGCTTCAAGAATCCCCCTTAGTCGCTCTAATGATCTACCTCTTCGCCAAGATGATGACACAACAATATCTGCATTAGTCGCGTCAATTATTAAATTGACAAGTGATCCCACACCTGGAATCCACTCAACTAATTCATTATCAATCCAGCGGTTCAAGACTCCGTCAAAGTCTAAAAAGATTATTGGGTTTGAAGTTGTTGTTTGGTTTGGCAAAGTTAGTATACCTATTAATTGCACATAACCGTTGTGCAGCGATCATCTGTGCTATCTTGATATCTACTAATGAATCTTATGCATTAAAGATAGAGGGTATACCCTCAGGTGAGCGTGTGACTTTGCTGTCACCTTAGCTCGTCTCATATCGTTTCCACGCTACTTCAGTTTCAACTCGCTTGATCTCATTCAAGATTCGTGATAATTCATCTTGATCATCACATGTTCGAGCCGCTTCACCAAGCTTCAATCGATAAGTTTCTAGATCGCTTACTGTCATGTCTTCAACTAATACTTCAGAGGTTACATTCATTTTATCTCTCCTTAGAGCATATCTGAAAATTCATGATGAAATATATACGAAGTTATATATCCACCCAAGAATATTAAAAAATTACCAGTAACAAGTAGTGCTACTGAATTTATACTTGAGCCATGTGCGTTTATAACAACGCCGCCCAAGCTTAAACATATTGCAAGTAAAACTTTTAACATTGCTTTACTAGGTTCATTATATCATTGATTTAGTGAATGTTTCACTCGGTGTTGACTTGCTTCAATTTTGGATTGACACCATCAACTCGTCGACCATCAGGCAATGTGATTGACCCATGATCTTCTAGGTTGCTTTTATCGGGCTTCAAGATAAAGATTCTTTTTTTCAACTTTCCAAACCCACGCTGAAAAGGTGCTTTGACAATCTTGTCCTGTGACATCTCAACATCTGTGTAGTTAGGCTTGAGTTTATCTTCGGTGAAATCAGACCACCCGAATGGGATATCCCATTTATCTTCCCAACCGCTTTACGTGCTTGTCCTTTGCTTGTAAACACACCAGCAGCTACAAGTATATCACCCATATCTGCATGTGCAGGTAAGATTGCGTCTATCTCATCACCATCAAAAAATGTCTCTTGTTCATCACCCCTCAGAAAACCTGTATCAATGATGAAATTAAACTCTTGTTGATTTGACATTGTTTACTCTATAGTTTGAATGTGCCGTGTACTTTTAAGAATAGCTCGCGAGTATCTTGTACTAATTCTTCTAATGTCTCAACACGCTTCAAAAGTGTGGTGCATGTATCATGAAGAAGACTAACTTGTTCTCTAAGAACACGCGTTTTGTCAACTTCTTGAACTGGCGCTTTTTTAACTGGTGTCTTTGTCTTGGGCCTAAGAGTAGTCTTAGGTTCTTTCTTCGTTTTTGCTTGTGTTGTTATTACCATAATGATTTACCTCCATTATGACATAATATTTCATACTACACTGCAGGTAAACCATCTATTTTAGATCGTAGTGTCAATCCTGCGTTTGCTATGGTCACAAGCATCTGAGTCAATGTTGGGCCATAATAATTGAAATCTGGATTGACTCGCCACTGAGCAATAAGTGCTTTCAAGTGTGTATACGGCAACCACATGATTACATCATATGTATGTTCAATTGTCTCAATACGTTTACATGCTTTGATTGCACTATCAATTTGCTTTTGCATTGTCATGCTACCAGCTTCCATATCTAATCGCGCCTGAGCTATATAGATTTCTAATACGTTCTTCAAGAGCAGGTTGAATAGATTTCCAGACTTCTGGATCTACATCATTATAATCCCAAATCCAGTTGCCAAAGAGCATTGATGCAGGATCTCTAAGTTCAAGACCTGTGTCTTTGATGATACTCTCGATTAGATCACCCGGTCGGGTAGGACCAGGTGCACAATCAAGTTCAATAGTTTGAATTTCTTCTGACATTACTTACCTTTGATGATCGCTTTCATTGTTCCATTGAACGAAGCTGCTTTTACACAATCTAGTTTTCGTACACTTGCTAAGTAGGCATCTGCATGTGCTTCATCGATGCTGACAATCACTGTGCGCAAGTTGGTTAGCACATTGGCAACATTCTTAAAACCTGTGAATTGTGCTAACTTTGAGAGCCCATTGTCAAGTGAGACACCACGCTTGAAGATGATGAGCACTGTTCCCATGTCTATATTCATTTGTCTTCTCTTTAGTGAGCCTAGTAGGGGTCGAACCTACGACATACCTAGCGTGTAAAGCTATAGCTCTCCCAATTGAGCTATAGGCCCTTATTTACTTCTTTGAGGAAGAAGTTGATACACCGAAACCAGACAACTTAGTAAACATGCTTAGACAAAGTGCTTGCAAGAATGTAATTGTTGGTGCAATAAACCCTTTTGTCACAAAACCAGGTAGTAGCGCAGGAACTAACCAACCCCAAAGCACCATGAGTATAAATGCTGCCAGTGCAACCCAACCAATGACAAAGCCCAAACCTAAAAACACGGCCCAGGCACTATCACTTTCACTTCCAAAATTTGACATTTCTTTTCCTTGTCTTATATAGATTATATCACACTTTCTGTGCTTGTTTCACTGTCTTTCTTCATCCCAAGCATCAACCGCTTCAAGCATTAGCCCACCAAGTATTTCAATATTACCAAATACGCTATTAGCGTAATCTCGTGCATCTTGCCCAACTTTACGATTGTTCCCAAGAATCAACTCTTTAAGTTGAGCACGCACTGGATCTGAAACCCTGTGGTACTCTTCGGCAAATTCAAGTGCTACAAGTAGAAGTTTATAATTTGAGTAGTTATTCATTGTCTTAGTTTTTTAAATATTCACTTTAGTACGGGAGGTGGGATTCGAACCCACACGCTTTTACAAGCAACGAATTTTGAGTCCGTCTCGGCTACCAGTTACGACACTCCCGCATATATTAATTATTTGCTCTAATGTTCGGATCACGAATATCAGAAGTGTTAATGGTTGCTGATTTATCACGTAAGACTTTAGGTTTGATATCTTCTGTCTCGTCTGTATCCCATGATACAATCATAGGGAACAATGCTTCAACACTGCTTCCACTACCATCTTTTACTGTGACAGTAATCTTTTGTGGTGCTACAATTGGAACTCCCACTCTCTTAAAGGCTGCTACAAAATCTTCTATAGATATCTGTACTACACTTTTCGTACTTGTTTTGATTTGCATGTTTATTATCCCTTTGATCGTGTACGCGTAGCTTTGACACCCGAGGATGTTGCAACTACATCTTTATCACTCTTCTTTGAGGAGTTCCACGTGACAATGATATCACCAGTGATGTTACGCCGATGTGGCCCATCAATCCATGATAAGTTGACATTTTCTGCATCGATTTTTACACCACTTGCTTTCAAGATAGCAATAATATCACTTCTTTCTAGAATCACTTCGTCTGAGGTTTTTACTGTGTGTTTCATTTAATCTTCCAATTCTCCTTTAAAAAGCAGAAGGTACAGGATTTGAACCTGCGTCCCTTTCGAGGCCTCGGATTAGCAATCCGGCCGATTTCCAACTCTCGCAACCTTCTATATTATCGTAACACAATGTTTGCGCATTGTTCAATGCAGTTGACATTGATTTCTTCAAGTTCTGGTTCAGGCTGAATACATACAACTTGTGAACAACGCTTCACTGCTTCTCTTTTGACACAGCTGCCTATTGAGCCTATGCCAAAGGTTAGTGCTATTACACAAGCTGTAATAAAGATACCCATTTTAAAGTCATCTCTCACTAGTTCCGCCACCAATCAATGATATCTTTGATATGTGCATCAAGCTGATCTCGTAATGAGAGATGATCATGCTTGCCATATGGCCCAGGCTCGGGAAGATCTGTGTAATTCCGAGTGTTTGGCTCATTATTTCGACCAAAGATATTTGATGCAGCATCTACTTCACTAGTTGTGACTGGTTCAGTTGATGAACTCATTTGCTCTTTATTTAATTTACGCATTTTTCCTTTCCTCTGCTCCAGCACCTAGACTCGAACTAGGAATACATGATTAACAGTCATGCGTGATTCCAATTTCACTATGCTGGAATGTATTACTTATTTTTCAACTTCCATGGTGGTACGTTGTTATACGTATCCCAATCAAATTCTTCTACTGGAGTAGAATCGAGCTTCTCTGCATAAGGGGGAATATCAAGTGCACCAATGTCAAAAAGTTGTTTATTGGTTTGCATACGTCTTTGCCCTGGCTGACCTCTCCTAAGAAAGTTTGTCACCACGCCAACGTAATTGATGTCGTCCCACTTTACACCACTATCCCAAGGGTCGTCTGATACACATGTTACTTCAACTTCACCCGAATCTGTATATGGGGATTCATACCAAACGGTACCGGTATGGTCAGCCATCATCTTAGAATAAAAACCAAACTTGTCCATCGTCTTTCCTTTTACTTCGAAGCGGGACCAGGGGGACTTGAACCCACCTTCGTCTACCCTGACAGGGTAGTGCCTCGACCACTTCGGCATTGATCCCATATTTCAATCTTTTATCTAAGATAATTATATCATAAAAGATTGAAATGTTTCACATATTACGTTACTGTTGTTACGATACCAGCACCAACTGTCTTGCTACCTTCACGAATAGCAAAGCGCATTCCCTTCTCAACACCAACAGGCTTTGTCAAAGTGAACTCAATTTGCTTGTGATCACCAGGGTTTACTAATCCAGTTCCATCTTGTGCCTCAACATTTGAAATGATGCCTGTCACATCGGTTGTGCCAAAGAAGAATTGTGGACGGTAACCAATGCCAAATGGCTTGTGTCGACCACCCTCTTTCTCGGTAAGTGCATAAAATTCTGCATTGCCTTTCGCATGCGGCTTGATTGAGTCAGGCGCTGCAATGCTTTCAAGTGCTTCTTGAAGAGAAGCACGCCCTTGGGGGGCTATATAACATCAATACACCACTGGCATTACTCTCTACATATCCAGTACGTAATGCAAGCCAATGTACTTTACTATTGTTCATCATTTGACTCGCTTGATGAGCCCATCTTCCATTGTGACTGTTGCGAACCAATTACGCTTTCTATACGGATCAGGTCCGACTACGCAGAATGTTCCGTTCCAGCGAAACTCTGGTCCAAACATTGAAGTCTCAATGTAGTCTAGTTCTTGCCCAACACTCTCTTTGAGAGCTTTCTTAGTCTTGTAATTTGCACCCAACATTATCCCATCACTCCTGTCTCACAATAACGAAGCCATGGCTCACCATCATCTTCCGGATGATCTTGAATTGCATCTGGCCACTTATCTTCAATTAAATAATACGCAACATCTTGTGATGGCACGGTATAGATCCCATCAGGACCATTGACTATGAACTCAACGCTGAAGTCACCAAACGAATCACAATATGTGCATCGCTTTGGAATGCGATTGATTGTGATTGTTATTTCATATCCTTCAAATTCATGATCATCAGGAAAATAAAGTGTGCCTCTACGATCTGGCATATTGAAACCAAGATCTTCGACACCGCAAACTGGACAATCATCATACATCATACACACCAGTAATTGCGTAGTTATACGACTCTGAAAATACAGCGCGGCCAAGGAGCTTCGAAGCACGCTCATCAATCTTAATCCATACTTCACTCATATAGATCATGCCATGCTCTGTTTCGAAATACTCTTGAGCTCCGGGTAATCCATGTTCATGATCAATGACCAAGAGGCTCCCATCACTCCATCCATTCCACCCACCACCTTCATTATCAGGCTCATGAAGTGAATCTTTAATGTATTTGTCTCCAACATAACCAAGCGAACTTTCTTTGATCGCTTGAAAATAAGCATCGTATACTGACATCTTTGGCATTAGCTTCCTTTATCTAAGTTGTTCTATGGTAATTATATCACACTTTCTGTGCTTGTTTCAGCGTTGATTGTCAGGAACGAACTCACCTACTTCAACATCTTGAAGGGGGACATCAAATGTATATCCATTATATCCTGCTTTGAAATAAGGAACTCGTGATGTAACACTTGTTGGGCGAGACTGGCCATGATCATAATAAGAGCCATGACGAAGCTTGATAAGAATATCAACAGCTTGTACTTCACCGTTTGGCCATCGGATTTTTGCACGACCTGTGCCTCTAACCTTATCACCCTTCCAAATGACTGTGACACATTCCCAGTCATTGTTATACACAGGTTTCTCAAATTCCATTTATTTATTCCTCATTTAAGCATGTCATCAATTTCACGTTCTGCTTCACGTAACAGTTTCTTGTATACTACACTGTCTTTGCCTGCAAACATAGCACTTGTAATCAATCTTTTTGCAAGATCAATTGCATATTCTGGTGTAATTCGAATGTTATCAACTACATGGTTATATTTATCATTACCATAATCAAGCCACACGCTTACTGCTGCTTTAGTATTACATGGATTTGCATGAACTACTAGTGTAGTTTCTTTTTTGTTACTCATAGATTCAAGTCCAGTATGAGCTTATGATCAAACTCTTTATTTTCTGCATGCATGTAATATCCATGCGGATTACAATGAAACTTAGTCAAGCCAATTTCAAACTCTGTCTTGTCATGTGTGTGACCAAAGAACCAGTAATCAGGTTTTGTTCTTCCAAGTGTATGTTCAACATCACATACAAAGAAGCAATTGAATGGATCACCTACAAATCGTTGTGCAACACCTCTTTGTGTTGGCAGGTGATGTGTGATCACTACATTCGCTTTTTGTGCTTCTTCTTCAAGAAACTTTTTAGCAGCACCATTCTGCTTAAACACCCATGGTTCAAAGTCTTTGATCAGGTGAAAATCATTCAACTTCTTTTTCTGCCAACGAACGTCGTCATTGTTTGCAAACCAAAGTGTGGTACCTGTAAAACGAAAGAATTCATCAGTCACAGGATCTTGAAGTTCAACAACATTGTTATTCAACCAATGAAAGTTGTCAAGTGTGTTATTTAGATTCTCTAAGCGTTTGTGAATTTCAATGGGACGTGCATCATAATATTCATGATTGCCGGCAACAAATACAACTTCTGGATACAGGTCACAAACTGCTGTCAGTGTCTCAGTCAAAAGATCCTTTGTTGCCCAGTCACCTGCAATCACTAATACATCAACATCAGTCGGGTCCATATCATAGACAAACTTAGTCCATTGATGACCAAAGAATTCAAGATGTACATCGCTGATCAATTGAATTTTCATATGATAATTATATCATTGAACTAAGAAATGTTTCATTCTTAGTCTTACTCTCGAAGGTTTTCCCAAACGCTCGGAATATGGTTCATGCGCTTTGCAAGAATATCAATCACTGCGTTACGAAACGCTACTGGATCTTCTTGTCCAGTACTTGCATTATAAATCCAGTCACCTGCCATATCTTGCATATATGAAGCATTATTGAATACATCGTCAGCAAGAATATCACCCAAATAGTTTGAGCGAAAGATATCACGCATTCTGCCTTTATCACTAGCAATGTCTACAAAGCCACAAAACTTCAGCTCCTTACAAAACTCGTCAAATGACATATGTTGTGTATCTCGTGCTAACTGCCAACCAATTTCACCACATGCAGTTTCAAGCAGATTGCTGATGTTATCTGCTACATCACAAGGATTATTCTTGTCACCAAACATTAGCGCACCACCTGCCATTTATGAGTTACAATCTCAACTTTTTCAACTTCTGGACATACACCATCATGATCACCTTCGACTACTTCGTGATAGTAGTCAGTGAAATATGATCCGGATCGTTGATGTACAAGACAGTAGTGCTTTCCTTCGAATTCAAACACAAGATCTTGTAAGTCATACTTGCCATCACTTACCCAACCACTATCATCAACAATCGTGAATTTATCTTCACCATCATCAAACGCGATTGAGATTAAATCTTCTTTACTAAACTTCATTTACCTTTTCCTGCACTTCATCAATCAATTCTTGAAGCGTATTCATGAAATTATCAATACGCTTCAAAGAACTCCAATAACCACTTTGTATGTAAGTGCTCCAGTTAAACACACCCATCATTGCATCAACACTTGTTGTCACTGAAAAGATATGTATACAATATTCACAACTGCATGTTCTATAGCACAAGCACTGTTGGCCATCTTCTCGTGATGGAAGATATTCAACTATAAGCTTCTTATCACGTAGTGTGGCAATGAAGTTGCCAGCTGTGACAGCACGCATCTTACCCTTATGTTCATGCAGAACAGGATCACCAGCGCTATCAATCACAGGAATAGCTTGAACATGACGATTGTTCTTGCCTGAGCACCATGCCCAAGCAAAATCTATTGCTTGTGGTAGTTGAATATTCATGTTATAGGCACGCTACATGTCTGTATGATACATCAATTATTGTAAACTCAACAAACCCGGGATCTCTCCAAGAATCATCAATTTTTCTATAGTGAGCCTTACCAACAGGTACAATATCATCACCTTCATTGATGGCTGTCATGCACCCAGTGCAAGTCTGTAGATCACGATTTACAGTATCTTCAACACTTTTATTAGGTGCATATACCTGTTCTTTCAACCAGTTACGAAATGCATTAATACACTCTTTGCTTAAACCTTTATGACCAATATGGAATGAGTAAGCACCAGCGCTTTGTGCAAATTCTCTTGCTGATGGCCATGCTCCACCCTCACCATAGTATAGACTTGTCTCTTTCCAGTCATAAAGTGTGTATGCGTTACCCAGTTCATCACTAAACATGTATTCCATACTGCACTTGTAACCATCAGTGCTACCTTCACCAAATGCTTCAATTATATCGCATGGCGCACAACTAAAGTAGTCACCATGAAATGATGTTCCATGGGCACTAGCATCTAGATCTTGCTTAAACTGCATATTGTTTCCTTTATCTTAGATAGATTATATCATACATCATTAGCATGTTTCAGTATGTCATCTAATTGATGCCACATACATGATGCTGGTTCTTTACGCCATATACCGGTGCCGAAGGTCGGATCGCTTTCATATATGAATCCATTCTTCTTGATGGCGTCTGGTGTCGCAAGCACACTTCCACTAGCCTGGCTTGAGCTTACATGATACGTGACTGTACAAGCAAGTTTGTCATTTTCTAAGCTCCAGGCACCAATAAAGATCTTCATGCCCCAAGTATTATACCAAGTCTCACCCGGGTTATAAGTTTTCACCAACATTCACTAATTGAAAATAAGATAATAAGTAGCATAAACACAATTGTATACATGTTGCCAGATACTATATCTTTGACCAAGTCTTTATCTACTTGCATATCTCATATTTCTTCAGCACGAAAAATCGATTAAGGGCGGCGAGCGGGATTAGCCAGCTAGCGCGCTCCCTATCAACCATCTGGCTCCTCACAGTACTCACAGTATGGGCAGGCATATTGTGTGTCATCTGCACTACCATCCCAATCACTACCATCTGGCAACTCATGTCTCCGCACCCATCTTGTATCACTACATACATCACAACTTGGTGTGCTTTTCATGATACGAACGCGAAGCTCTTTAAGTTCTTGTAGCCACCTAGCAAGCTGCTTATGTTCGGCCCCACACTTGTCATGCATCTCTGCTTGCTCAAGTGCATGCGTGATTGCTTCATCAAGTGTCATCCAACTCCTTGCAGTCAATCAACCCTTTGATCTCATTCCAAGGCCGCCAAGCGCATGCTTCCCATTGGATATCCTGGATCAACTCTACTGCTTGTGGTGTAAACAGTTCAGCTTGTGGTAGTTCAGTAAAGTTATTCGATGTATATTCGCTATCGTAGCTTGGGACATCAAGCTCCATATCTGCAAGCAACTGCCCTGCAATACAATGTTCCCCATCTATATTCGTGTATACGCAACCGTCACCTGGATTTACTCTATCAAGCGAAAGCAGATGATTCAACTTCTCTTTGATATCTGAGATAGTGAACAGTGCCATTCCTGTGTCATTAATTTTTTCAGTCATGAATTATACTCATTGATCTTGTATTTACTTATGTGTTGACAATCTATTGTCAAGCGCGTCATTTACTATGCTTGTCATAGATGCCCCTTTATAAAGTGTTGTCGTGATTGTTTACTTGCTTCTTTTAGAAGTACACGCTTTTGACAATCCAACCACTAAGCATGGCCAGTGGCCAAATAAGCAAGGAGTACGTGATTGTTGAAATCAACATTGTTGCAAGACCATTATCACTGTCAAGTGATGACTTAAGACCCCTGCTAGCAAAGATGACGCCGGCGCATATGATCACTGTTGCAGCCTGTAACCAGGTGATTGGGCTCACATCAAATGTACTAGCTACAAACCAGTTCCAATATTGTGCACCTAATGATCCCAAATTGGAGTGGTGACCAATCCAACAAATGGTATAGCTAGAAGCGCAAAGCCATCAATTGCTGTGAAATCTTTATTTGACATTTATCTCATATTCCTTTTTACAGTAGTTCAATGTTGTTTTAATTATATCACACTTCTTTAGCATGTTTCATTGAAATAAATAACGCTTATGACAAGATATATTTTTGCACAGGACGTTTTCTGAAACAGAAACTATGTCGCATAGGGTGAAACATGTAGCGAATCAATGGTATAATCTATAGATAATGGAGGAGAACTTTCTTTCATTACTATGAAATGAATAACGTATCGTGTGTAGTTGCATAAATAAAAATTGCCTGTGGGCTCGTTGAAGAGCCCACAGGCAATGCTCAATGCGCTTGTTTACAAGTAGTTATTCAATTTTGGTTGACACAGGGAACTTGACTGACTTAGTCGTTCTCAACGACCTCGCCATCCTCATCTACGGTGACGATCGCATCCTCGTCAAAGGACTCTTCATCGTCATTAGACTCGGAAGCCTCAAGCTCAACCTCAGCCGTCGGAGCCTCAGCTCGCTTTGCAGCGACCCGTGGCAGCGCCGCTCGCATGAGTCGATCAAGCTTCCCAGCCCGCTGCTGCTTGGTGACGTCAGCCAGCGCCTTCTGAGCTTGTGCGAGCTGCTTCTCAGCAGACTCATCACCGGAGTTAGCGAGCACCTGAAGAACAGGGATAGCCGCTCGAGCCTCCTGGATGCTCTTCACAGCGTAACGACCAATTACACCAAAGGCATCTCGGAGAGACTCAGGAGAGTCCTCAAAATTAGTAGGTGGGGTGGAGTCAACAGCCTTACCAAGGAGGAACAACAGGATAGTTGTCTCTCGGATGGTGAGATTGTCGGAGGTATTGGTTCGCTTAACAAGCTGAACCGCGGGCGTATTAGTTTCGGTAGACATAATTTTTCCTTTTTTTGTTTGTAGTAATGTCCGATTCCTTATATGATAATTATATCACCTAAAATTCTATTGTTTCACTTGCGGAAAGTTTTTTTATACAAAGCACTCTCAAGATACTTTATGTAAAGAATTCCCAACACTCAAACTCTTCTACTTCATGCCAACCAGCCTCTCGCATACGAGTGATATCTTCACCAGACATATCATTAATGCTTGGGCCGGCGTAGATGATATCATGTTCTACACTTACTTGTGATGCAGGCTCATATTTTTGAGCGATCTTCAGACCTATGATAAGTCGTTCAAGACTCGTCATGACTTTACTCACCGTTATTAAGTTGTATCGTCGCTACGAGTAATGGCAAACCAAGCAGTGCAATTGTGCTCCCGCTACCAATCAATATACCCAACCAGAATTCACTCATATTTAAGTACCACTGGTTAGCAACTAGCCCATCCAAAGAAAACGTATTGATTATTTCCCAAGCCAATACAACCTGCTGGCCCCCACTTATCATCAATACGTGGGTCACCTGCACAAATCATTCCATCAATATACATGTTAATATCTACATCATTATTAACTTTAAGCATATCAAGATTTGGCTTAATCATGACAAACGAATCTTTTTCAGCAATCGTTCCTGTATAACCTCGACGGCCATAATCATATAATGCTTCTTTACGCGCATTATTGAATGCATCATTTGCACTATTACCAGAAGCTTTATGTACGAATGTAGTAGCACCCATTAGTTTATCACCTTCATATCAAGTCGCCTATTCACTTCAGCCAACACTGCATTAAGCTTGAAATAATTCATAGCGTCATTAGCAGTGCTCCACTCTTGAATATTGGGGTTCCAGCTAGTCACTACCAAATCAGTCGCTTCACGAATAAAACGATGTTGTACAGTGATCAGTTCTGCTCGAGGCATATCATTTAAGTAATTCATATGTGGATCTTTATTTGTCATAATTATATTCTATCACACTTTCAGTGCTTGTTTCAGCTAAGGATAGCATGCACAATAAGCAGTACTGCTGCCGGCCCTGCCATATTCTCTAAAAAGATTGTCAAGTTATTGATTGCATTTGCAATTTCTACTAGTGCGATTTAGATGCCGGCGATGGGTGGTCAATGGCTTCATGAACAATATTTCTGAGTTGCTTCTTTGTGATTCTCACCTTATATCTCCTGCCGCGCGCGCGTCAGCCTCAACTTCCATCTCGCCTTCAAGGAAGATGTCCTGTGCTCCCTCTAGGGCCAACAAAATCGAGTCGCCCTCCTCGCCAAGATCTCCATATCTAAGAACCTGGCCTAGTCGCTCCATGGCCATGTTAATAGCATTGGGATTCTGGTCATACACAGCTTCATTAAATCTCTGATCGCCAATGCCGTTGGAGTTGTGGTAGGCTTCCATGATCGCGCTGACCTGATCTTGGACCGCACCGCCCAGACCGGCCCACGCTTGAGCAAAATCAATTAGAGGTGAGCCGCTATCAACGTGCCCCCACTGTTCTTTAAGCAGTGCCGTCTTCTCTTCCTTGATGAGCTTTCTTAACTGTCTCTTTGTGATTTTCATAATCATTCCCTCGCTGTTACGCTATTGCACTATAGTACATACTATACATATGTAGCTTTAGCTTGTTATTCTCTGTTCATTATGACAAGATCTTTTTCAGGTGTGACATGTGGTTTCATCACACCTCGACTACGAGTCTTAAATTCATCACCAATGAAAAGGAGCTCAAAGGTTTCATCATTTGCAGGAGGTGCTGTTGGAATTGAACCACATACACCATCACGTTCGGTTTCTCGCTTTTGTAGCACCTTACCATACGCATCGACTTCGTCTTGAAGAGCGGGACGAATGACTACATTGTCACCATCCCGAAGGGCGCACCACATCTTGCCCCAATCTGATCGCCCACCATCGGCTTCTCTATATAAAGAAGACATGATGGATGCGCTACGAGAATAGAATTCGTCACCGATGTACATCAACCTGAATGTGTTGCTTATTACGATCTCGCTACCTGACGGATCGCATCAGCGAGCTCATCTGCTTTGTCAAGCGAGATAGTGAATCCCTTCTTGGTGAAGAAGCGATCACCACGTGCCCACCCACATTCACGGACATTCAGGTAGCGCCGCCCACCAGGACCATCAGGTTCATAGATAGTGACTGCGATGTCGGCCTTTTGATTCTTCTCGATAAAAACGTCTGCCATGATTTCTTTCCTTGATTAGTTATTCGATTTTAGTGCTTGTTTCAAACAGTGACGAGACTGAAGCAAGAAGGTCCAGTAAAGACCTTACGAGGGTCAAACCACACATTCTGCCGGCGCTTCCAAATTCGGTCAGGAATAAATGATGGCCGTGCATCATCTTCACTGGTAAAGATGACTTCACGTGCAGCGTCAACTACACCTTCATGAGCATTGACATCATCCTGTGAGACGGTAATAAAATCACCCTCAGCCAGGCGCTCTGCAGAAAGCTCACGACCCACCTTCTTTTCAAAGCGATCATTCACACTGCAAAATACAAATGCAACATCAAACGTTGGCTTATCCTTAGGATCTTCTGGCTTATTGACACGAACTGCTGCAGTTAGATCACCAACATGCTGAATTGTGAAGCCGTTGAGAGGGCTCTCATGAACCGCAATGCGATGACGAAAAAAAGTAGGAGTAGACATTATTGAATCTCTTGTTTTTGTTAGAGGATGAATTTCCTCATTCAACATAGTTAAATTATATCACAAATATTTTGAATGTTTCACTAGAACTTAGAAGTCTAGCACCCTTTTAGGGCGAGCTGTGATATGATAGCCATCAAACTTGCCTTTGCCAATAGCATCATCAAGTGCACCCCGGACTCGTCTTAAGGCACGATTACCGAAGTCAGCTTCTGTATCTCCATAATATTGTTCACGAAGATCATCTTCTGTGACATCCCATGTCAGTTCAACAAGGATACGCCAGCGATTTCCCTTACCATCATCCATGATCAATTCACCACAACCTTTTCTTGTTTGATCCCAAGTACTTCTTCTGCTGTCATCAACATCTCAGGATTATCAAGCAGTTTTCGAATATTTGCTGCCTTAGCTTTCGGCGCTTTCAAGCCAAGTGTGACACCACCAACAATACCTAGCTCGTATGTGATGACTATGACACCTCAACTTCACTTTCAGTATAAATATGTGGGTTCATTTAAGATCCTTAAGCAAAGCGAGAACTTCATCAACAAAGTGTTTTGTCTCTTTTGCACGCCATGAATATTCAAGATCCCAATCTTTTGTGACAAAGTATGACCACATGTCAAGTGCAGTCGCACCCCACTTGACATTATGCTCGATTGCATCGATCAATCGATTAATGTCATCATAATTTTTAGTTGCCTGTAATGCATCACATCCACTACAAGATCCCCAACCGATGATAACAAAACCATAGCGATCACCTCGCTTGAGCAATACACGAGTATCGCCTTGGTAGTTATCATCATCTACACGAACTAATACTTCACCCAAATCATTGACAATGGGTGTGTAACTTCCAGGCCCATATGAAAAATCATGATTAGGATACAAGATTTCAGCTTTGGTCAGCATTGTTCATCTCTTTGTTCTGAGATAATTATATCACAATATTGATACATGTTTCACCCGAGCCGAGCGAGTTCTTTTTCAAGCTCTTTCAATTGGAGTACAACTTCTACTTCACGAATAGCAAGTTGTTCTTTGCGCTTTTCAATATCTTTGCATTTTTTTATCACCTGCATATCCTGCAAGTGTAAGTGCAGTGCCTAGAGGACCAAAGCCAATACGTGCCTGTTGCCCGTCCCAATAATACTTATTATTAGTGCGGTTGTGTCTAGGTCTTTCTTCATATGCGTTGATTATGTATACGTTCAAGCACATAAATGCAAAGTAAGATATGATAATTGTCAAGAATATTATCATATTATTTCTTATGAATCATGCTTATGAGACTACGTACTTCACTACGAATCTGCCGCCGTTGAGCAATCGTATAGTCTTTTGGATATTTGCGCCTGATTCCAAAGAACCACTTAACTAGTTTAGTTAGTTTAGCCACTTTTTGATAATCTTCACAGGTTGTGCTTCATCAATTTTCTTGCCAAGTGTGTTCACAACATGATCACGGTATTCAGGATTGATCTTACCAAGTTCATAAGTCGAACCACTGGCAGTCTTTACAAAGCGCCCCTTTGATCCAGCAACTAGTGAAGTCTGGATGGGTGACCCATCTTCAAGTCTACCTGTATTGTCATCATATACTTCACCAACCAGATATATACGTCCGAGTTCAGGTGCCGAATATCCGTCGCCAACAACGCCCCAATTTTCAAGTCTTGCCATTATTCATTACTCCATTTATGCAAACATAAGCCACGCTATAAAAAGTAGCGCGCCCCAAAAAGACCAAATCACTAGATGGTATACAACATAAAATAACAATGCCGCATTGACACCTGTACTTAGAAGGTCAGTTTTACTTTTTGTCATAATTCTATTATATCATACTTACTGTAAGTGTTTCAATTATTGAGACTTCTATGCATTTGTTTATAAACTTGTGTAGCCTTCACAGTGACATACTTGATCTTCTTATCTTCAGTCAAGATAGCAGCTACAAGATTGCCACCATATGCACAACCTAAGTCCATACCCACTGCATGCGGGAATTTCTTTGGAGCGTCTTGCATGAATGGTTGGTGCCCAAAGTATGCCTGACCAAAGCGACCATCATATGTCTCAGCCCAGAACTTGTCTGTTGGCATTTGCTTACCAAGCATTACGAAGCGACCATCAATGGTCTCATAACGAAGCCGACACATTCCCATGTATTTCTTTCGTTGCTTACCACCCATGTGACTAATGGTTTCAGGTGACTTGGGAAGGAACTTACACCAAGCAGGAACCCCACCATGAACAACAATGGTGTCAAGCTCTGGAATCTTGTGATACAAGACTGCAGAGCTCAAGAAATCAATGTCTTCCTCTGAAAGAAGAGGACCAGTCTTGACTACTTCCTTGTGAGTGATTGGGTTGGAAGCGTTTGTCTTCTTCCTGCGCTCTTCATGCTTCAACCAACGTGCATACTTCTCTTCATGGTTTCCCAAGATGAGAGTGACGTCATAATACTTTGCAAGTTGTGCAACACGCCTGACAACACCCAAGCTATCGGGTCCCTTGTCAAGAAGATCACCACCAAAGATAAGCTGGTCATCATGACGTAGTTGCAACTTATGAATCAATTTATCAAGTTCATCGATGCACCCATGTACATCAAAGATTAGGATATGCCTTTTCATGTCCATAACCTCCCAACACGCTCAAAAACCTGTAAATCTGGTGAATGAACGTTTGTAATTTGTTTAGGCAATTCATGCCCACAATCACCACATCGCCCGTAGATACTAACGATCGTTCGTGATAGTGTAATCTCTGGAATTGTAAGAAACTCCTGAGGAGATTTACACTTTGGGCACTGTATCCAAATATCCATAATATTATTATATCATAGAGTTAGTGCATGTTTCATATAAAAGGCTGGCTGGCGGGACTCGAACCCGCTTGAACAAGGATCACAACCTTGCGCCTCGACCACTTCGACCTCAGTCAGAGCGGGTCATATGGGGATTGAACCCATAACCTGTGGGTTAACGGCCCACCGCTCTTCCATCCTGAGCTTCCGACCCAAATTATTTATTATCTTCAAGATATCCGAGTGGGTTATATCCAATCCCATTGGGGAAAATCACAGCAAATTGTTCAATGAATTCAGGTGTTGCATCAGGTAACCTAACAATATCACCCTCTTCAAGCACACCATGGACATCTGAATGCTTACCCAAGACTTCACCCAAGTATAGCTCACATCCCATGGCATCTGTGATAACTCTGGGCTCTGCAAGAAATACACCTTCTACATAACCTGACCTACCACAATCCCAGTAAAACTGGTAAAGATTTTTCACTTATACCTTTTCGTGTAGCAGCTTGTTGAATGTCTTCTTTAGCTTGTTCTGTTCAATTACCTGAGGCGTTAGCATAATGCCAACAGTTGCACCATATACAGCAAGAATTCCAAAAACGAGTTCCATGATTAAGCTCCTTGAATCATTGATTGAGAATACATTATATCATTCATTCTGAAAATGTTTCAAAGAAAATTTAGTCAGCGATTTCAATCACGCCATCAGCTTCAACATCATACCCAGAGACATGAATAGTTGTCGGGTAATTACCAATGATTGCAAACGTGTCATTTGCATATTCTTCAAGGCCAAACTCACAAGCTTCTGCTTCATCATACGAATCAGCTTCAACTTCAGTCGTGAAATAAATCTCCATCTTACCTTCTACTCTAAACTTAGCCATTACAATCCTCCTGCATCAAACATGATAGTGTCAATAAGCTTGCTAACGTCTTCTTTCTCATCTCCATCAAAGTCAAAGAAGCCATAAGACCCGCCATTCCATTCTTCTTCTGGAAGCTTCTTAAACGTTTCAACCTTCACTTCATTTGGTGTAAGTGACCAGATAAATGAGCCTCCTCTATTCGAGCCTCGATTATCAAACCTAATCAAGCACTCTGCTTCAGGACTAAGCTTATCAAGAATTTCTTTTAGTTCGCTAACTTTCATGAGTCATCCGCTCCATCATATGTATCACTTGGGAATACGTTAGTAAGTTGATCTTCATGCCCATTGTTATATAGGCCTGTGTATATCACAAGCTGGCCATCATTATCCCAATCATGTGTTGCAGTTGGTATAATCTTCTCAACCTCTGGCATTAGCAAGCTAACCCAATCAATTATAACACCCTTCTTCATACCTTTCCCTTAGTCAAGTACTGGGCATACTCTTCTGCAGAGCAGCCATCACGATATGCTTGACATGACTCACCATCATATCTAAATTGAATACTGGTGTCAAGTAACTCAATGATGCATTCACACCACGCTTCATACGAAATATCTCGTACATCATACCTGTGTTTCATCAATCAATCCAGTCGTTTCTATAAAATCTATTTAAGTATCCAATCATACGAATACCATCAACATAACGTATTGCTTGCTGCTTGACACGCTTACGATGTTTATGCCAGCGCTTTGCCTTAGGAAGCACAACATGTGCATAGCCGCCACCTGGAAGCTTGGCTTTTGCTTGTGCCCCTTGAGCCTTAATCAAGCGTAGTTTTGTATAATCACTTTCCATAAATAAATTATATCACACTTTCAGTGCATGTTTCAAGGATATTATTCTGGTCCCATTGCATGTTCAAGATGTCCGGCATAATGATATCCCGCTTTAAAATCACTAATGGCATTTCCCATCTTTTCAAGTGTAGTTGTGTATCGCTTGAATCCATTACGACCAACAATTACAAACCTGTACTTCATCAACGCACCCGGGTAGCGTCCAAGGTGATTACTCTTGTCTTCACCCAAGTCAATGACTTGAAATTTATAATCACAAACAAGTATGAAAGTCTTGATCGCTTCAAATGAAAGCTCTGCTTCAAACTTCTCGCTATAACTATAGCAAACTTCAAAACCTTCGGGAACATTACTCATCAACTTCCTCCACATTCGCTTCAATTACATTTTGCATACCACTAATGATGGCAAGCTCAGTATCAAGGTCAAGCTGGCTCATAGTATCACGATATTTAGTTAGCCAACAATTTCGATATTCAGCCAGCATCTCAACAAGTTCTTCATATTGAAAGTCTGTGATTGTAATTTGTTTCATGTCAACTTTTTGAAAATGAAATGATTACGCATGCGGACAGCCAAAGTTCGGCAAGTACTGCTTCACCTGCAATAAGATTTATGATGCCTAGGCCGGCGCATATCAATGTACCAATTAAACGAATCATTTAGTATCCATACTTCTTGTTGGGAAATGCTTCTTCTCTAATAAGTTTGCGCTCTTCATAAGGAAGATCGAGATACCACACAATTGCTGGTTCTTCTTTCCTATCGTATACGTAGTCTGCAATGATATCACGTACTTCCTCACCATTTGCTGTAGCAAGTTCAGCATATGTGCAACCACCATAGCCAGGTGCAGGATCGAGCGGGTTGATGTTCCAGCCAAACTGGTCATAAGCACAGTTCGCCAGCACATCCGCACCAATCTCTTGCCACACACGCTGCATGATTCGAATCACTTGCGCTCTATTATCTTGTTCATTCATTACTGTATTCACCATTGTGAAGTGCTCGATCAACTACTTCAAAAGCGTTCATCAAGCGCGCTTCAAGTTCATATCCAGAAGCATCAACTTGTCGCTCCCATCGAATTCGACAATCATCACGTGTCTCACCATCCTTAAGCGAGAATGCATCAGGATCTGTAATGAATATACGTTTCTGGTCAAGGACAAACATGTCTACTGCCAGACTAATCAATGCTCTTTCTTTCATGTTATTTCACTTCTCTTTGTGCGTACATATATCCAGCTTTGAAGTCATTTACTGCGTTATGCATATCTTCGATAGTGCGGGTATATCTCTTGAATCCCTTACGTCCGGTGATCACAAAGCGCCAGCAACGCCAATGGTTGATCTTATCTGTGCCTAGGTCAATGACTTGAAATTTATAGTCACGAGCTAATGTGATGGGGGTGATTGCTTCAAGCGCAAGTGTGGCATTGAGCGTGTCATTAAATCCCATCCACACTTCACAGTTCTCAGGAATTATATGTGTCATGATTTGATTTTTCCGTCGTGACCAATGATCACATCGTCAAAGACATGATTTATAAATAGATTACGAATCTCTAACCACACAAAGCGGGTAAGTGAAAGTGGCTTGCTCATGAACTCTTGATATTCCATCGCTTCACCAGAGCGAGTATACATAGTAAGTTCACAGTCATGACTATTCCATGTAGCACGCTTAAAGTCAAAGCGCACAAGAAATTGTCGTGCTAAGTTGATAGCACATTCAGCATCATTCATTATTCAATTATATCACACTTTCTGTGCATGTTTCACCCATTAGGGTATTGAACAATTTCTTCATCAAGTTCAGTGATTGCCCAGCGTAAGTTATCAATAAAGTCATGAGCCATGTCAGGATCATCACATGTATAATACACACTTTGGAATGTACCATCCGGCATTTGAATCATGATACACACATTTTTCATATCATCCTGTGCATTAGTGAATGCTTTCCAGAATGTATCTACCCTTTTACTCATATACTCCGGATCTGTCATACCAGTGTATAGAATGACCTGACCATCATTGTCATGATCAACACTCCAACCAAATGCTTGTGCAACAAGCAATGCTACAGTCAAGCGATCATCAGCAACTGCTGCTTTGACCAGTTCACTAACTCTTTCTGGTTCATTGCTAAGTAGGTTGTTAATGAATAGTGATTCGTTCATGTCAGCTTTGTTCTATTCAAACTTGCCACGCTCAGGATTGACAATACCAGCAGTACGATAATGCCAACACCAACCAATATTCTTTGAAAGCACGATTGCAACTTCTAGTGTGCTACAAGAAATAAGTGCTTCAAGATCAAATCTACTTAGAATACGTGCATAATCAGCATAGTCATCGTAATTTAGATTGCTTGTATCGGAGATAAAACTTGATGGATCGAAGAAGAACAGGTCACCAATTGGTGCATCAATCTCATCATCAACAAAATCTTGCATATTATTGCCGTAAGCGACAAGTGCAACTACAGGTCCGGCACAAAAGTCATTGCTCCAGATTGCAGCACTTGCTCGTGCCTGATCGGCTGAGAAGTTGCTTGCGTTCTCAAAATATCCTGGCGCTTGAAAACCCTTGGGTGGTCTGTTATATGGCAGGTTGTTCATGCCATATACATTGACCACACCATCATGACCAATGGGAATGCCAAACTTCTTTGCGAATCGCTTGATGATATTATCTTGCATGAATTCCTTTAGTTCCTAATTCCTAAGTATATTATATCACACTTTCACAGCATGTTTCACTTATCGTTCTAGTTGGCTAATACAAACCACATCCCATTTATTCAACTCAACACGAGGGAGGGGAGGTTCAAGCTCATTGGCATAATCATCCAACACGCTTTTAATTGTCATGTCCTGGTACTCAGCAATATATGAGATAAGAATACCACGCGCTCTTCCAATATTATTCACGACATCAATGATAGCCATATCACGATCATGAATATCAATTCGAGCAATGACAAATGTTTCATCAAGCATTATTTCTCCATTTCTTTATTCATGTTTAATTCCCAACACAGTCATAACATCCAAGAGCGCGTAGTAGTCACACTTAAGTTCAGCATGTTTAATCTTAAAACAATCATGACAAGTTGCACCACTGAATCCAGCACTTACACTATCCCGACATGTTCCACCCTTGCAAAGGGTAAGGTATTCGTCATCAACATATATATATGAACTATGGATCTAGCACCAACTTCTCTCTCACTCATGATTCATCCTTCAAACGCTACCAAAATCAGGAAAGACTATAAACAACGTAAGCTAATCAAGCTAGATAAGTAAAGCATGCAGTACACAGTCTAGCACAGCTGAACTATGGACCTGTGTCACCAGAGGACAGTGCCATTCAAGTGTCGAGAACAATGCCAATAACTTGCAAGTGTATGACATCACACACCTTTCTCAGCACACACACATGCCGCTCTAAGTCGCAACCACTGATTACACGCCCCGATTCTAGAGCCCACACCCACCATTTCAACACACCCGACACCCAAACCAGCTAATTCCGATTCCCAGGCTGCGCAGTTTGGGTATCCATTATCAGCCTGTGTGACTGACTGAATTACCCCTCATCCCCAGCACTGAATACCAGATTACTGCGATTCATACGAGTACCACGATGTTGCTTGGGCAGCTGGATGTCCGGCTTTTCAACGTATGGCCTCATCGGCATGTCCGTCTTTCTGCCTGCCCGCTGCCTGAGAGCATCCTTGCCCTTGACCTTCATCTTTTGATTGAAGGTGTTTGCGCCTGGTACCTTTCTCGTTGAGAAAACCTTACACTCCACCATCTCTCCATCGATTTCCACCATCTTCGTACCAATAAGTTTGCTCATACTGTATCTCCTTATCTGTAGTATATACATTATATCATAGAAGCACCGAATGTTTCAACTGGCATAAAGCGCGCCTTGTTCCAGCTGGATTGAGGACCAGCATGACCAGGATTATGATCACGCCAGTGACTAAATTGTTGCACGTCTAGAATGAGCAAACGTGTCGCGCAAGATGTTGGGCTCGTGTCAAGGCTTCGCGTCGCGTCTTCCAAAAATGCAACTGCCCATCGCGGCACCCCCGGTCCAGATTCGTTCCCAAAACGCGCAGCAGAGACGTCGCTTTTCGTGTGAAACATTCTGCCATTATATGGTATTATATTACTATAATGGAGGGAGGGTTTATATATATCATATGGAGAATGAATCATAAGAAACACGCTTTAAAAGAGATATTTGGATTCGGTCGAAAACAAGACGTGCCAACACCCCCATGGGCAACCGGTTAAACCAGATGCTGCCATGTTAGAGCCATTGTTATCTGAGCTCGAACAGAAGCTGCTTCCTGATGAATGATGTATCGCGTCGAAATCAAGACAAAAGAATAGCGCGCTTCAGTCGTTAAACCAAAGTGCGCTATAACACCACCGGGGCTTTCTAATCCGTGGCGCTTATGTCATTTACCTGTCAGCCCAGCCGAAGTGGGTCATCAACGATCTCCACTGGAGGGACGAATCTGCCATCAATCTGACATGGGCTCAGACACCGCTCCCAATCCATGGTTGATTGAGTGTCCAGATCCAGCTCAACAGCTGCCAGTCCATACGCCTCGATACGTGCATCAACCTTACGCTCAGCCTGCACCATCATGGTCACGGACTTACCATTCCACGTTGCCCGAAAGTAATACGGAATTTTTGTCATTATAAAGTGGGAGCAGTTTTTACACGTGCCCAGGTGTAGTATGAGAGTAGCTGCCAGCGCCTGACAGCCTACCTTGCGTAAACAAAAGAAGGTTGGGGCAGTTTTCCCACCTACCCAGGTGGGGTGGATTACACCTTGCGAGCGCCGACCGCCCTCAGGAGTGCATCGAGCTTACCAGCCCTTTGCTGCTTGGCGACATCCGCCAGAGCCTTAGTGGCCTGCTTAGCCTGCTTTTCAGCATCCTCATCACCAGCTTCTGCCAACTCGGTGAGAGTCACCAGATTGGCTCGAGCCTCCTGAATGGAGCGAATGGCGTACTTGCCAATCTCGCCAAAAGCCGACCGGAATGCATCACCATCCCTCTCGTAATTGGCCGGCTCTTCAGACTTTGCAGCCTTACCAAGCAGGAAGAGCATGATGGAACTCTCACGGATGGTGAGGTTATCAGCGGTGTGGGTGCGACGGACGATCTTAACGGTATTTTCGGACATGAATTATTGCTCCTCTTTAAGCAACTTTGGAATGAATTAAGTTGATGAAGTATTCACCAATTCCTCATTCCTTATAAGATAATTATATCACGGATATGGTGAATGTTTCAGCAGGTGCTTTAATCACACCCACACGTGTCACAGCACCAGTTCGGCTTGATAAGGTTTTCACCTGTGCTTAGAATTTCCTCGTCATCGAAGCCACCTCGTGTCAGATCGATATGCCTGACCGGGTATTCACCGAGCACGAACCGTTTGTTTTTACCTTTGAATTCACGATCGTATGCCTCATCGGACACCTCGATGATATGTAGTTCGCGTATATCGGATATATCGATTGCAACATAATCGGTATTGATCACAAGAATGCGCTTAGCCATGGTTATATTTCCTTCCTTGATTGGTAATTACATTATACCACGGATTTATTCAATGTTTCACCTTTCGGTCAAAACGCGATATAAAAGCACTGAACCATATGATACCACGCCTGTACCAACACCCCCAAGCAGGATATTGTCAGGGCTTAGACTGGTACCGACCATGACACAGCCAGCAAGCTGAACAAGAAAAGCCAGGATTACAGCTGTATCACGCATTACTCGTCATCCTCAAAGCCAAAGATCGAGTCTTGGCAGGTTTGACACAGACCAGAGATGGTGAACTCTCGTTTAGAGAGGGCATCACGGAACTCCGTCGCCACACGACCACACCCAAAGGGAGGGTTGATGCAGACATCGGCCTGAATAGCAGTGCTTCTGCCACTCAGCTGCTCCAAAAGGTTAGTAATTTTAGCGGACTTTTCAGTTTCTTTTGCCATGATTTCCTTAGGGGTGAGAGTATCTCACCTATAAATTATTATACCATGCTTTTATTGAATGTTTCAGCAGTTATTTACTACTTGTTCGGCCACCACTGCCACTGGCGTGTCGGCTTATCCCACCGCCATGACCCGACCACACCCTTGCATAGGCGCTTAAGCCAGATTTCTTCACCAGTTACTTTGTCTTCAATCGGAAAAGTCACCTCGCGGACATCGGGCAGCTCAACTACCCTTGCTTGCAAGTGGTAGCTGCCATTAAACTTAGGCTTGAACGATTCAAATGGGTGATTCATAGCACCTTTATTTTGTTGCCGTTAACTGTGTTAATTATATCACACAATTATCGAATGTTTCAGCTACCATAAAGGTCACTTCGTTGCACGCTTGCCATCATCGGGCTGAAATTCTTACATCCTGTTGCAACACTGCCATCATCGGCCTGCATTAGCCAGCTTTCATCGGCAGGTTGCTCCTTCATCCATTCCGCCAGATACGTGATAGCATATTCACGCCTAGTAAATGACCTGATAATGTGAGCATCCTCCTCACCGGAATAGGAAGGATCGAAAACAATACTATATACGCTAAGCATAGGTCTATTATACCAGGCTTTTGGTGAATGTTTCACACGTTACGGCCGGATATTGTCATCCCACCGAGCACGCATCTTATCGATGACATCTTCCGGTACATTATGTACATTGCCAAAGTCATTCTGGCAGTGGATTACGAACACGTTATAGCCATACTTTTCTGCCAGCACGAAATAAGGCTTGGCTTCCTTCTTCTTTGTGAAGGTATTACACACCGCAATGGCCGGTACCGGGAGAACTCGACCACCCACCATGTCCTCTTCAACATTTCTTTGGCAATCAGTATGGGCCCACACCAGTTGTGTGGGATTGAAGTGATAACCACCATCCCCATCGGTGAAGTAATCATCAGCTGCATAACACGCTTCAGGTGCCAGCTTCTCACCAAGTGTGCTCTTGCCACTACCAGGCAGGCCACGGACGATATAAAGTACTCTATCCACAAGTCACTCCAATGATTGCGATAACCAAGCCGGACAATGCCAGCATTATAAGCGCTTCCAATATGCCAAACCTCTGCATAGGTTAATTATATCACACTTATTCTGAATGTTTCAGCCTTCAACTTAAGGCGCTTCAATTCAAGATCTACAATGTATCGAGCATGCCTCCTACCTTCGGGCATACGCAAGATAATCGGCTCATCACCACGTCTGATAGATTAATCTATATGCTTGCTGGTACCGGGAAGGGGATTCGAACCCCTACATCCGAAGATACTTGGGCTTAAACCAAGCGCGTCTACCAATTACGCCATCCCGGCATGATATGTTTATAGCCCGGGCACAAGGATTCGAACCTTGATCGCGTGGTCCAAAGCCACGCGTCCTGCCGTTAGACGATACCCGAATGGCTCCAAGGGGTGGATTCGAACCACCAATATCTCGGTTAACAGCCGAGCGCTTCGCCGTTATGCTACCTTGGATCGCTATCTGAGATAATTATATCACAGATATGGTGAATGTTTCAGTGTTTTAATAATCTAAGATAATCAAGATTAAAATCAGCGAACAAAATAGTGCTGCGATTGCTACACCCATTAGAAACGTGTCCTATTCTTCATCGCGTAGGGGAGGTAAGCCAGTGCCGCAACACCGTAGATAGACCAAAATCCGATAACCAATTCCATATTTACACTTCCACCTTACCACGGCAGGCATTCTTACGTGCCTGATTCCGCTTGTTGGGGTGCTTACCCTTCTTGGCAGCACGCATGATCAAAGCCAGCGCTACGGGATTGCGCTTATTCCAATCTTTTTTGGTTTCCTTTGCCATGATATAATTATACCATACCTTTTACGAATGTTTCAGTAATTACCACGTTCGAGTTCGAACATCACGCCACCAGTTGACCATTCTTCAGGGATAAGAAACCAAAGTTGCTCAGTAACACCATCAAGATCACAGATTTCTGCGTATAACTCGCCACAATTAGGGCGCGCCATATCTGCAGACCATTGCAGGCGTTCAATATTAGAGGTCCTGCAAGATGCCAACTCTTGCATACGAAGCAATTGAGCTTCTGTAAAAGGTGTATTAATCTTTGCCATGGTTAATTATACCACAAAAGTAACGAATGTTTCAGTCGTTTGAAGCGTCTTTCATGTACCCACCATTTAGGTGGAAGCGCGCTGATTGTACCATCAAGACGATAGTCGTTACCAATGGGATTGCAATGATAATGATCTTAATCATTTTAGTTGTTCACCAAATCACCTAGGGCGGTGATATTGCTCCCATCAATCATACGAATGAGGGTACATTCTCTTCCTGCACGTAGTGCAGGCTTCATCCAAACAACCTTGTCTCGCGCTACCAATGTAGTTCCATGCACCATGCCATCCAATATAGGAAGGACGAAGTATGCCAAACCGAAGATAATCTTTGTTTCCATGAATTAATTATACCAGGTTTTATTTGAATGTTTCAGAAAGAAGAAGGGCTGCCCGACGGGATTTAAACCCGCATCTCCCGCCATTATGCGGGACTTTGTCGTTTAAGCTACAGGCAACAAAATATGGAACTCTAAGCAGGCGGGATTTGAACCCACGTTTCCGGCGTCAGCGGCGTCCTAGACCCATCTAGACGACTGCTATCATCGAGCCAGTGACATGCCAATGAACGGCCGAATTAAGCATGCCAACTTACGAGGTCATGACTCCTCGCACCAAATATTAGCTCTGTCCAGGGAATTGAACCCTGCTCATGACACCAACCCGTCGATTGATGTCAATCACCCACCCATGAGAGCAGTTGAAAAGTTAAATGGAATCAACCATGCATCACCTGATGGCCATGATGCTGGACCTGGGTCCTCCACTCTTAACGTGGTGCCCTAGACCAGACTAGATCATAAGTGTAAGTCGATTTGCAATCATGCCAGTGAGCGCTATGAGCATTAATTGCATACATTTGCTGCAGACAACTGCACCATTTACTAGCATCAGGGACGAGATTCGAACTCGCATTTCCCAGGGTGAAAACCTGGTGTCCTAAGCCGTTAGAGGACCCTGACAGGATGAGTAGTTTTCCACATACTCAGGTGGGGTGGATTGAATCCTAGAAGTTGAACTTACCCTTCTTGGCCGCCCGGAGCAGCGAATCCAGCTTACCAGCCTTCTGCTGCTTAGCAATGTCATCCAGAGCCTTCTTAGCCTGGGCCACCTGCTTTCCAGCAGCCTCATCACCAGCATCGGCCATCTTCTGAAGGATGGGGATATTGGTCCGAGCCTCCTGAATGGAGCGAATGGCGTACTTGCCAATCTCTCCGAAGGCAGACTCGAAAGCCCCACCATCACGGTCATAGTTGGCCGGCTCTTCAGAGCGAGCCGCCTTGGCCGTGAGGAAGAGCATGATAGCAGCTTCCCGAATGGTCAGGTTTTCGGAGGTGTTAGTTCGACGGATAATCTTGATGGTAGTCTCGGACATGAATTATTGCTCCCTTTAGCAATCGGTTTGAAGGGTGATTCCTTCATTCCTTATAAGATAATTATATCATTCTTTTTCAGAATGTTTCACCAAATGGTGAAAATTAATTAATACAAATCTTTACAAGCGTTCTTCACGTTGGTATCGGTGCAGTAGTCACACACGTCACCAATATCTTTAGCACACCCAGGCCAGTAATCAGGTCGGATGATTGTTTTAATTTTGCGAATGAACTTAATGATTGATTTCATATGATAATTATATCACCTATTTGCCGAATGTTTCACCGTTATTAGCGCGTTCCATTATACCGCTTAAGCTTACCGCTCCTGGATCGGTACATACGACACGACCCGTGCTTGATATAATGTGCTCGAGCTGTTGCATAGTCAGTGAGAATTCGGAGGGTTCCACGCTTTTTAGCCATTGATTTATTCCTTGCTTGTTAAGATGGAGAGCTTGATGTAGTTCTAGCGCTACCGACCACTCTGAGCCGTGCCTCCCAATCGAGGGTGCTAGTTGTTTAGTTCCGGGACCAAGGCCAACTATGAAATCCTTGATGCCTAATTTCCTATAAGATAATTATATCACGGTTTATTCGAATGTTTCAACAGGTACCCCGGGTGGGACTCGAACCCACATAGCGCAATGCACGGATTAAGAGTCCGCTGTTCAGCCAGTTGAACCACCGAGGCAAAGTGTCTTGGTTTGTGCTCAAGCACTACTAGAATCAGGTAAACCAAGACGGTTGAAAACCCTGACTCCGAAGAAGATAGATTAATTATACCATGTTTTTACCGAATGTTTCAGGGAATTAACTCATCCACCAATGATTGCATGGGCACATGCACCAGTCTTTACCTGCACACCGCCCTTTTGCGCAAGCTGGCTTGCTACATACCACTGGCGCGTCAAGTTCAGGTGGTCGTGCTCTGGCGTAGTTGATTTCAATTGCTCTGATATCTTCATAACCAGGATACGTATAGGGGACACACGCCCGCCAATCAGTGGGAAGCCTCTCCCAGAAATCCCAGTACTCTCCCCATCCAGCAACCTGCCCAATGTAGCTGACTACACCATCATAATCTATGGCATAGATATCGTCTTTCTGTTTGAATGCACCATATACAGTGACACGGCATGCATCACTGATGGCACGCTTCCAACCATCATCACCCTTATGGATGCTCATTAGCGCATGCGCTTCTTGAGTGTGGAGCTCTGAGCATTAAGCTCAGCACGGAGATCAACAATCTCTTGCCGATTCTCAGCGATCTCTCGCTCAAGGCGGTGAACTACCTGCACCAAATGCCTGATTGCAACGCCTGCAGGGAATGGTTGGCCACCAACTGCATCAAGAACATCATCAGTCCAATTCATTTATCTCACCTTCCGGGCATGGCGCTGGCTCATCATATCCTTACCTTTGCACTTCACCTTGTTATTGAAGGTAGTCTTCGAGTTCCCACCCGCGGAGAATACCCGGCACTCCACCTCTTTGCCATCGATGATAATAGTCTTGGTTCCGATTTGCTTAGGCATTTACTTTTCCTTTAGTTCCCAATTCCTTAACTAAGTTAATTATATCACGGATTTGAGGAATGTTTCAGCTTCGAATCGATTGCTCAAGAATTCCAAAGTTGAAATTACCAACCTGACCAAGGTCAGCTTCACCGTCTAGAGCCCACTTCATGATATCTGACCGTGCTTCGAGCACTTCCGCTTGTTCATCATCATCATCGTTCACATCTAGCTCAAACGATTCAAGCAAAGACTTAGCCGCGGAGTGGCGCGTTTCGTGTACCGTGATAAAGGGAATGCCATCACAATCCTGGGTAGACCACTCAACGTATACAGTACTCATATATTCTTTCCTTCCTTAGGTTATGATATATTATATCACGGTTTTGATGAATGTTTCAGTAGCTCATGGACCTTTGGTGAATGAACGCGCCTGATCTCGAATGGCCGATAAGAGCACTCGTCACACCGGCCAGGTGTGAAACGATGTACTTGTGATCTGGTCCCCACGTTCGAATGTAGCTAAGACCTGCACCGCCTCGATACTCTTTGACGGCTTCCTTTACATCCTCGAGATCTAGATTGTACCCTTCGATCTCATTTGATCGAACGATGAACTCCACTAGTCCCTGGTCTGAACTGGCTTCTTCCTGCTCAACTAAGGCTCGTATGTACTCGCGGAGAAGATGCATATTAACCTCAGGCCGGAGAGCCTAGAATAATCTTTGTTGATTTGTTACCGCCGAACTTTTTCGTATACCATCCATTGACTGACTTGAATAGATCTGCGGCATTTGGGTCCGGATGCTCACCATGCCAAACAAAATCATCGCCTGCCATGATTTTTCGAGCGGTCTCCTCATCCTCAACGGCGATATCTCCCGTGACGGCACTGGTTAGGAAATCTTGGAATTGATCTATCAGGCGCAGATAATAGTCCTCGTCACTTTCGCCCTCTTCTTGGAAGTTTATATTACTATGATGAGTACGGTTGTACTTTGGATTCTTTACAAGCTTGAGTTCCTGTACATAATTTCTTACAGCTTCTTCCCAGTTGGGTTCGCCATCTCTATATAACGGTCCTACGATATCCTGTATAAGTATAGCGCCTGCCCGATCATACATCATCGCTTCGATGGTCCGTGGCCTCCAACCCTTCGACTGCGACATTGATTCTGCCTCCTCGTCCGGACGTTTGGAGTTGTCGAATACGTTTCGCAGATGTTGTATATTAATTTCTTTTTCCGGGATCCCTGCCTTTTGATAATATGGTGGTATCTTGAACGCCGGCGGCAGACCGCTGGCACCATACGCTTTCTTCGCATAGATTTCAATGGCTCTATTAACTATCTTTCCAAAGAACTGTTGGGGTATATTTGCTAATTTCTCCCATCTTGATGTTGAATTACGCGACTTTGTGGCCCACGTCCCCTTCGTGCTTAATTCTTCTATCTCCTTCTTGCCT
>Ga0080013_1000571_pt1 | contig 51824 bp, 53 predicted proteins | sample ETNvirenome_6_85_FD_69236 | JGI IMG/M metagenome (GOLD analysis project Ga0080013, IMG submission 69236) | Marine viral communities from the Pacific Ocean - ETNP_6_85 (SPADES assembly) (version 2) | ecosystem: Environmental > Aquatic > Marine > Oceanic | place: Pacific Ocean | collected 2013-06-19
CGTAACGGTGGAAGAAGAACCAGAAGTAATAGTTGAAGTAGAGAAAGATACATTGCAATTGTTATTAGATGCCTTTAAAGTTAAAACCTAAATTCGAATATAAGTGCCGATATGATGAATTAGCGACGCTGCTACTCGCCGCCGGTACTAACATTCACAAATGTAAGACCGATCAAGAGGTTTTAGATTCTAATAATAAATGTATAAAGCTCGCTGAACAGTTCATTGAGCGATTATCTTCTCGTTAATGATAAGTCATTCTCATAAATTTATTTTTATACATATACCAAAAACTGCCGGGACTTCGATTTCTGAAGCATTAAGACCATATGGATTAACCGGAGAAGGACACTATACACTACAGCGAATACAAAATAAGTCATCAATTACAGACGAACAATTAAATACATTTTATAAATTTGCCGTGGTTCGTAACCCATGGGATATTGTAGTTTCTCATTACTCCTATAGTAAAATGAAAAAGTCAGTTTGGCATTCCGATGATGGTACAACTCCATATAAGCAACATCCAGACTATGAATTAACTAATAATAATGTATTTAAAGAATTTGTAAGGTTATTAGTTAACGGTAAAATTAATAATAAAATAACAAAGAGAGCGCAATCAGATTGGCTTGATAAAAGACTTGATTTTCTTATAAGGTTTGAAACATTAAAAGAAGATTTTGCAAAAGTATGTAACAATATTGGATGTTCAGATGTAATATTAAAGAACATTAACATTTCAAAGCATAATCATTATTCAACCTATTATGATGATGAGTCAAGAGATTGGGTTTCAAAATATTTTTCTAGAGATATTAAAAGGTTAGGATATGAGTTTAACGTATGAGTGTTATATAATTACAATTGAAACTAATAGTGAATCTATTAAAGCATCAGAACGGTGTGTTTCGTCATCGAATAATTTTGGTTTAGATACTAAAATTTTTAATGCGTATACACCTAGGCATGATCCTTTAAAGATTTTAAAAAGTAAAGGGATTAATGCTGAATTATTATCTAATACCTCTAGTTATAAAGATGCTGTTGCTGGTTGTTTTCTTTCGCATTTCATGTTATGGGAGAAATGTATAGAAATTAATAAGCCTATAATTATACTTGAACATGATGCAGTTATAATTAGTGAAATTCCATCTAATATATTAGATGGTACAGGGTTTAATCAATTAATTAATTTAGGTAAACCAGCGCATGGTGGATTTCAAATACCGGAATTTACAGGTGTTGGTCTAATACAATCATATTGTAGATTTAAAGGTACACATGCATATGCAATTAAACCTACCGGTGCTTTAAAACTTATACATCAAGCAAAAAAGACGCGGATATATCCTGCTGATGGATTTTTACATAGAAAAAGGTTTCCTTTTCTTGAAGAATTATATCCATGGCCAGTGATCGCCACAACGAAGTTCTCGACAATACAAAAAAAAATTAACAAATTTAACAAAAATACAACAAACATTCAACTAGACGAATACGGAAAAGCTAGAGAGTAAAAGCTTGACTGTTTGAGATAAATAACTATAATATAAGTTATGAAAAGGTCGACAAAGCTTCGTCGAGTTGTCAAGTTTAATACTGGGACGAGAGTGCATCGACCGAAAAAAGGAATTGGATCATATATCCGAAAGAAAAAAAACAATGGCAGCGAAAAATAAAAAACAAAGAGTCTGGGAACGTATCCGGAAAGGTGTTAAGACACGTAAAACTGTCACAGTGACTAAACAGCGTGTACCTCGACGAAAGAAGTGATTTCCCAAAACAAAGTAGTTGATTAAGTATTCAAGACAGTCTATAATAATGGTGTTATGAGAATTAACGATAGGAACGTAGCCTTACAGGACATAAACGAACATTCGGCCATTGCGGTTGAGGGTGTTCAGAACATATCAAAGAAGTCTGATCTTTATGATAAATTGGGATTAGATTTTGAGGTAGAAGCGGTAAATCTCGGGTCATTGACCGGAGATGAAAGTTATGACAGATTTTACGGATTGCGGAATAATAAATCCGGAAACGTATATTCTGTTGTTGGTCGTAAATACACGCCAATTCAGAATCATGAGCTCATTGATGCATTCGATGAAGTTCGTGAAATGTATCGTGGTAAATATAAAGCCGCTGGCGTAATGCGCGGAGGTAGTCGTATTTGGGTTCAGGCAGAACTTCCTAAGAAGTATTCGTTTGATATTCCTAACCGGAAAGGTGATACAATTAATTCTATGATCACTATGTTGATTGGTCATGATGGAATTATTTCCAATTGTATTTTCCCGACATCGATGCGCGGTGCATGTAACAATCAATTTGTTGCAATGACTCGAGAATCTACTCGGGAATATCGAATTCAGCATTATTCGAATTATTCGGATAGGTTGGATGTTGTTAAGTCTGTTTTCGCTAAGAACATTAATAGTCTTCAGGGCATGTATAAAGGGTTTGCTAAACTTGATAGTCAGGCGATGTCTAAGACTGAGCTCTATAATTTCTTGGGTGAGGTATATCCAATGAAGGATGAGGATGACGAGCGGACAGTTGGTCTGCACAATGACGTCGCTGCCTTGTTTAGCCGAGGTGCTGGTAACCTTGGTAAGTCACGCTGGGATGCATTTAATGCTGTGACCGAGTATGTTGATCATCATCAGCATGCCACTCGGATGGCTAATGCCATTGAGAATAAGAATCATACTTATATCCAGAACCGGATCGGTAGTTTGAGTACTCCGGGCGGATCGATGGATCGGTTTAAGCGCCGGGCTTTGAATTTGCTGGTCGAGGGAGATTTCAGAAAATCTCGCTCGAAGAGTGAAACTGAACTAGTTATTAATTAATATGATCATATATGATAAGTATAGATCCGTGCAAAGTCGCCGTGGGAGTACCATGGAAGCGACGATTTGCAATCAATTAGGTATTACACAAACTGCATCTAGAGGACCGAATGCATGTTCGTATGATGGAGTTGATCAAGATGGCCGACGCGTTGAGATTAAAACTATTAATGCTAGGCGGCTTGATGGTATTATAGTCGCCGGACGCATGCGTGAGAAGCGGGGCTTGTGTGATCGGCTTGTATTAGAATACAAGGGTCGTTTGTTTGATACTACAATGCATTCTGATCCAAAAAAGGCTATGGATGTATTGTTGACACAGCAAGTGGCTTCCTTTAATCCAGGCTTGGAAGATAATGGTAAGTCAACTCAGCAAAATCTGAATACTAAGGTTTTGCTTGAGTGTGAAAGAGTGTAAACCACAACAACATAGGACCCCCGGGAAACCGGGGGTTTCCTATCACCAAATCCTATATAGTTTCATGTTTTTAATGGGGCACATCCGTTCGGAAACGCGGGATAATAGTGATTTGTATTATGTTAGGCTCGACTAAATAATTATATGATTACGATCGATTTAAAGGCCAAACCTAGGGTCAAACGTTGGTTGAAGGAGAATAAAATTAATTTTAAGACGTTGCAGAATACGGCGAATATATTTTTTAATCAAATTCAAAAGCGTAGTAAATCTAATAAGCATTACAATATAGAAATTAAGACATGTGATCACCATAGTAGTGGATATTATTTTGGGTTTGATGAGCTTCATGTGACACATTATTTAGATCAGAACGGGTGGAGTAGTGATAAGAAGTTCGACACATTTGCTGCTCATTTTCTTCATGAATTTAGACACTGGATACAGGACAACATGCTTCATGTATCCGAGCGTCGGTTAAATTATACTGATGAAGACAGTGAAAAGGAGAATGATAAATATTATTATAACAAATGGGAGGTCGACGCCCGGAAATTTGAACGGCAGTATAAGAGAGACTTTACCGATCTATATTATCTTCTAGATAACCTCTCTAGAAAAAAACTTTTTTATTAATATTATGCAAAACATATCAGAATTCGAACGTACTAAACCGACACAGACATATGCTGCTCTTGATAGCGCAATTGCTAAGTATCGACACATAGTAAACGAACATACTTATCAAGGTAAGACTTTAATCATGGAGCAGACTGATTGCGCTCGTGTATCATTAGCACAGCAGATTGTTAGTGACCTTGAGAATATAAAGAGAGTATTTTTAACCGGAGTTTAAGAAATATATACATTCTTAGCTTTATCAAAAAATGGAGTTAATTTTGGTATTTCGTCTTTTATTCTCTCTTCAAGTTTGTCTATTAATTTATTGTCTGTTATATTTGTATTTTTGATATCTATTTTATACTCATTACTAATTTTCTCTGGGTAATTAAATTTAATTACTTTATCAATTGTATCAATATACGTTCTTTGACCGAGCGGATACGACCAAATAACATCCTTGTCTGTCATATGATAATTATAATGAGCTAACATATCAAAGTAGTTCATTGTTTTATTGTATATTTTAAACGCTTTAATTTTTGCATTATTTACAAAATACTTTTTAGGTTGTAATAGTTTGTTAGCTAATGTCAGATAAAACGGTGAACTTACAGCTCCGATATACATACCTGTTTCTAATATATTATTTAAAGCATAATCACCCGCTTTAAATTTAACTGTAGTATATAATTTTCCATTTACATACAGGCACATAAAACCTTTTAATAAAGAAATGTTAATAAAGAAATGATTATAACCTCCATTGAGTGTGGATATATCAAAATCAATAATTGATTTAGTTTTAAACAAGACACCTGAACTATGGAACTTGGGTCTCTTTTTTAATATAATTTTTAATCTATTTTTATTTGCACCAATAGTTTTTAAATATGAATAGGAAGTAATTGTTTTGGTTAAGTTGAGATCTCCTACATTAACTCCGTTTAGTTTTTTAGAATATACAATACCTAAAGTTTCTGGATCAATCTTTGACAGTCGAACACCACCGTTAAATTCTTGTAGAAGTAATATGTACTTTTTATATTGCCCGTCTTCAAAATCATATATTAAATCTAAATAGGATTGATCTATAACTGAATTTCTTAAATTACAATATTCTCTAGTTCGAAGTAATTTACGATCATTGTTTAATATGGAGATTGTATTTTCATCATGTAATATAATAATTTCATCGTCATCGTTTATTACTACGCCATTAATTTTCGATCTTTTATCCCGACCAGATAGTACTCGGTTTTGCTTATCTGTATAAACACCGTTACCTTTTATTAAAAAGTTTCTAGAGTTTGCTGGGTCTGTCGGGTCTTGTGCTTTAATTATAAACGGTGTATTGTTACTATCAAATGCAACTTCGTTACCATATCCATTTTTACTATCTGCTTCTAATATTATAGTCTTTAATACGCCGCTTTCATCTTTTCTTCTAAAAATTTTTCCTTTTTTTCCGAGTGTATCTTTATGTGTTGTTTTCGAAGGTATACCACCTTTAAATCCAGTTTCATTGTTCGTGATATTATATGAAAAATATTGAGTTGTACCGGCTGCAGTATCAACAGGATTAAACAAGACGTGTACTTTATCCTCACTTACATTAAAGTCATCTATTCTGGTCTGAACTTCTCCAACAAGTAAAGGATCTACAGTAGTTAAGTCTTCTAATATACTTACAAAATTATTATTATTATTATAAACAAATATTTTCGCTCCTGATGTTCCATCTGACCATGTCTCTTTATTTTTTAAATCTGGTAACGCTAATACATAATATTCCGAAAAATTATCTTTACGACCTACACCAATAATTTCAACTTGACGCGCACCGTCTTTAACAACAACTTCATCATATACTTCAAAATCGTTATTTAAAAATAGCAATTTACTTACAGGATCTGTTCCGTACCGGCGACTACCTTTATTAGCAACTGGTAAAATAATATTTGGTGTAACAAGATCTGTATTAAATATACCAACACCATCTTCAAAATAATTTCCTAATAATTTATAACAGAACGGTTCATTGTTAGTTTTAGTATGTAGCCAGAAATTAATGCTACAATCACCTTGTATGTCAGTATTATTTTTAGCAAAATTAGTTCCATCTAAAATTAATTCAACATCGTCTTTTACCATAGTAGGTACAATAGGTATTCCTTTATGTGTTGTATACCGACAATCAACTGATGCATTATACTTACTGTCATATGCTTTAAATAATTTTTTATAATCAAAATCCCCAATATGATAATATGCATAATCATTATTAGGTTCAAATGTTAAATTAGATGAAATATCAAATGTTTCTGTTGTTTGTGCTCCTGCAGCGGTAATTACATTATAATGTGACGTTCCAGATAATGCACTTTCAAAATTAGAAGCTAGCGGATTGTAATATCTATCAACCCACATTGTACTCCCGTCACTTCCTCCTGACAGCCAACTGCATAAATACATCGGATCATTATCATCACTAAATGCATTGTTTTTTATAACCTCTCTTCTCTTAAAAACTTTATCTGACATTAAAGGATTATTGCCAGGTACTGCACCTAAATTCTCAATCTTTGAATCATTAATATTGAGAACAGTATATGGTGACATAGAATTCGGTGTTGTAAAATAAGTCATTTTATTAGGCTTAAATACCATATCATATGTACCTATATTATAAGATAGTCCTACTTTATCATACCCGTCGATTTGATGAACACCGGCGTGAATTTTTTCATAGATTCTATTTTGTGTATCAGGCTCTGCATTGAAATGATTATTTTCAGAATAATATTCATGTAATGTAGCTTGGTTTTTTAATGGGAAGAAATCAGCATGCATTACAAATTTTCTCTCACTATTGTCTTGATAAAAATTATAATTATTATTAAATACAAAATAATTATTATTTACAGATGTTGCAGATTCTATCACTACATTATCAACATTATAATCTGATTTATATCTATTAAATTTATTTGGTATATCTTTGAAATCTTTAGTTAGTACATTTCTATTTACAGTAAAGAAACTATCATCTAAATCTGTTATAGTATTTTGCCAAGCCCCGGGTGCTTTCCAATACCACGAATTAGTTTCTTCAACTACAGAATTGACTAATATATTTGTTACTGTATCATATCCATGGATTGTGATCTTATTATCATCAAGTGCGTATCTAAAGTATGATGGATCTGTTGTGGTCCAAACTGCAGGTGTGTTTTGAATCCCCGGAGCACTTAAATAGTATGTTTCACTATTATATTGTTGACTTATAAAAACTGTATCTTGTCTACCTACTATATTATCTGCAGCTATACTGCTAACAGTAAATGTAAAGAAGAACTGACTACTTAAACCTTTTGCTGCAGTAAATTCACCTTCACTTACAAAATCAGATGAAATAGAATCTACAGTTGAGCCGACATGAGTGAAATCGGTTTTAAGATATTTTCCATCTTGTTGAATAGTTGTAGTGAATGCGCTTACAGCTGCAGTAGTGAATGGTATATTAAGCTCTGCTATAGTAGATAATGAATATAAATTAGTTAACGTATATTGAGTATTAAAATTAGTTTTTTTATCTTTAGGATCTTGATTAAAATAATATTGATCAACGGATAATCCAAAATTAAAATTTTCGCGATGCTTTTTAAATAGTATCGTAGAGTCGTGTACGTGTCTGTATTCAGTTGGTTTTAGTTTTCTACTGTCAATAAACTCTAATTTCATTTTAGAATTGCCTTATACCAGTGAAATAAGAAAGTGGTAGTATGTGTGCTCCGTTTATACCATATTTTATAGAAATTGTTTCTCCTGGGTGAACTGTATCGATCAAACTAAAATCAAATATAAGATTGTCTCCTTTTTTAGTACCGTAAGCTTCTCTTATAATACCTTCAGCGCTTCCGCTTGAACCTTTTGTTATGTGAACGGGTATTAATGACGCTGTATCAGCACCGGTAGGTACAAATATTTTTAAATATACATCGAATAAAATTAAAGCAGAGGCATATGACGCGTCGGATGGGTATGTTATAGTGAATGGCGAGTTGTCAAATATTGACATAAAATTTGACTTTGCTGGATCAATGTCTATTCTATTAAACGGTATCCCTGCTGTTGAATTATTAACTGTATGAGAAAGTATATTTGATACTTTAAAGTTAACAGATTTGGATGTTCCAGCTTCTGTATCTGTTGTAAGTTTAGGTGCTACTGTAATGAGTTCGGTTGATGGTTCCGTTCCTTGGACATTATCTATTATTTTTAATGTAGCTTGACCGTTTAAATATAATTCTCCGTTACCAACAAATTCATTATTAGATTTATATGATTCTAATACTGATACAGCTATTGTTTTACCTACCTCTAAATCAGCAAATGATTCTGTCTCTAACGAATTTTGAATGCGAGATAGTGTAGATAATATATTTTGTATATCTCCTGTATTTTGAGTAATTGCAGCTGAGACACTGGCAAATTGTATCAAACCTTCATTATTACGTTTGGTAAGATCAATAGTTCCTTTTAAATCTTCATAATTTGGTTTATGATCGAGAGCTGTACCTGTTGTTAACAGTTCGAAATTACCACCAGTATGACCTGCAATGGTTTCTGTATCTACGACATCTGAAACATCACCTCGCGCGGATATTAAATGATAAAAACTAATATTATCAATACCAATAACAAAATCTTTAAAATCTAATAATTTAGTACCACTATTAGTTTCTATTAATAGCTTATCTGTCTGTAATATTTCTGTTCCAATATCTAAATCAGATATATTAATAATTTCATCTTCTATTGCCATATAAGTATTTAATTCGTATTAATAATTTATAAACGCAGTTATGGTACTTATTGTTGTTGTCAGTGTATCACAACTAACAGTATTATATAAATCTACATAAAAGTATCCACCAGATATTGGAGATACTGATGCCCCCAGCCCGACATTTGTAAAGTAATAATCAGCTAAATCTGTTCTAGTTCCAACGATATCTACTAACGGTATATTTACTACTTTATTGCTTAATTCTATGTCTTTAATTATATCTCCACAATTCCAGTTTATAAACCCGCTAAGATGTATAAATGACGAATTAGCAGTTAATGGTACATAATATGCGCTTATATCTCCAGGTATATTTATATGGCCATAAGTACTTGCTCTTGTTCTGTATTTAACAGTAATATCATTATTATTTTTTGGTTGTTTTGTTATTGGATTTATAATTTCGGAAAGTTGTACTAGTATACTATCTCCGGTATTAGAATTAGAGGCATCTATTTGTACATATTCAGTAGTGAACCCAATATTAAAGGATTCACTGCTAATAGTTTGAGTTGTAGTTAAGCCAGGATCAAATTCACTACTAGCTAGTACTTCTAAATCTATTAAACTTAAACCTAATACTTCTGGATTTTTTTTAATAAATGTTAATAATATTTTTTCGTCATCTTCGTCTGTTGTAAAATAATCAGTGTTAATTAAATTAATATCTTCATATGTTCCGATTGGAGGTCGTATCATAGTAAATTTAATATCAATTATATCAACTTCTAAATCGTCTCTATATAGAGTTAAATATACATTTTTTAGAGCATTATCGATTGCTTCAGTTTCAATAACATGAGTAAATGTATTAGTTGAAATTACTGGTATTGTCGTCGTGGAAATTGGTCGGTTTATTATTAATTCATCTGATCCATCTTTTTTAAAATCAACGATTACTTTATTAATTTTTTTTGTTGGATTGATGTCATACGCTGAAAGACCAGAAAGAGAAAACGTTACATTAGTTGTACCAGTCAATGAAGCCGAGAAAGTGGAGAGAGAACTCGTTATTTGAGGTTCTGCACTAACTGTATATGTATATGTATTCATCTTTTAATTAATCATCAGGTGGCGTACCAGCAGTTGGGAACGGATGCCCTATACCGAATCCGGGTGGTTCTCCTTGTGACCAAGCTGGATCACACCTCGAATATTCAAAGACTTCTGTATTAGGAATAACTTCAAACGTTACTTCTTTCATATCGTAAAGTTCTGATCCATAGTCTTGGTTGTCATACATTATTACACCGTCGAAGTTCCGGAAGTAATGCCCACCACCACCACCCACTATTTCCCAATATTGTTGATCTTGATTATTTTTAAATACATCACTGTTTATAAACATTTCGCCTATTTCTTTTGTATATTGAAATTCTTCACCATGAAAGTATGAAGGATATTTACCGTAATACGACCATCTGGTCGTCTTCAGATACACGATCGCCAGTTCCTCAGGAGTTGGTGGATTATTTACCAGGTCCCGACCCGGGAAGTGTTCCTCATACGTTTTGGTGGTCGCCAAGTTGATGCGGACCAATTCAGCAATAGTACCTTCGGGCAAACCGCTATAGTATTTGGTCGTGTTAGCGATTTGCCAGTCTTTTAGATCACCTCTGTCGTAGGATGCTACTACAGGTACGCCTTTGAACGTTTTGCCATCGACTTTTATCGTCGTCGTACCCCACGCGTCCTGCAATTCATCACTCAGCGGCTCGTCACCATACGCCATCTCACCTGCGAAATATTGTTTACCATCACTAGCTGTGACTACGGCGTCCGAGCGCCAATTAAAAAAGTTAGACTGTATAAATAAGTAAAAGGTCCTTCCTTTTATTTCAAATGGTATATACCATATCTCTCTATTAGCATAATTATGGCCCCCGACGTGCATCGGCAAGACGAAACAACCAGGTGTCCAATCGTTTGGATCTAATCCACTACCCTTGTCTTTCACCGGTATTTCAGATGGACATGGAACGCTTCGATAATTCCATCCCGCTCCTTCAGGATTAACTAAATGAGTTGTTACAAAGGATTGTATTTCTGGGTTTTCTGTTTCTGGGGTCGTAAGAGTAATTGTTGTTGCAGTTACTGAACCATAAAGTTCATTAGTATCTCTCCAACGAAGCTCACCACAATTTGTTCCAGCCTTTTCAACTGCCTTTAATTGATCGGTGATTGCTTTAGTTACAAATACATTGTACGCCTTTCCTAAGTCCAATCCCATCTCGAGCCCGCGCACAGTTAGACACTCCGGATCGTTCCCATACAGCGCGGTGTGATTAAAATTTCCTTGCTGTTCTATAGGTATTTCCACGATGCTGTGGTCAGTCCCAGCGGCGTCCGTTATTGTTCTATAATATTCAAAACACAAATTTGGTTGAAAATGTGGTATTGGTAATCTACCAGGAATACGGTGCGGTGGAATACCAGTCCATTTTATTTCAACATCAATTGATGTTAGCTTTCGAGGCATATCACATAGAGAAATTCTATCTAACATAGACTCAAGAGGGATAAGCATTTGCATATCAACTGGATTATCTGAATCAATAGTAACTAATTTTCTTCTTAAATTCTTAGATGATTCTTCTAAATATTCTATAGCTTTATTACTGCTTTGTTTCTTTTGTTTTTTATTAGGATCACCTATTTTATTACCAGTAGCTTCAAACGATAATAATTCAAAATAACTACATGAGTTAGCAGTTGTAAATGTTAATCCGATATTGAGTGGAGCTAATGTTGGAGTTATTACTAAAGGCTCTCCTATATTACCCCACGGATCATATCCTATACAACCTCCTATAGGATTACCATCACCGGGCGTACTGTTTAAATTAAGATCTAATATTGTATTATAATCAGTATCGCTAGTTAATTTATTATATACTGTAAGTCTAGAACCTTTTTCTGAAAGATCAATTCTATAATCTACAAATGGAACATCAGCTGCAGCCAAGCCTTGCGGGTATGATACTGTATTTGTATGCATCGGCACGGCACTGGCAGCTACTGTTGTCATTGGTATACAAGTTAATACTTTTGTATCATGACGCCTATTACCTCTAATACCAACCGAACACGGTGAAGTTGTAAATGATACCGTACCATCAACCCAGCCTGGTTTACCTTCTGAAGTAGTACAGAAATCACCTTCAATATCAAACCCTATTCCTAAAAAGCTATTCGCTGGTTCACCTCTGCCTTCACCTATGTTACCTCTTTCAACAAATAACCCGTCCACTGGTTGCGTAATACCAGCAACTTCATTTACATTTTCAGTTGCCGATGAGTATCCTAATGTACTACCTACACCATTAGGTACAATGGTCGCATCATCCTCTTGTACATCATTATGAAAATATACACAAAAGCCACTACCTGCATCTGTGGGATCATCAAGTACGTATTTTTCAATCCATCTAGATGGTGGGTCATCGTCTTGTACAGATCCAAATGCAGTCATAGGATTAACATTAAATGATCTAGCTGTAAAATCTACACGAATATCATGTGTAGGATCAAATGTTGTATATTTAGGATTATATGTAATAAATCCTCCACTATACATTAACGGGTACTGTACATCACCGGTCATGGCACCAGTAATGATATGATCTACAAATTGATCATTATCGATTTGCATTAAATTAAATCCTAAGCTATTATTATGATGGAGGTATGTAGGACTAATTAGATAATTTGGTGTACGAACAGTATCAGCATACCAATTATCATCGTAATTACGTATAGTATTACCTCCAGTAATAAGATCAGAGCTTATATATCCATTTAAGAAATGGAATGCAGACGGTTTATCTGGTACGTAGTTCTTTGCATCTAATAAATAAAATGAAGTATCTATATATTGAAAAATATAATTATAAATTCCAAACCCGTCATCTAAATCTGAATATTTACCTAAAAATGTAACTGAATATCTATCTTTTGTTTTATTATAATTTAAGAGAGGTTTTGTAATGCTTGTAAACTGTGTTTGACTCTCAACGTTGTTCGGGGTACATCTAGGAGTTAGATCAAATAATTCACTATTTTGTGATGTAGTGCTCCCGTCAGATAGAAATGTATCTAAATTTCTCGGATATACACGTGACTTATAATTTGTGTCTTGATCTATTTTATAAATTATAGGAACAGCACTATAAATTCTCTCACTGGATCCTTCGCATTTATATCCAGAAATGGAGCTTACAGTACAAACAAACATTTGTTTTGTTTGTTCATTATAAAATACATCTGATTGTTTCGTTTCGAACATTTAAATTATTTACTAGATTATTATCGTTTTCGAGCTCGCATCGATTTTAAATTTATTCTCTTTAAATTTATATTTTTCAGTTATTGTCTCTGCGGATGTTTGTATATATATTGTATTCTCTATAATGTCAAAATCTAAAATATTACTGCTAGTTAAAATATTAGATTTTGTCGAGTTGGTATGCTTATTAAATATATCACTAAAGGCTGCTGATAGTGGTGATACTAATTGAGTGCCTACATTTCTTACATAAATCTCACCTGCACTTACATATTGTTGTTCAAATAAATGAACTGCACTAGTAGCAAAATTATTGAGAGTGGTGCTTTCATAAGATGTAGATCTGTTGGAATATATAGCTGTTGTATCTATCGTAAAATACGGTACAGTTGTTTCTTGAAAATATGCTATTAATAAATCAGTTGAATCTCCTGGATGATTAAGAAAAGAGCCGCAGTCTATAGCAGATGTTGCTGAGACTGAACCACATGAAAGCGCGTCTGTAAATAAAGTATCACACGAATAATCTGTTAAAGGAGCTGAAAATAATTCCGCACTACCATTATCACAGCTTGGTGTATCATTATAAACAAACGTATCATATATTGCTGTAATACCATCTAATAATGTATTGTGTGTTTCATAATACGCGGCACTCAATGCTGAAAGAAGCGGATTAAAAAACAAACCATCATAATATTCTGCACTAGTTATACATGCACTTGCTGTTGACTCTGGAGCTGGAATATAATCAATACCAGCTAATCTTTTAGGGTATACTGATTTAATAAAAAGGAACTCATTGCCATAAATATCACTTTTTAGTTTTATTCCAGTTTTATTTGTTATTAATAAGTCTTCAAGTCGTGAGGATTCGGGATATATATTTAAGTCTTCTATTGGATATGTATCAGTGTTTTGCCATACAACATGAGTTTTATCATTGTCCCAAAAACTTATATTATCTTCTTTTCTATTAATACCGGTGTGTGAATAATCTATACTATTCTCTTTACTTTGATATCCATAATTACGTAAAATTTTATTATTATAAATATTAGTAGATGTACCTACATTAGTATTTTTAAAGTGTGCAGTTTTATTGCTAAAAGTTATTGGTACCTTCCGCTTGCTTGTTAGGTTTTTAATTATTTCACCAGTAATACTATCCTTAACAAATCCTGTAGTTGTTACACCTGGTTGAAATTTCGATGGATCAGGTATAATATAATTTTGTCCATTAAGTGCAGACATATTTATTGTAAACGTTAAGTTACTTGAATAAAACGGAGTGATACCTGCGTTATAAAAACATAATTGCTGTGGAAATACTTGCTTGTTTTTAATATCAGTTAATTGTACGAATAAATTAGGTTTATATCTTTGAGAAAGATTATTTGTAGTATTTTCATGTTCAAATAATTTAATTAATGTTTTATTTTTACTTTCTAAATAGTACAAATCATTAGATAAATATTTTTCAATTAGCCCCCTCTCAAAAATAAATTTTAAATTTTCTATAGTTTTAGTTTCGTCTTTAAAATATCTAACTGGTAGTCGTTCCCAATTAGTAAAGGGTTGATTTATACCAACTATACTATTCGGAGAAGAAGTATTATTTATTCTGATTTTAAGAGGTTTATTATCTTTATTAATAGATAACACTTGAGTTATATTATACATTTCTTCTATAACTCTAGTGTTCATATTTAAAATCAGATTCTTATTTACTTTATTGTCGCTATATACGAAGCTATCAGCGACATATGTATCTAAATTAATTTGTATATTATTCGCTATTCTTTCTATAGATATATCAGTAATATGTGTGTCAGTACCTTCAGTGACAAACTCTTTGTTACTGAGTAATTTTAGAATGAAGTTTTTAAGGTAACTTGTAATCCCTTTTCTAGAGGATTTAAGTTTATTTTTTGTTTTAGTAAATTGGAGTTCTTCTCTTATACTACAAATATTCTTTAATTGGTCTTTTATTATATTAGAATAATAATGAACTGCTAATTCTAATTCATAAATATTATCTGTATCGAGTCTATTAAGAAATATATGTATGTCGCTGCTTAAGGTACTAAGATTTATATTTTTTAAAAATTGTTTATATATAGTTTTAGTATAATCAGCTGTAACTGTTGTTCTTGTTACTTTCTCTTCCTTCCAATCAGCTAAATAATTATTATATAATACAGGTAGATCAGATGAATCATAACTATCTTCATAATGTGATTTCCACTCTAAATATGATAATGGGGTAGTTGTATTATATTGTTCAATCATTATAATTGTAATCCTTTTCTAATTTGATAATCTACATTCTTAAACACTATACCATTTTCATGTTCCCAATTGGCACTGAGTGATGATTGGGATCGGGTGACTGAATTATATGTATTATTAAAATCTATAATATTGTTTTGAATATATGTATTTTCTGTAGTATCATATGATACAAATGGATAAAACTCATAAAATAAATCCAACCCGGAAGCACCACTTATTGTTGTATCTAACGGCCAACCCCAGTTATTATATACATTATATGCAGAGAGAGGATATGTAGTTGATACTCCTGAAGATGAACCATCAACTCTTATTGTAGGTACGGTTTGGGGTTTAATAAAAATATATTGATTATTAAACTTTTGTCTAGCAATAAAATTAGTTCCGGCGGTTACTTCATATGTTAATGATGTAATCGGGCTTGTAAGATCGATATTTCTACCATAAGCAGAGGAAGTATAAAAGTGTGTATCAAAATTTTCATTAACCCGTTGATACTCTCCTAATAGTTTAGAAACTTTTATACTAAATAGATTATATAATCTCTTTAATTCAGGAGGTGGTGCTGGTGTTGTAAAATCTATCTCTTCATTTAAAAAAGCATAGAAGGATTTTATATTTTCAATTTTACAAAAATCAACATCGCTATTGTTCATAGTAAAATTTGCTATTTTTTCTACAATTGTTTTACCGAATGACGTCGGTGTTGAGCTGGCGGCTCCTACAAACGAAGTAAACACACCATCGAATAAGCTATCATATTCGGTTAACAAAGATTGAAATCTATAACTTTTAAGTACTTCTGAATAATCTATATCTTCATTAATTTTATAAACTTCAGTATCGTTTGTAGAAGGAAAAACTGTAAAAGTATAAGAACCGGTAATTAAATTATTAACAACAACTCCTGGAGGAACTGTTACCCCGATCCCTACTGATACAGGACCAAGCGGCCCATCGGGATCATAATCAATTATTTCACCAATAGATGTCGCAGGATTACTTACAAATGAATCTAATCTTCCAGTTATGTTTAATGTCCATGTTCCAGCTTCGAGCGGATCAATATTAAGATATAAAAAACTACTTAATTCTGTTGCGTTTGATGTCGTATTAAATGGTAGGTTAGTAGTACTTACACTGCTTATATTACTTGTTGTTGTTGTGTTACCGTCACTCCAGTTATAATAAAATTGACAAATATCTAGTGAAATATTATCTACTTTACCTACAAAATCAGGGCTTGCTTGTATGAATAGTCTCTGCGGTGCATTCATATCGGCATCAACAAGTATCGTATAAGTTCCATCTCCCTTTAACCCTTCTTTATAGTATGGTGGGGTAGGATCACTAGTACCGAGAAATACTCTTATATGTCCGTCTCCACTATAACCAGATATAGTTAAAGTAATTTTATACTCATTTCCGAGAGTTGTATTTATATCTTGGTATAAATTATCAGCGATTCCAGATGGATTCCCGGTTGAGTCATCCATGTCAATATGTTCGGCATATCCGTTATCCCACGTCCAGCCTGATCTATATATACCTGAAATAGGATAATCATTTAATCCTCCATCTATACCTGCCGACCCGTATTCCCATCCATCGTGACCATCGGTAGTCCAAGTTGATGGGTCTGCAGATGTTCCTGATAGTGCCGATGTAAAATTACCATTATTTAAAGTTATAAAATTATTAATTGGTTCATGGAAAAATGGTGAATAATATTTTCCTATGTTTAATTTATCGTCTGCTAATGCAACAAACACTTGAAATTTATCACCTTGTCTTTTATATTGTATACCTGACATTTCTTTCATGCCAGTAGATGTGAAAGATAATCGACTTGTAAATGGTGCTAAAATTTTAACAGGTACTCCGAGCGTAGTACTTGTTCTTTCATTAATAGTTGCTTTTGATCTTACACGAGCTCTAGCGATATCTGTTTCTTGATAATTTAATCCACTTGTATTAATATCAACCTCTACTCCGTCTACATAAAAGCTTTTTAATTTATGGTTGCTTGTATTTAATTTAATTAATAGATTAACTTGTTCAGTTGGTATATCATCATAGTAGCTAAATTTTGTAGGATTAGATATTGTAGTAACACCTGTGCCTTTCTGATGCACCGCATCAGTACTTGAATATAATAATACTGCAGTATTTGTTGTAATGTCTTTTTCTAATGACCGAGTTATAGTATTATCTGTATTAACATAAAAGTAATGAGGGTTTAATATAGTGGTTAAACCATTAATACTATTAATACGATTATCATTAATATCATAGAATGCATTGTATGGTATTAAATGCGCATATTTATTATTAAAATCATATGGTTTTGTTTTGCTGCCACTTGCTGTGAAAAATATTGTTTGGTCTTGAAGAGTAGGATTAGGTACATCTTGCCATGAGGCTGTTACTCCTAAATTAAAAGTCTTTTTCTGACTAGCCGTCATAACTCGAGAACTTAATCCGTCTTGATATGTAATATTTGATGTATCAACTGCTAAATGTGTATCTGCATAATTATATACTGATATTGTTTCTGTTAAAGAGCTAAATGACGCTTCACCGTCTTTATTATATAAATAGACTGATACTGTATAAATTCCCGGGACATTATATGTGTGTGTTGCTGTAAAATTATCTGTACCACTAAGAGTATATCCATCACCAAAATCCCATTTTGCAGTACTGTTGGATAAACCATCAGGAAAATAATCTTGTATAGATATATTTTCACCGATTATCGCTGGTAATAATGTAAATTCAGATATACGAGTAAACCCTGAGTGTGTATTTGATAACGGATGTCCAGTTACTATCGGTGGAGGTGATGCGGATGTATTTACAGTAATAGAAAGCGGTACTGGTATAGTTGTAGGAAAATTATTATTACTTATTGAATCGCTCATTAATATTCTATTACTGCTTTATTAGATAGTGTACTTGTTACTTTAATTTTACTTTTAAATGCTTGTTCGTTTTCTATATAAGGTATTTGATATGGTCGTAATTTAAATACGGTATCAATAAATTTTATATCTTTTCCGTTATATATAGGATTATATACGCACAATGATATTCCTGTAGTTTCAACGCCTACATCCGTACGTTTTGTTACAAAGTCGACAACTCCGTCGATATTTTGAATTTCGTTATTTAGATATTTTATATCAATTGTGTCGCCGAGCTTTAAGGTGTTAATATATGTAGTAATAATACTACATACTTTTGATTTTAGCTCTTCAGTACTTATTAATGCTCTTGCTTCTTTAATTATATGAAATTCAGTATAATCTCGGTATGATATTTTTTTAGGCTCTTGATTTAATCGTACTGAAAAATCTAAATTTAAATATACTGGATCAATAAAAGAAATTTCACTGTTTAATAATTTGTACGCTGTAATTTCTCTTTGAATTTTTTCTTTTAAAGATGGTGATAGATAATTTGCTCTAGTTACTACTGACCTGTTTTTGCGTAAATTAGGTACTATACTTAAATATATATTATTTGCATCAGCACTATCTGCATAATAATATTGGTTAATTAATGCATTAGTATCTTCTGAAAAATCAGTTAATCCAAGATCATTATTAAGATATTTTAAATAATCATTTATATAGTCACTGTTATTAAGGACTGTGACGTCGTATATTAAATTTTTATAATTACGGCTTAGAAATGTTTTATAATCTGCTTTTGTAGTTAATCTATATTCTGAACTAAAGAACCTAGGAGCATTTTGTTTAATATCTGCTACGGTTTCCTCTTCTCCGAAATCAGTACTATCTTCTGAATTGGTAATAGTAACTCCGACACTCTCTTCAATACTAATATAATTAAGAGAAGTATCTTTTACATCAGCAAATATTGCATCATATCGAGCGTTATTATAAATATTTACAGATGCATTTGCTAATGCATTTTTTGTCATCTTACCACCCGTTCCGGATGATTTTAAGTAGTATATTGCTATAGCATCCCCTAAAATTAATTTTTTGCCATTAACACTATTTCCAAATTTTAATTCATAATTTTTATTTTCATTATACCGAGCTTCAAAATGTCTATCGTTAGGGTTTGATAAAAATAAGCTAGGTACACGCTTCCATTCATACCATTTATTTTGGTTATTTGTTTCTTTTACATATACAGAAATATTAAAATGATCTATAATTGTAAGGGCACCTGGTAGTAAATTTATTATTTCAAAATTTTCTCCTATAGGATATATAAGAGGATATTCTTCTATAGTACCTTCATGCGCTAACGGTGTATCTATAGGTGTCACTTCTTCTGTGCCGGCTGTTATTTTTTCGAACGTTATATCTTGTGCAAGAGTAAATGTTTGACCACCAGCCGTCATAAAGGCAAATTTAGGTATAGTAAAATAACCTGTACTCATTGTTGATTTAGCACTTATGGTAATTGGCAAGATACATGATTGTTTACCGACAGGCTTATATCCTATTAATTTAACTATTCTATTAACATTTTCATATAATTGAGCGTCTGCAAAATTACTTTCTGCACTAGTTTGATTTAAATAGAATAGTAAGGTGTGATATGAGTATGCTATGATGTCTATAAGTGCAGAGACGTTACTGCCTTCAAAATTTTGATCTGTAAAATTAATAACGTTATCGTTATTAAGACGAGCAATAATTAGTTCTCGCATACTTTGAGCGTCAAACCCAGTATATGCGTCTGTCGGTAGATTAAACTCTGTAAATTTAGCTGTATTTGAATAATTAGTCATGGTTAAATATAATTAAATCCTTCCTGTGTTAGTGTTCCTGTAGTTTGTACTTTTTGATTATTTAATGACGGTAGAATGATAGCTATCTTAATTTTATATTCATGATCATTCGGTCGTGCCACTACATCAACTGAGGCTACTGTTAGTCGTGGTTCATATAGACCTAATTGCCCATATATAGCTTTACCAATAATATCTGCATTTTCCTTTGTAATATTGTCAAATAAAAATTGTTCTAAATCTAATCCAAACTCAGGATTTAAAATCTTTTGACCTTTTTTTGTGTTAAAAATATTTCTTATAGAATTATAAATCGCACTATGATCGTAACTTAATTTTAAATCTTGAGGATTATGACTTCTATTTACAGGAACAGATTGAGCATTAGCGTTAAATTCTATATCTAAATTTAAGTCAGCATAGGTGAAGTTCCGGAAGCTGTCTTTATTTCTACCGCTTTTAAATATATCTAACTTAATAGCCATGTATAATTATTTAATTTATAAGTGCTTAAAACAATAAATAATTTAAATGAGTACGTTCGATACATTATTTGAAGAACAGATTGGTCAGTTTACTCAACATGGACCTATTGCTGGAGATTATGTCAAAATTAAAGGAGATCATAAATCATCAGAGTGGTATAAGACTCTTGATGAATCTAAGCAAAATTATGTGAAAGAAATTTTAACCTTAGTTGAGCAAGGTAAATATCTCATGCTTTCTACTATTAAAAGCGCGAAATATGAAGTAGCTCAAAAAGCACCTAGCACCCGAGAAGGTACTGCGGGTACAGCTTGGGATATTGCTGATATTGTAGTTGAGGTTAATCCTGGTTTCTTCTCACATACTTTAACAATACCGTTAGCTCTTCTAGAGTTTGATATGTCATGGGATGAAGCTAGAGCAACTCGATCCGTTAAAGGGGAACAAAGCGACGTTGAATTAAAACCTAAAGACGTAGAAGATGCAGCAATTGATGTTGGTCAGCAGACACACGTACCAGACGGTGATTATAAGTTAGGTACTGCGAACTATATGCCTTAAATGTTTAAGTCGAGTATACAAGAATAGAAGTTGATCTCTTGATCTATACACTGACTATTCTGATAAAAGTATTTAGAGACTGTAATTAGACAGTCTCTTTTTTTGTTTTCAGGTATACTACTGATATACATAAAATCGAATAAGCGTTTAAATAGTTCATCATAATCATTATTGAACAAAGTTTCATTTTCAATGATTTGCTTGCGAATTAAAAAATACTTTTTTTGTTTTAGTAGCTCTATTAACCCATCAAAAAAATGTTCCGTAATATTATTACAAGTTTCTTTTCCATCGGAGAGATAATACTTTTGAAGTGCGTTAATACCTTTTCGGAAATCCGGATAACAATTATCAGCTATATTAGTAAAATCTTCTTTACCTATTTTCATTTTTTCAGATTTTACAATATTAATAAGCTGAGTTATATATTCATTTTTATCATAGCTAATATCAAATATTTGACATCTACTTTGCAGAGCTGGAATGATTTTATGTTTATAATTTGCTGTGAGAATAAACCTTGTTAAATCGTGATATTCTTCTATCGAGTTGCGTAGCGCTTTTTGTGCATCAATAGATAATCCATCACACTCGTCAAGTATTATAACCTTAATTTGCCCGAAGAGACTCTTTGTCTGAGCAAAGCTTAGAACTTTTGTACGGATTGTATCTATACCGTTTTCATCTGATGCATTGATGTAGAGATATTGACATTTAAGAATATTTTTTACAATAATTTTAGCTAGAGAAGTTTTACCGATACCAGGTTTCCCTACAAATAAAACATTAGATATATTCTGTTCTGATTGTACTTTATTAAAATACGTTTTAGTACTCTTATCTAAGACTATCTCATCTAAATTACTAGGTCGATATTTCTCACACCAGATATCAGAAATTGTCATTTACTTATTAAATGATTGGTAGCTGAGTACCGCAAGCTTCCATTTCTCTTATCATATGTATATCTAGTGGTGCGGATTTCTTTTTAACTGTACTGCCTCCTGTAGATCCAAACCCTGAGTCACCACGTTCAGTATTATCAATTTTATCTGTTTCTGATATTTCAAATGATATGTGTGGATATAATATTAATTGAGCAATACGACTTCCCTTTTCTAAAGTTACGTCTACCTCACTGAAATTATATAACTTAACACCTAGATCTCCTCTATATCCATTATCAATAATACCTAAGTGAGGTTGTATATTGTGCTTAAATCCTAGACCGCTTCTAGGCTCTATTCTAAACCACCAACCTTTCGTAAGGAAAGCTAATTTTAATCCCACATTGACAACAGTTGATCCCCGACCCGGTATCGTTGCCTCTTCTACACTGTATATATCATATCCGGAATCGGCCTCATGTGCTCTTTCTGGTAATTTAGCATCTGGGTGAGTTTTAATTACTTTAAGTTCCATGTATTAAATATAGTGTATATATTTGATTTTTCAAGTAAATACTTTTATGGATGACATTAATCCAGATGATTTAATATCACAGCTAAAAACATTACCTAAAGATAATAAGAAATTAATACGTGCAGTAGAAGATGTACCTAATTTATCTAAAGAAGATGTTGAACAATTTATTATTCAAAAATCTTCAAAATTAATACAAGATTCTCTAGAGTTAATAGATAATATGAAAGAGGTTGTTCATCATATGCCTGAGGCAGAAAATGTATCTTCTCTTGCGGAATTAATTAAAGCATCTACCGGTGCCATTGAAACATTAAACAAATTAGTTGTTCAAGATAAAAAGTCTAACACTACAATAAAAGCAAAACAATTAGATATAGATTCTAGAAAAGAACTTCAAGATTCCGACCAACATCATGCATTAATGTTAAGTAGAGAAGAGGTTCTTGATCGCTTATTGAAGGATTCAAAAGTAATTAACGTAGAGGCAAATGTAAGAGACCCTGATAAGATAGAATCTAAACAGTAGCTCGCAAACTATTTGTTGTAAAGGAGCGCTCGTAATCTTGGATTTTGTTCATTAAATAATCTACTTCTTCTATAGAGTTTTCAACGATAACTTCAAAAACACCAGGTGCTGTGGTTTGTTTATTAGCTATTTTATTAGTAGACAGCCAGTATAATAATTTATATGAATCGCCTAATATTCTGCCTATCTCAATCATAACATCTGCATGTACTTCTCCTAATCGCTTGTAATGAAAATGATCAGTAACTAAATTATCGCGATGTGCATCAGTTGCGACACTGCCATATCTAATTACTTGTTGCATGTTTCGTTTAAATATAGCTTCTGCTCTTTTACTTAATCCTAATATATTTTGTCGTGTATCGAATTCTAATTTGTTATCAATAATACTATTGTAAGGAGACGGGGTCGGATCTACTTCTTCATCAGCATAGTGAGTGTATCTACTTTGTGGAAAATTATATTGATCATATAATAATCCTACACTTTCTGATATAGTTTGAAGTATTGTATCTTCTACATTAAGCCGCTCATTTAATAGCTTCTTAACTTCATGATGAGCTTTTCTATATTTATCTAACCACCATGCGACAAATTCTCCGCTATTATCTTCATTCGCTAGATCAAAGGCAGTACTTATTTGGCTAGTTTGTTCTTCTATATCTGCAGTAATATCTTTAGTTGTTCGTATTTCATGGCCTCGTGTCGTGATAGTTACTACTTGATTATTTACAATGCTTAAGATAGGATTACCTTGATTATCTACTTGTAAAGAATCACCAGGTGGTATATTAATTTCTATTTTTTTAATATATTTTGATGCTTTTGGGTTTTTTGCGAATAATTGTAAGTCTAAACTAGCTGTTGCTAGACCTTCCCAAAAGTCAGTCTCTGCTGTAATTGGATCAGCTTTATATTTTATACTATCATAATATTTTGCTAAAGATACAAAATTTATGTATGATTTTGTAATAGAAGTATAATTTGTAAAGGCAATATGAAAGTCAATAGATGTAGCTAAATTACTATCTATTACCTCTGGTATACCTGTTTTTGTTGGTATTGAGCTCATCCTGCATTCGCGTCCATTTGACTACATGTTAATTTAGTTTGAAAAGAATTTTGAGTAAGTGTTGTTGTATTGTTAAGTACAAACCACATACCAGGTAGACTAGGGTTTATGTGTCGTCCTGGCATATGAATACCGATAAATTTTCCTCCGGTCATGTTCAAATTACCCGTCATATTTATAGTAATTTTATTTGATTTATCTAATATTTTTTGTTGGAGTGTCGTTTTGCCTAAATATCGACCTCCCGGATCGCCAGACCCAGTAGATGTTTGACTGATTATTTGTTTATTATTAGAAGTTAAATCATCTGTATTAGCATTCAGTTCTTTTTTCTCTGAGTCAGTAAACCCGGTTTGCATATTCTCTTTAAATTTATTTTTTAAATTTCCTATACTACCGTCTTCATTGTATAAATTAAAAATACCGTTTGTAAAATTATATGAACTAATAGAATGATCGATTATATATTTTGCACCATCCTTCGGTTGTTTTGGATGTTCTTTAATTTTATCTTTTCGGACAACCTGCGACGCAAAATGTCTATCCCATAATGAGTCGGCTTGCCGTTTTGAATATTTTGGTCTTATATCATCTGTTTGTACTTCAATTATGCCGCCGAAATTTTCTTTAAATTGTATTCCGAACGGCGTGCTCGGAGTATTTAATTTACCAGAGGATTTAATTAAATTTGTTAGAGACGTAAGTGAATATGTTCCTTCATGTAACCTTAGAAGACCCATATCCTGTTGATCTTCGGACACATATTGTGACATAAGATAGAATAATGCATCTAAAGGTCGATCACCTTGAGATGATGTGTATTCAACTTTAGTAGCGCTTTTATCCCATTTTGTATGATTAATGATATCAAATTCTTCTTTCTGACAAAATGTATTTAAAAGATTTTTTATTGCATCGCTTACAAATACTTGTTTTTGATCATCACTGAGATGTGAAACTATTCTCTCTGCTTGCTTAAAAGGAATAGAAGTACGTACTTTCGTTCCAGACCAAGCCTCGGTCCACGGCTCCGGTTTTGAGAAATCGACATCGGCCGAGGCCGAGGCGGCGAAATCTATCGGACCGATTCTACCAGATTCTCCTGTAGAGGGAGCAGCTAGTTTACTTATTATGTGGTTGTTTGTCGACCATGAAAAAGATTTAGTAAACATTAAAGGTGCTACATCTATATGTGCAAAATAATAATTAATAATTTTAGAATTTTTAGGTGCTTGTTCTATATGAGTTACAAAAAAAAGTTGATCTATTAATACTACTCGCTGACAGTTTGTTTTTAAAGATTGTTTTTCAACAACTATTTTTAGCATTTGACCACTATACCCTGATGGATTAGATTCTAAAACAAGAGCAGCTTGTGTACCTACAATAGAATCTTTTTGAATATCTGACATATTCCTAAATTGTAATAACCCGGTTATCCATGGTGTTTTATATGAATTATCAAATACCAATTTTCCAAATTGTTCCTTTGGTATTGTAAATGCAAGCCCATATAGGCTTTTAAACTCTAAAGTAATAAAAAATGTTTCTCCATTGCAAGTTATTGGAATTTCGCCACTACTGCCTGTTTTTTTTATTTTTGCATTTACTCCAGGTGTCGTCATGATTGTATGTTTATTTCTCGTAAGATTTGACTTATAAACGAAGGTTCAATAACTTTATATGATCGACCTAATTGAGGATTATGTATAGGGTTTTGTATATTGTTTAATATACATATTAACCACCATAAATTTTGATCTCCATAAATTTGATGAGCAAAAGTCGTCCATGGCATTTTACTTGTAATTTGTACATGATAAAATACTTCATCATCTAATGTATCTGGAAAACTTACTTTTTTAATGATATTGTAAAAAAAATACTTATCAGCTTTTGCTAGATTAAATATATTTTCATATCTAGTATCATCAAGAGAATCGTTTCTAGTTTTTTGTATATCAGTAATCATATTTTACATATTAGGTAAATTTAAATCTGGAAGCACAGGAGAATTGTCAATACTAGAAGTTACATTTCCTCCTAATGCATTATACATCAAATTTCTTGTCTCTGGTGTTAAGCTGGTTAATGTTAATTTTATCTCATATCCTTCAGGTATAACTATTTCTGATTCGTTTGGATCAGTCGCACCAACTTTTAAGAATGCCGTCCGTCTATTACCCATAAATTTTACAGCTATATTACTTAAAAAACTCCAATAAAAACTAAATACACCCGGTAAATTCGCTCTATATATAACTGGTGGAGTTAAGGCGGTTCTAGTTAGTTTGTTAGGTAGGTTTTGATATAATAGTAAATATATAAATCTAAAATTTCTTTTCCAATCATTACTAGATCCTTGGTTGTCTAAATAAAAATTTATTTCGTATGATGGTCCGGAATCTGGAAAGTCAAATGTTTTTGATAAATCTATACCTACTCCAGGCGAAACTAATGAAGTAATTTTTTTCATTAAATCAAGATGGCCTCCTACAATACTACTATCGGTACTCCAGCTATTAGATATTTCTCTTATACTATCCGCCATATACGGTAGTCTATACATAAAGTTTGTAGGTCTAATACCGTACATTGGTTCATAATTTTTAAGATGAGGCGGTGCATTCGATACCGGATTTACACCATACCCAACTTGTTTTAAACGAACCGCCATGTCTCGAACAAAACTTATACCATTAAGTGCGTTCTTTACACCTGTTTTTAATAGTTTTGGTACACCCTTCCATGTATCAATCGTCGGAGGGTTTGACTCAGTATCCGCTTGAGTTGGATCATAGTTCGGGTTGTCCTGTTTCGACGCCTCGCCGATTGAGGCAGCTATTTGCTGCAAAACTTTCCCGGTACCGGCGGCGGTGAAGTTGTCTCCAGACCCGGACCCGGGTGTAATAAATTGATCAGTTATTAATATAATATTATTAAAAAAAGCAGGACTTGATACTGTTAATTCTTCTAGAGTTATAGTAGGGGTATGTTGAAGTATTGGACTTCGTATTGATGTTTTTGTCCATGGAAAATCTTGTACAATATTTATATCAGTCCTATGACCTTCACTAAGCGGTAGGCAATCAGGTCCTCGATGTGCTGACTCTTGCATTGTTTTCATTGTTTCGCCTATCGAGTCGACGGCCGCGGTCACGTTCGGTTGCCCAGCTCCCATGGACTCTGGCAAGACCAACGGCTTTGAGGTTTCCGGGTTCTCTACTTTCTCGACTCCTTTTTGAGGAGTACCGGTGTCGGAGCATTTTATTTCACCGAATTTAAATAAAAAGTTTTGCTTGTTTGAATCCATAATTGTATTTTTACTCTGTATATTTATGAGATACACTGTCGTCAGTTGTATCTGCTGGTGGTTGAACAATTATAGTAGCGCCTGGCTTCCGGAGTCCTTCACTCTGTAAGAATTTCTCTAATAATTCTGTTTGAACCTCTATTGATTTTCCAGATGTTTGTAGTTCAGTTACCATTGTTCTTAAGGCTTCAAGCGTCCCATCTTTATATTCTCGTGTTATTAAAGCTTGATCTATTCCAACAACAGTGTTTGGATTTAATATTGATTCGGCAATATTTCGATGGTTTAACTGTTTATGGAGATCATATCCTGCTTCTTTATTAGTTTGTAAGTTTATTTGTTGGTTTTTAAGCTCGTGATATCTCTCACGACTCTTTGCTTCAGATGCTCTCAAATCTTGATACTCTTCTTCCTCTTGGTCTGATAATGCTGAATTATAACCATCAGGCCAAACCCATCCGAGCGGGCCGCCTTGGTCCTTAAATTTTTGCCACCAAGTCATTTCTTCATATACTCTACCCGCTGAATGCCGACGATTACCTAGCGCTCTAAGTCTTGCTGTATCTTTTTGAAGTTGCGACATCTCGTCGAGTTCGGCGTCTGAGAAACGCCCGCCTTCTCTCATTCTTTGCAGGTGTTTCTTATCCCTGAGTCGATATGATTCTGTTACGAATCCCTCTTTTAATCCTTCTGCTTCTTGCTCAGCTTTTACTTGTTCCCGGAACATATTTACATATGTCATAAAAAATGCTACCAGCCCGGCGATTGCCGTTGTGAAGGCTGTTATGGCTCCGACCGCGGCAGTTATAATAGTTGTTATACCGGGAATTTTCATAATTAATTTTGCGATAGCGCCACCTCTACCAAAAAAACTACCCGCTTTAAATAATTTTGTCAACCAACCGAACTTGAAGAAGGTACGGAACGCACCTCCTGCACCAAAAAATTCCCCGGCTGCAAATAATTTTGTCAGCCAGCCAAATGTAAAAAAGCTTTTAATTGCCTTGAGTACCTTCATCGACTTGGCCGCAAAATGTGGCCACGCTGCAATTAACCATTTCGGCCAATCATAAAATACCTTTTTTAGTATCCCATATGCGGTCTTAATCGCAAAACCAGACATAACAAGTGTACTAATTGCCGTTATAAGTTTTATTGCCCAATGGTAATCCCCGGTTATGATATTCATAAGTTGATCTAAGAACCCTATTAGAATTCCTATAGGCATCAGCCCGGGAATCTTTGACCACCAACCAACAGCAAATATACCAGTTCCTAGCAGTTCGTCCCACCAAGAGCTTCCAGTGGGATCTAGCCATTGTCTTAACCTGTCAGTTATCCCTTTAAACCCTTCTTCTAGTACATCTCCGAATAATGCGAAAAACAGAGCAGGATAAAATAAACTAGAATCTTTAATTGCACGAATAGGTGCCATTATTGGACTCATTAATTTTTTAAATGCTCCTATAATTATAGATGTTATAAGAGTTCCTTTTATGATGTCTGTCGTAAGACCTCGTTCTCTAGTAGCGCCAGATAATCTTCGAACACCACCGCCGTCGCCATCTGAATCTCCAGTTGCTCCCTCTAATGCTTTTATATGGTCATCTAAACTTTTTTTATGTGTTGATACGTGTGTACCATAATCTTTTAAAATTCGATCTAGAGAGGCAACACTTTTATCTAAAGAGGTAATAGTCGCTTCTGAGGGAGAAGCTGCAGAAGATTCTGTTAATTTTTTAACTGCTTCAGATAAGTCGTCAATTGACGTAGTGAACACTTTAAGAGGAGACTTTTTAATAGATTTTTCATCACCAGTAAATTCCTCGACTTTTACCTCCAGGTTACCTAAGCTCTTTTTTATATCAGTTAAAAGCTGCTCGCCTAACTCCATGTAAGTATTTAATTATACATCAAGGAAATTAGAATAGTCTGCTTCATATATTCTCATGTTATTGAGATCTTGTAGGTTTGTTGAAATGTGCTCTGCTAAGGGAGTTAACATATTAGGATCAAATAATAAAAATAATTCATGAAGATCGTTATTAGTAATATCGTCTATATTATAGGTTGTTGCACCTATTTTTAGGTAATTTATAAATCTAAAAGTATCATAAAATATTAAATCTGTTTCCGCAGGTTCTTTTCTCTTATTAAGATATTGTAATAAATCTAATTCATATTTTAATTGTGGTAGTTTAAATCCTATTTCTACATCTGCAGTACCAATTTTAGCTTTATATGGTTCGCTTTCTAATATTGATGAATTTAAATCATGATCCGTAGGCTTGTCAACAATATTATTTCTCCAGTGTTGAAGTACGTATAATTTATCTTTATATGTAAGATCTTTCTTCGTTTTATCTGACATATAATTACTAATATGAAGAATATAAAGTAATACAGCATGTACGTCTCCATCAGCTTTTTTTACTTTACGTAATAATTTATCTTGAAAATCAATATTAATTTGCGATATTTCAATTTCACCGCCATCTGGTAGAGTTATTTTTTGAGTATATAACTCTTTAAATTTAGTTAGAATATTACTCATTTTTGTTTATATTGTGCTTGTTCTCTTTTTGCTTGCTTAACATATATTTTTGCATATTTTCGGAATTGATCATATGTAATGAGATTGAAATCTGTATAATTAAACCCGCTATGAGACATTAAGCATAATTGTTCTTCTAATAATATATTTACATCATGTACGAAACATAATTGTATTATATGAGTAATTATCTCTTCACAGTATAAAAATCCACAACTGTATTCCTTGTTAACGAAATATAAGTAGCTTTTATTTAGCTTATTTAAGTATTTTTCTATATATTTATTACATTTATTAATAAGTGATATTGGTATATCATGATAATTAGTTTTATCAATTTTTAAAATTGTGTCTTCGTATTGTATTTCTTTTATAAAAGCAGCCGTACTATAAAAATCTCCAGCTGGATAACCTATAGTTAAAGTAATATCATCTACAATAACTTGTTCTTCTGAATATTCAGGTAATTCAGTTAAAAAACTGTCTTTATAAATTACTAATTCTTTTTTATTATAATTAAATTTGATGGCGTCTGTATCGTGTAGAAATCGTTCTTGTTTTATTTTATGTAATAAATCAAGAATATTTGTATGAGGAAATTTAGTAATAATAAATTCTAATAATTCGTCGTGTTGTTTATTATTATGTAATGTTGATATTTTGATTATATCATTATAACTTATCACGATTTTAAAAATTCGGGTGTTTGGCAAACCCGAAATCAGTTTCAGTATTAGAAGCCAAAAATCCAGGAGTACTTACGTCAAATTTAGAAAATCTCCATTTTGTTGCTATACTACCAATATCTATATCTCCGGTATATTCACTAACTCCCGCTGAAGTAATTTCATGAGGTATACAATCATAGTATTTGTATATTTTTCGGACAACTGGATCGACCGCTGGAGCTTGATCGCCAGGATCCCTGATTGTATCTTTATGAACTTTTAATATATCTCTTTGTATTTTTGCGTCAAATGGAGGTAGTTGTTTTGAGATGAAAAATATATCTATATTAGTTGTGAGTTTAGGGTCACCTTCATTTAATTGCATATTACCATATACGCTATATAGTTGAATCCATGGTCTAATGACTCCATCGAGAAAACTAATATTAGTTTCTAAAAATTGAATATCTAAGTCTGTATCATTATATTCATGTCCGGTTGTATATGGACCGGTTGGTAGTAACCCATTTTTATATTTTTCAGATTGAGATTCAGTATTTGTTTTTTCAGTATTTGTATCAACTCCTGTTGCTATTAATGTGTATTCACTACCTGATATAAGCGGTTCAAATTGAGGTTTAACTATATCAATACCTCTTGAGGTTACTCGACCAAAACCTAGCTTTCGTATATTGTCATCTGTAATTGTAGATGGGACACTTTCTATTTTAACTAGAAAGAAGTTTTTGGCGGCAGGGAAAGTCTCGTACCTTGTGAGTAGTTGATAGAATTTTGTGATTAATTCGCCTACATCAGATGGAGGAGATTGTACGTCCATATAAGTATTTAAGGCAAATAAATACTTTACGGTGCGAGAGCACCAGCGAGTTTACCAATTGCGTTACCTACTTTACCTATAGTCTCGTCCCTTCTAAAGAATTGATAAGCCATAGTTACTGTAACAGTCGCGACCTCACCATCACCTGACATAGAATATGCTATATTGCCACAATCTGTAGGAAACACGCCATGTAACTTATATGTACGCATTGGTTCAAAATTAGTATCTAATTGTACTAATGTAACTCTACTATCATCATGTAATATACCGTCACCGGTTGTTGTTCTATCATCGTAAGTTTCAGTTATCCAGTTTTCCATTGCAACACGAGCATTCGTTGTAGCATCACAATAAAAATCAATAGTAAATGCATCACTATTATTATAAGAGACAGTACCTGGGATTCGAAAATTAAACCCGTTATACGGGACGTCTTTTGTTGCAATTGTTTTACCTGGTAGTTCAACAGCAGTCGCGTATACTAAATCTGTTTCATCAAAAACAGGGGTACCTTTGTTTGAGACATCTAATACTCGGAATTGAAAGTCCCTGGCAAAGTCTCTCGTCTGAGCTACTTTATAAAAATCTTGAATCGTTTGTTTAATATCTGACATGATGTTATAATTATTTAATGTTTACTTTAACTTATTGTCCAACTATCTCCTCGAAATTAACGTCTGTATTAACAGCGTAAAAGTTAACTAATATAAACTCGGCTGCGCGGACTGGCTTTAAGTAAATATCTACTCTTAGCTCATTCTGTTCGATAACACTAGAAGGGTTATTCCTTTCATCACAAACAATAAGATAATCATAAACACCTTCTGTTTGCTTACAGTTTTCAAAAATAGGTGTTAATGTATTAACGACCTTATTTCTTGTTAAGAACGTATTAGGTTCAAAGATAAAGAATTTCAAGGTCTGCCGCGTTCTTTTCTCTAAATCGAGGAACAGTCTACGAACATTAACTCTATCAAATGCCGTAGGTTTTCGTTGTAAAGTCTTTTGACCGAATACAATTATTCCTTCAGCAGGAAATTGTGTAACAGGATTAATTGCAATTCTATACAATTGATCTCTTTGGCGTTGAGTCGGGCTTACTGCAATATCATTTACACCGTTAACAACACCACGATTGAATCCTGCTGGTGCGTACCATGGTGCGTATGTTGCATCATTTCGTGCGTATATTTTCGCAGCAACTCCAGAGAACGGAATCCATACTTGTTTACCGCTGGCACCGTCGCCGACTTTCGCCCAAGTTCCATAAGTTGTAGCATAGTTACTATTAGCAACACCAAATTGATGTCTTAAAGGCCAATATACATGCTTACTAAAGTTTTTATCTTTATCGTCTAATACTTTGCCGTTATTGCCTTGCACTACTAATGGTCTTAAGACATCAGCAATAAAGATATGATCTTTTCTTGTTTGTGCGGCAAATGATTCAAACTTATTAAAAATAGTTCTGTAATTGTCTCTTAAGTTGACTTGATCAGTACCTGTCATGTTATCGCTAGTTTGATAAAAACCAGTACCACTCCCGTCAACATCAACGTATTTTGTATCATCATATGCACTAAGAGTTTGATTCTTACCAACTGCCCACACTGTTCCTAATCCAGCTTCAACAGATACGTCGATATCAAATAAATCTACATTAGAAGCAATATTAAATACACGATCTAACTTATCAGGTACACTACCGATGTTCTTCGAATCAGAATTAGTGTTGACGTCTGCATATACACCAATTGAATATAATCCAGCTGTTTGGGAATACATGGTCGCCGCCGCTACAGACGCATCAGGAATAACTTTAGCAGCTATAGCTGCATTTGTATTTGTACCCGTTGCCCTTACAAATTTTGTCGGAGCATCTCCATCTGTTGATGTCCAGTCTCCTAAGTCTTTAGAGATTTTTGGATTAATTAAAATTTTAATATTAGGAGACTTATTATCAAGATCTTCAAGGAAAAATGAATTTCTTTCTCCGCCGTTCTCGTTTTGAATTTTTCTATATGAATTAAGTGATCCAGCATATCCTTCTGCGAGGAAATTAGTTAATTCTAAATCAGTATTAGCAAATGGCGTAATTCTGACTTTAAATAGACCTAATGAAATAGTATCGATAAATTGACCACCGTCAAGATCAAATTTAGATACATTTTCTAAAGTCCTACTAGTACTATCTTTATCACTTGTAGATACTGAACTTAATGGAAAAGAATATCTAGATGTTGGTACTGTTGCATAATTACTAGCGTTCTTATGACCAACACTTGTTATGGTGCGAATAGTCTTAATAGTATCATAATCCGAGGCAGGAGATAAGTTACTGTTATCTGTTAGCCCTACGTAATGACCCTCAAAGCTATTATTAATAGATAATTTAGCTTTATTTAAAACAACAATACCAGATGACGCTATATGAGCTGGTGTTGTATAGTCACTGAGAGCAGTAGTGTCTTCCCATGTAATATTCTCTTCTGCAAGACCTATATACTCTGATCGAGTTAATTCAACATGAAACGGATTTCCAACAATAAAATAGTCATATCCACCAGCGTCCCCAGGTCCCGAACTCGCAGTAGTACCAGTGTTTGTTCCACCAGTCGCAACCGAAGTGTCACCTGCTGAAACGACGGCCGATGCTAAAATAGTATCGTTTGCGATGTTATTTAGTGTAGTTTGGACGGATGTACTGTCAATTGATACTACACCACCCGAAGAAGGATAGTCAGCTTGAGCAGAAACAGATGTGTATTTAATGTTATTATTGGCATCTTTTGATACGATTTCAGCAATAAAGGGTGCGTTATTATTGACTCCGGTACCAATAGCGGTAGCACCCTTACCAGCAATAACCGTGACTGTAGTAGCCGGTGCAGTATCGGTCCTGACTAGCTGAACGTTGTCTATCAATATTTCATCATTTAACCCAGCCGCAGCAGTACCAGTACCGCCTGATACATTAACATAAATTCGAAGCGCCGACGCTGCAGTCGGTTCTATGGATTCTTCATATGTTCTCCACATTGCACCGGCACCGCCAATACCTATCATTCCAGCCCCGTCTTCACCTCCTAGAACAGTTTTTCCGTCGCGAGCGCCAATGGCATCAGTTTTAAACAGCCATTTATAATCAAAAGTAAGTTTGTACGTACCGGGACCGTTTGGAAGATCGTTTCCTACTAGAGCAGTGACAGGGAGTTCCGCATACTGGTTCGTGTCCGCGCCAGCTGAAATTCTTAGAGTTGTAGTGTGACCAGAGCTATCACCAGGATCGTAATTAGCAGTTACTGAGGTACTTGCACCCGCTGTCCAGTTACCAATCGACGCATGCGTGGTATCAGCAGCTGTGAGCATTAGTACCTGGGTTCCTGCTGTCGTAATACTAGAAATTCTTGATGTTGCAACACCACGAACAGGATATACTAAAGCACTATATTGATCAACCAACGTCGCATCCCCCTCACCGTACGGTAGTCTAGAAACGAGAATATTCGCGTCACTATCAAAAGCTTGTTTTGTAGAATGATAAAAATATCTCTCAGCTGCATTAGTCGGTTTCCCGTAAATCTCTTGAAATTCCGCAAATGTCCCAACATTAAAGATTTCATCTGTTGGGCCTTGATTGGAGAAACCTGCGATGAACACATTTGTACCGGTGGGGACGCCGGGACGTTGTGTCATATCGATTTCTCTTATTTCTACACCTGGTGATTGGATTGTTCTTCTGCTCATAGTAAAAATGCCTTTACAATTATTTATTGTTTTCCGGGTCCATATTTTAGTTGATTTGGCGAAATAACCATTATAATATAAATATATGAAGGGCATCATTTTAGCTGGAGGTACCGGATCGCGAATATATCCCTGTACTAAAACAGTTTCGAAACAACTTTTACCGATTTACGATAAGCCTACTATCTATTATCCTTTATCGACTTTAATAAAATTAGGTATTAAGGATATAATGATTATTACAAATGCACAGGCATATCCTCATTTATTACATTTGTTTAATCAAATAAATAAAAAACGACCATATTTAGGCCTTGATCTTACATTTAAAGTACAAATGTCTCCTGCAGGTATAGCGGAGGCGTTAATTATTGCTGAAGGCTGGCAGGGAGATGAGGATATATGTCTGATTTTAGGAGATAATATTTTTACTGGTATACGTAAACCGAAACTTAATGGTGATGATAAGGCTTGTGTTGTAAGTTATAAGGTTTCAAATCCATCTGATTATGGTGTTATAGAGCTTGATGCAACTGAAACTATAGTTTCTATTGTGGAAAAGCCAGATTGTCCGATGAGTAATTTAGCTGCTACTGGTATTTATTTTTATGATAATACAGCAGGAAGCCGTGCCCGGGATTTGAAGCCATCAGATAGAGGTGAATTAGAAATTACTGATTTAAATAAAAGTTATTTACAAGATAATGTACTAGGTCACATTAGTTTAAATAGTAATTATGCCTGGTTTGATACCGGGAATCCTGATGAAATGTTTGCTGCTTCCATGTATGTAAAGTCTATACAAGATAGAACTAATACAATGATCGGTTGTATTGAAGGAGAATCATGGAAACAGGGTAATATTAATTATGAAGAACTACAAAAAATTGTTCATAAAATGCCGCACTGCTCTTATAAGACAAATATTGTAATGAGCTATTTAAATTAGCTTTGCTTCTATTTTTGTAAATTCAAAAGTAGCAGATGATGTGATTTCAGCTTCGTTAGTATAGTCCCAATTTATTTCTGATAATCGAGTCGGGAATGCTCCTATATAATCCCACTGTATTTTTCTATTCTCATATTCATCTAAGCCGTATACAGTTAAGTTAGAAGAATAGACTGGGAGTTGCTGTTCGGGGTTAGGATATTTTATAATATCATCTTCATTAAAGTTCCCCGTTCTAATGTCATTAATGACATCAAGCCATTTATATATTGCCCAATAGTTTTTAAATTCGTTATCTACTTTAAAATCTAGATTTAAAGATTCATATGATGCTCGTGCATGAGAACTGACTTTTATAGTTTGTGCTCCGTATGAAAGAGTTTTTTCAGGAATGCTAATAGCGGGAGTTACAGTACCAGTAATACTAATTTCTAAACTATTAGCATCAAGTTTATTTGTATTTCTAGTTATATTATCTACAATATTTTTTATACCTTCCGGTAGATTTAAAATTAAGATAAATTTATCTTGTCTATTTTTATTGAATGGTGCTTGATTCATACTCTAACATATCCTTCTGCTTCTAATGCTTCCATATCCGATGGACCTTCCTGTCCTAAAATATTTATGTCTTCGAAGATGACGCCTGGTGGTTCCCATGTGTCGTCAATATTTTGCATTTTATAATCTTGCAAGAAATTACTAAATTTTTGATCAATATACGGTCCTAGTTCTATTTTTGCAGGTCGTTGATTATCATCAATTTCTACAACATTATAATATTTTTGTATAACACTATTTTCTAATATTAATAATGCCCAGGTCATTGCCATAACTCTATCATCATAATCGAACCCGGGCTGAGCGGCCCAAGACCCATTAGGGTATCGGACAAAATTTTTCATCTCGATGACCGCGGCTCTTGATTTTATATCGACACATTTAATATCATTAACCCAATATCTCATATTAGTAATGCCTTTATATTTGGTATTGGTATGAGCGTATACTCCTAATCTGTCATATTTTACCTGACCTACTTTAGGTGACCAGTTAACTATACTTCTGTAATTATATTGGTGATATAAATTATCTACAACCTGACTACCACAATTATTTCTTTCTATTAATACAGGAGGTGTTCCCCAATGATAGCAAATGTCCCGGACTTTTGTAGTAAATTCAAATGGATTAATTTCATTTGATGCATACTCGGCAACTTGTTTAATGTCCTGTAAGTCGGTTATATCTAAGACCTGTATAACGCTAAAATTTTGACCGACACCTTCTGCTACATCAACACCAATAGTATATAAATGATCTTTATTAGGCTCCTCCCATACTTTATAACAACCATCATCAAATACATATGTTGGTTCTGTTGCCTTTGCTAATAATTTTTCATAGAAAATTTCATCAATAAATGAATCACCAGTATCAAGAAACTTACAATCAAACTCTTGCGCAAAGGCTTCTTCACTACCTATAGATTTAATTGTGTCTTGTTTCCATTTTTCGTCTCGACCTGGAACTTCATGCCATAATATTTTTTCTGACTTCCAGTTATTTGTTCCCTTTTCTGCTTCTGTATATAATGTATGAAATAAATTACCACTACCATTAGGAGTAGATGCTACAAATATTTTAGATTTTGTTGACGCTGAAATAATCGGATATACTGATTTCCAAAAAGATTCAACGAGATTATTTGGGATAAATGCTAACTCATCCAGAATTAGTACGTTGACAGATTCACCTCGACCAGCATCTGAACTTGTAGTACTAATGCCAATACTGCTACCATTTGCTAATTTCATAGAAGTTTTACCGTACTCTACAACTCCTGGTTTTAAATAATTTGGTAAATTCTCATATGCGAGCCTAACTCTTGAAAAGATACTAATAGCAGTTTGCTCTTTATTAGCAACAATTAATATACGTTGATCGTCTTCAAAACAAGCAATCCATAATGCATAAATTGTCATCATAGTAGTTTTTCCAGTCTGTCTACTAGCTAGGCAGGCTACGAATCTATGATCTCTTAAACTACGTAATACTCTTTTTTGGTAAGAATATAAAGTTATTAACATTCTGCCTCGATCAAGGTTAACAATATGGAAAAAGTTTTCTGCAAAGTGAAGAATGTTTTGCCGGGCCTTTTTGAGGGACTTAACCATTTCAGGAGTCCAGGTAAATTCCATATTAGGTACGGGTAAGTCTTTATTACCTAAATAAAATTTATCGTCTTTTTTTAGCCTCGGCACTATAAATATTTACATGAACAGCAAAGATTTAAACTCTATTAATGAAGCCTTTGCAAACGCTACGGCAAAGGTAGTTGCTGAGGGTGCTACATTTAAAACGGGTAAGGAAGAAGTAAAGGAGGATTTTGGTGATCCTTCTCGTCATCAAGATGATCCTTTAGATGACGATTGGACTCCAGAGAAAGGCGATACTGTTGAAGTTGAGCATCCGGGGTCAGATAAAAAAGTTGGTACAATAGTTGGTATAGTTGATCCTGATAAACAGGATGAAGATGTACCAGTTAGATATAATATTGAATTTCCGAGCGGCGATACTGAGGTTCATCCTAAAGATCATATAGTACTAGATGAACCAAACGAAGATGACCCGGGTCCTGATGATACCGAGGATGCAGGCCATAGTGATGAAGATCCGTGGGATATTGAAAATAGTAAAGTTAGTAATTTAATGGATGGATATGAGTCTCGGTTGGCTTCTCATAAATATAGAGTACGTGAGAAAACTGAATCTAGTAAAGATTTTAAAAAGCCAGATGAATCAGTCTCCGGTGTTGATAAGAAAACTCAACGACCAAAAGGTGAGGTTAAGGCGGATGAGAAGAGTAAGGATGTCGGTGATGTTAAAAAGGACTTACAAGAGCCAGTTGAGTCAGAGGAAAAAGATGATGAGAAAAATAAGAAAGTCGGCGCGGAGAGTATAAATAATTCTAACAAAGGTAATATTATGTCAGAAGATAAATCAATATTTGATAAGCTCTACGAGCAAGTAATGGGTGAAGACGATGACTTCGAACTCGGGTTACCGGGCGATGATGCTGGTCTTGATATCGGTGATGAGCTCGGAGATGAAGGTGGCGAAGACGTCACAGTAACATTAACTCCAGACCAAGCTGATGCGATCCGAGCAGTTGCCGATCAATTAGCTCCTCCTGGTGATGACGAGGAAGAGCTCGGTCTCGGTGATGACGAGCCGGTTGATGACGAGAGCTTCGAAGGCGTCAAAGAGGGAGATGAGACTTCATCTGGTAAGCCGACAACTGATGGCGCTAAGCCAGGAGTGGATCCTTCAGATGGTGGAGGTAAGGCCACAGATCCAGCTGCTGATAGTTTAGGCGGTAAGTCGACAGGTACAGGTGATGCGAAAGTTACAGATGACGATCCGACGACTGGAAAGGATACTGGCGAAGGTAAAAAGCCTGGAGTTGCGAAGGGTGCTGGTAAGCCAGGATCTCAGAAAGCCAATTCAAAGACCTAATAAAACTATATAAAACATAATACCTTTGAAAGCCCCTTACATATGTAGGGGGCTTTTTATTAAATAATTAAAATGTTATTTACTCGTAAATTTTTTGAAGCTTTAGGACTTCCGAATTTATATAAATTGAGAGGTAGCGCAGGGTCTGGGAGATTACATCAAAATCTATTACCAGCAAGTCACCGGGCTAATGCAAGATATCCTCATAAATTAAAATCGTTAAAAGCATCAAAAAACGGAACATATCTTTTAAATGATCAAGAAGTACAGGAAATAAAACAATTATTTAAAATTACCGATCTTGAAGAAAACGGGTCTAGAAATTTAGGTAATACTGGAATAACATTTTACGTTGCAAATAATCAATATTATATTAAAAAATAATGGCATCAGCATGGAGCACAGATACAGTAACTGCAGTTAACTATCATAGCGACGCTGAGGATATTACTAGGTTTAATAATAAGTCGCTAGGTACAAACGAGCGTAATCAGACATATAAGAGATGGTGGAAAGAGCAAGTAAGATTATATGGGACTAGTGTTAATTATTATGTTCGAAAATTTGATCTAAGTAAAACTGATAAAGTGTATGGAGAGAATCCATATGAAGGATATCAAGTTCCGCAAACATTTACTATGTTGATAGATTTAACGGATGGTGCTATAACGTACTCTCAATATGGTTTAATATCTGATGATGAATTAGCAGCTATAATAGATATTGAAACGTATCAAAAAACTCTTTCTTCTTATTATGCTAGTTCGACAGTTACAGAGCCAAATGCTGGTGATGTATTTCAATTAATTGAATATGGTGATGATCGCCCTGCCGGTCGTAACGGGAAAATATTTGAGATTACTGAGCGATTAGATGAGAATATTGGAGAGATAAATCAATTACAAGGACATTATGTATTTAAACTTCGAGCGCGTCGCAACGATCATACATTCCTACCTGGATTAACTGCCGAGTCGAAGTCTACGCAAGTAGTTGATACGTCAGGTGTTGGTCCTTTAACTGCTATTGAGACAGATTATATTAATGATATAGATACTGAACAGGCGTCTTATTTTAATGAATATGGTACTAATGACGATGTGTATGGAGATTATTATTAAACTCATATTCTACATCTTTTAGTACAGAATGAAATCTCTCGTTTATATATTTGTTAATAGGGATCGGCTTTAAGCAATCTTCAGTAGATCCTATTTTTTTCGCTTTATCGGAGATAATATTTACAGCTTCAAATAAGCACAACCACCTCGCAAGTTGTGAATAATCTTTTGCCACTATAGGATCTGTTGTTGAGTTATTTGTCATAAATTTGGCTCTGAATTGGAGTTGTCGGGAGAATAGTATTAATATCTATTTGGACTTTATTAAGTGCATTACACTCTTCACAATTAAATTCATTTTCTCCTGTTAAAGTAATATATACATCATTCATTATTTTACATCCTTGACATTCAGCTAAAGTTCGATTCTGCTCAGCTAATTGAGATAATATTAATGCTTCTTTCTCGAGATTTAATCGAGTAATATATCTAAGAATATTATTATATAAAAAAAAGAATACTATTTGAACTCCGGTTAGCCCTGTTATTACTCTTAAAAACGTAGTAAGAGAAGGGTAGAATAAAAATGTTATACAGCCTACTGAAATTGAAATTATAAAAACAATAAATAAACTTTTAACTATCTGTTTCGTCATGATCTAAATCTTCCGATACAGATTTTATAAGATCTTGAATTTTTTGCAACTTTAAAGTCGCGGATTTGACAATTTTTTCATCTAAGTGTACAGAAGGATTTTCGAAAAGCTGAGTTATTAGCATAGTCGCGTCTGATATATTTTTAAACGCATGACCTAATTGTTCGATTAAATGATCACCAGGAAAAGGTACGAGATCAGCTTTTACTTTATTGTAAGTCTCTGGGCTTGCTTTTGCGATATCAGCTAACGTTTTTGTAGTCGGTCGAACGTGTCTAGACTTTACGTCTTTCCAGTACTTGTTAGTGTACTTATATAAATCTTCAAAAAGTATGCCTTTCATCATAAGTATTTAATAAATAGTTACATGGGAAAGTTTAAAAATAAATTTTTATCTTTACTTAAAGAGGATGAATTCGGTGCTGCTGCACCTTCTGTGGCACCGGCAGTTGATGCAGGCCCAGAGGATGATCAGCAATCTTTTACGAATGCTTTAGATGAACCGGAATCGGCTGATGATTTTGAAGATGTAGTAGATCAGCATCCGAACGAGCTTGAAGAATTAGCGGATTTACAAGAATGGATTGGTAATATTGATGATGTATTAGAGTATCTAAATGGCGGTATTGAGAGTATTTTAGGTAAATTAAGAACAGATAATAAAGTGGGTACTATTTTTGCTGATGTGTCAGATGCAACAAAGGGTGAAGTTCTTGATGTATGTGAGAGATTAGCGAGTTTAAATCAAATTTTTAAAAACTTATATATAGAGAAACATAAATAATTATAACATGGTCGACGACAATATAACAAAAGAAGAATTAGAAGTAGTTGCTGCTCAAGAAGCTGCCGAAGCTAATACTGCTGATCAAGATGCACGTGATGCTGAAGCTACGGCGGCTAAAGAGGCAGCAGAAGCAGAGGAAGCTCGAATTGTTGCTAAACGCGCTAGGAAAAAGGCTGCTCGTGAAGCTGCTGAAGCTGAGGCTGCTGAAGCAGCAGCGACCGCTGCTACGCCAGCGGTCGATCCGGATGATGCGTTAAAGAAAAAATTCGGTGCGCGATTTGATGAGTATAGAAAGATAGGTTATATTTGAGATAGTAATAACTTACCTTTTAATTCTTCGTAACTATTTTTAATTATAAATCGTGATGAAATTTCATCACGATTTATTTCTATACATAAGTCATTGAAATCTTTGTATTGTGATAATTCTTTAGGCCATATAAAGCATTTCTCACCTTGACTTAATAACGATATAGTTTTTTCTTTTGCAGTTTGATCGCATTGTTGGTTATCTAGTACCCAAATACGTTTATGAAATGGTTTTTGAGTTATTTGTTGCTGTTGGCGTTTAGTGAAGCAGGATTTACCTTTACTAATTCCACCTACTGCGACTCCGTTTTTAGCAAAAAAACTATCTATTGGACCTTCGAATATAAAAATATATTCTAAATTATTTTTTATTTTATCAATATTAAATATTGTTTTATCAGCACCGATTTTTGATAGATATTTTGGCTTAGTATCTTTTTTGTTTTGTTTTAATTTTCTTGATTGATAAAAAATAATTTCATTTTTATCATAAAATGGTATTATTATTCTGTTTTTATGTACAAAATCATTTCTACTAAACCATAAAGATTTAGGCTTATTAACCGCTGTTAGTAGTCTTCTTTCTTTACATGTAATTATAGCGTATGTCACCATAGTATCATGACTATAAAAACTACATTGAGCTTTGTCATATAAATTAATACAATCGCCTGGAAGAGACGGTGGAGGCTTATCAGGTATAAGTTTATCTTCTTGAGTAACAGGGATATTGATTATGTCTATATTTTTACACTCATTAACTATATCAATATAATTCTTCCCTGTTACTTCTTGAACCCATTTAATTGGAGATCCGCTCCAACCACAATTGTGACAAAATATATGATCTTCTTTTACTATATAATAAAGTCTTCTTTTTTTATTCCAAGACTTACCTTCTCTACAGATAGGGCACCCACCTTCATATACATTGGTTAATTTTTTATACTTAGGATACCCTGCGTATTGATAAAATTTTTCAACAATGTATTCTTGTGGTATTACTTCACTTAGGCTCATCTACTGGTCGAGTACTAACAAGAGCCTTTGTAATAAACATACCTGTTCTCGGATCAGTATAATGCGCCTCAGTGCGTATTTCATTACCTACCCGGAAGTCTCTCATAACCGGAGTTATTGTATTACCTCCCGGGCCGACAATATTATTAGGATTTTTTTTATATTCAACGTTGTGCATTTTTTATTGCTTTGTTAATAATATTTATTATATTTTCGTTATTATTAAACGATTCTCGCCATGAAGAGTAATTTCTTATAATAGACCACATATTCAATTTTTTCGCTTCTTCAAGAAACTTAGTATAATTACTTTTATGCTTTTTGCAATTTTTTAATTGTTCTTCATATACAGGTACTTCGTCAGGATAATAATCATATCCAACTGATAAATCCATTAATTGTAAATTTCTTTCATAAATGGTTTGTTGCTCTTCTGTTAATTTAGTTAAGTCTAATTTTTTAAATCGTGCTAATCCGTATTTAGGTATACCAGGTATATTATCAGATTTATCGCCTGTTACTGCTCTATAGTTTAAATATTGATCTTTAGACACACCCGTATATTCTTCAAAATTTTGTAATGTAACTATTTTCTTTTTTATAGGGCTATAAATTTTAGTATCGACGGATATTGTTTGTAGTAAATCTTTATCAGTTGTTACTATAACATTTTGTCCAGAGAGATGAGATGCTAACCAGGCCATTAAATCATCAGCTTCCATTCTAAGCGGATACATATTGTGTACACCTAATAAAGAAATAATTTCTTGTATTTTCTCTGAGTATTCATGTACGTCTTTAAATTTATCATCATCCCTATTCGCTTTATATTCTACAGTGATAATTTCATTCCTGAAATTAGTAGAAGGCCATTCTAGCTTTTTATCCCAAGTACAATAAATTTCTTTTGATTGAAATTTATCTACATAAGATTTTAAGGATTGTAAAAATAGAAATACTTGTCCAGGACTGTTTGCTTCGTCTAATTTAAAATTATTAGTCCAGAAAATTCGATATAATAGATTGTTACCGTCTATTATAAGATTATTTGCTCCACCATTTTTCATTTTTAATATACCACATTATAGTATATCTTAAATCATCGGCAAATGTTTTTCGAGTTTCAGAAAATTCTAATTGATCTCCTGATTGAATCATCATACTTCTGTACATTGAATCTCTTAAACTATATCTAAGATCATGACCTTTTCTATCTTCAACATAGCTAATTAACCTTTTAGGTTTTTTCAAAATCGTCAAAATTATCTCTACAATTTCAATATTAGATATTTCCGAATGGTATTCTGAGTCAGGAGCAAGGTTATATATCTTTCCTGCATCTCCCTGCAGTAATACGTTATATATTTTTTCGCAATGGTCTTTGACGTATATCCATTGACGTATGTTATTACCCTTTCCATATACTGGAATTTGCTCATCATTATTAGCTTTGTAAGCAATAACCGGAATAAATTTTTCGGAATATTGTCTAGGTCCGAAGTTATTTGTACATCTTGTTACAATAATATCCTTTTTATATGTTTTGTGAAAGGATAGTGCTAATAAATCTGCTCCAGCCTTTGTTGCTGAATATATAGACGATGGTTCTAATAAACTATATTCTTCGCTTGGATCTGAATTAAGTTGTAGACTACCATATACCTCATCTGTCCCTACTTGAAGAAATCTTGTGGTGTCAGGTAGTTGTTTTAGTAATTCATATACACCTACATAATTACTATCGATAAAAACATCGCCATCGGTGATGCTATTATCTACATGAGACTCTGCAGCGAAATTTACAATATAATCATATTCTTTATCTAATTTAAAATCTGAGATACTTACATATATTATATCTAATTTATTACTAGACTTTTTATACATGTCCCATAGATAGTCTTCTGTTTTTTCAGACACGCAATATGCATAACTATCGATAATTGTTATTTTGCAATTTTTACATTCTTTATAAAGTAACTCTATAAAGTGACTTCCAATAAAGCCTAGACCTCCTGTTATTAGTATATTTTTATTTTTCATGATTTTAATGTGTTAAACACCTTATCAATATTTTCTTTTGTTCTCCACTGCCACCAATAATGATGGGCGAAGCTGTTTTGAATATCTGATTCTGAAGACCGTTCATTAGATACTACCCCTTGATTTAAGTTCCCGTCAATATTTTGTGTTATATGTGGATATTCAAAATATAAATGTTTTATTAGTTCTTGATCGCCCGGGCTTGTTTGAGATTGAGGTAATTCAGATATTGTTGTTGGTTTTAAAAAGATGCATGTGTTAAAAAATGCCTTACTAAATATTGTATTTTTTATAATCATAAAACCGGCACAGAGTCCGTGATCGTCTGATGATATAGTTATATCTTTATGTATTAAGTTTTTAGATTCATCAAATATATTATATGTAGGATCTTTGATAACGACATCAATATCAGAATATATAATATATTTGTAATTAGATTGTAGCTGTTTTGCAATGAGATTTAATTTTTGGAGGCGACATATACCTGGATCTATATCATCGATTAAAATATGTTTATGTTCATAGTTATTAGCTATAGTATACTTCTTAAAAAACGGCGCAGTATGTTCATATAACTCATGATATATTGATTCTGCGGGTGAATTGTGATATGTAAGAAGTAAAATATTAGATTTCATTTAATATTCTCGTAAGTGATACTTTTTCAGACGGCATATCTAGTCCATGTATTTTTAATTTATCTGTCGAAAGAATACAATTAGATCTGTTAGCAACAATATGCTGTTTTAATTCATTATAATTAATAAGTTTCCAATTCGGGTTCCACATTCCGTGTTTATCTAAGATTTGACAAACTTCATTTGTTGAAAGAGGTTCAGGATTTACACAATTATAAATACCACTCGGTAAGTCTTGAATATTAATAATCTTATTAATTATGAGAAGTAGGTCTTCAATAACAGTTTTAGAATTTACTTCATCGAGAATATTATTATATTTTAAAATTTTACATAAGTAATTTTTTGACGCATTAAAATCATTACAAACAGGCATTCTTATTCGAAGAGTATATACGTTATTGTAATTACGTAAACATAGCTCTGCCGCATGTTTTGTTTTACTATACCAACTACTATCAGAGTTAAGTAGTCCAAAATTCGGTTCATCTTCTTCTGTATAGAGTACATTTTCTGGACCGTCATATATACATCCTGAGCTTATATTAATAATTTTTATATCGTACTGTTTACAGAATTGAGCTAGAACAGTAGGAAATGTTACGTTTAAATCCCAGCAGATTTGTTTATTTTCTTCACAAGCGTCTACGTTTGGTTTTCCAGTATACCCAACACAATTAACTATCCATTTAATTTGCGTGCCGCGGAATTCAGATAATAAGTTGCTAAATAATGTTTCTTTTAAACTTTCCGGTTCATTATATTTGTAATTTGATAGATGAACTATATCATGTATATTTCCGATAGTATCAAAAAGGTACTTATATGTCTTACTTCCGATATAACCGTTTCCTAAAACAATTATTTTATTCATTTGTATTTGTATTTGTTTGTTCTTGTACGTCTCTAAAAAAGTCTACACTTGCTACTCGTCTTAATAGTGTTTCTATAGCATCGTAATCTTGAGGTGATTTACCAGAAACCATTACTACGCTTTCTCCTTTAAGATCATATCCTAGTAGCATAAATGATTTTAAATGCTCTCCTAGATAGTCAGTAATAAACGACATATCTTGTTGTTCTATTTCGGCCGGCTCAACGGCATTAATACTAGATTTTAATAAATTATCGAAATTTCTAGATTTAGGAATTGTCTTTTTCATTAGGTGTTATATCTTTTTCGATTAATTTAGTCATAATAACTTCCATGCTGTCTGTTTTTAACTGAAAGTTTTTAAATCGATTTCCGTCATTTAATTCAAATTTAAAATCTCCAGTCCAATCATAATTAACATAGCAAGTTACATATAAAGCTTTTGTTAATGGGTTGATCATTATTGTCCAGCGTCTCGAGTCTTGCGAGGTATAATCAGAAAAAATTCTATTGACGGTATATCCGTTATCTCTTAATCGTTTAATAAAATACCCACAGGTCGTGACTTTATTTTTCATTAGTTTTTATAACTAGTACTAACAAATGTGAGATTGCTATCTTTAAGTTCGAGTTTAATCATAAGCATTTTATATTCATTATTTATATATATGATAGCCTCGGAAAAACTCAATACAGATATAAGTCTAAATAGTTCTATATCTAAAATTAATTCATAATCTAATTCATCTCCATCATATTCCTCAGCGAGTATTGTAGTGTAACTATCTACGTTTTGTAATTTTTTATCTGATAGTTCAGCATATACGTTTGTATTTTCAGTCTTAAGATATACTTTACTTGATTCAGTGACAAACGGTAATGCTTTTAATATTGCATTATTTTTTTCTTTTGTAAGCTTAAAATTAGTGTTAAATGTAATATCATCTATTTTATTAAAATCAAATGCATTGTTTTTAGTTATACTACTATCAAATAAATGATATTTAAATCTATTAAACTTATCATTATATGTAATACAGTTTTCCTCTACTTTAAGGTGTATATCAGCTTCATCTAAGCATGATAAAATTTTAATTAATTTAACTGTATCTGGTAAACATATAATATTGTCTTGAGGGTGATCATCCCAACTGACTTTATATTCTGCTTTAAGAAAAATGTTAGAATTATTATGAACAATAGTAGATATGTTATTGCTTATATCTAAAGTTGCAGCAGAGTCTAATCTCGATACTGGATTAAGAAAATTTTGAATAAAATTATCTTTATTCTTTATTGGTAGAATCATTATTTTCGTTTAATTTGATTCGTATATTAATTTCTTTTGCGTTTTTTGCAATTCTCCGTTCAATTAAAGCTATGAATTTAGTAAATTGTTTTTCAACAGCAGAGACCCGCTCTATTAAACTATTCAATAGAGCGGGGTCTCCTGTAATTTGTGGTTGTTGAGCCTGGGGTGGAGCAACCGGTTGTTGATATACTGGTTGTTGCTGTTGTGGATGGGGTTGAGATTGACGCGCTGGTTGCGTATATATGTCTTTTTGTAATGGTATATCTTGCATTGTAGCGCTTTTCTGAACAATATTGCTGTTCATCCCATGCGCGACCGCATTCATATTATGAATAGCATATTTTAATGCAGTTTCTTCGTCCATTTTTTTATTCTAAAGTATCAAGAAGTTCTTTAACTTTATCATCATCAATAGTAGGTGACTTAGAGTCATTTTTAGATGTAGATTCTAAATCATCAAAAGGTAAATCATCTTCCTCTTCTGACGGTGGTTTTGGTGATTGCTTTTGTGCGGGCTCTGTTACTGAATCCTCTGTAACACCGTGGTAGTGCTCGGTAAGCATTGTCTGCAACTCGTCGTAGCTTTTGACTGGGAAAACATTTTCTAGATCAAATGTTTGATCATAAACATCTTTAATATTATTATCCGTTACTCCTGAGATTTGAGAAGGACTAGCAAATCGAGAACTCACATATGTTGGATACCCGCCTTGTTCTTCAACTTTGACTCGGAAACTGCAACCATCTTTCGACAGATCGAAAATCCTTTCACCAAATTCATCAGCGTCTTCTCCTTCCATTGCCTCCATTACAATTTTATGTAATTGACGACCAAATCGAAGAATTTTTACCTTACCTTCATTTTCTGGATTATCAGGATCCTTTACTACATAAACATTAACGAGCCAATTTTCCTTACGGTTTAAAGCTTTTGCTTTTTCCTTTTCTTCTTCAGAGCCAGTACGAGAGAGTCTATACCGAGCCTCTGCAATAGGATCCCTTTCTCCCCATGTCTGTGGACTAATCGCACTTTGGAATTGTCCTGTCATTTCACTTACCCAACCATGTGAGTAATAATGAAAAAATGTTTTACTAGGGTCTTTTACGAACGGTACAAGCCGTAATATATATGTATTACCCGGCTTTAGTCGCATAATGTTACTAGTTGAAGTTTGTTGCGCGGTCTGAGCCATCGCTCCTCTAATTGATTCAAACATATTTGTTGTCATTTTATTTTTAATATTTTATTTATAGTATTATTTAATTTTATTCCCAAAGGTTTGAGTTTTTTCGAAAATGTATATTTCGATCTCAAACTACTTAAAGTATTATAAAAGCTATTACATGCAAATTCAACTATATTTTTTTCTAGCTTAATATTTTTTTCTGATATATCGAGAGATAATAAAGAATAATAATTAATATCATTATTTTTTAGATCTAGAATAAAATTAGGATATATTCCTGACTGTATGTCGAGATATTCGTCGCATCTTGTTAAATTATGTTTAATACACATATCATAGATAAATTTAAAGCTATTTCTTAATCTAGTAATATTAAATTCATGATCAGGTTTTGTTAATTCTATATCTGTTGTGTATTTTTTATATGTAGAAATAGCGTTAAATGTACTATAAAAATCAAGCGGTACATATTTTTCTGAATATAATTTATATGGTGCATTAAAAAATATAATTGGATCGATTTTTTTATTTCTTAAAGTATTTGATATTTTCTTAAGTAAGACGTATTTTGTATCGTCTAGTTTTTTAAAATCTTTTCGAGGGGTAAATCCTTTTTTATTTCTAGAAGTTTTAAGATAAATATTATATATATTTTTCTCAAACACTGATAGTTTATTCATAAATCTATAGAATTTTTTTTAAGATATTTAGTTATATATTTACTTTTATATAAATATGGATCGTGTTGTAGAAATATTCTTACTAATTCAAAATTATTATCTATTAATAACGCCTTTTTAAAAAGTTCTCTATATCTCTCCTCTTTTAAAACTAATAAAAATACATTTGCGAGGTTGATCTTTCTATTTTCACAAATAGAAACAAAACTACATAATGTTAGAAAAGTATGTACAATATCTTTTCGTTCTAAAATTGTATACGGGCTATCTGTCATTTTTTATTTAGCGGCTCGAATTGTTTACTTAAAGAAAGTACATTATCATTTAATATACCACCCGCCGCATATTCGTGACCTCCTCCATCACATATTTTTTTAGCAAATTTACTTAAATTAAAATCAATATTTCTATTTCTACGTAAATATACTCTGTTATTTTTTAAATTAATCATCATACATACGTCACACTTATAATTATCAACAATATATTGTCCAAAATCATTAACATATTCGCTGACAAAGGCGCTAATAAACTCGTATTCTTTTCCTGCTATCGAAAGCTTTGCTTTAAATAGATCTATATTATCCCTCATTTTTTTAAATCTATAGAAATGATAGCTAATTATTTTATTTTGCTCATTAGTAAAGCCAAAGAAACCATTTTCAAAATCATTAATAAAATTTTGTAATTTATCACCGTTTTTATACCAAAGATAAAAGCTTAATTTATTACTTTCAGGGTATTTTAATTCATAACAATCATAATCATCAGCAAATGTAACCAGCTTTTTTTGTTCCCTGGTTAAATTTACGTCTGGATATATGTGATTGAATATTTGATATAAATGCTTACTGCATGATGTTTGGTTTATATCAATATATGTTTTAGCAAATGAATAATCATCTTCATGGGATTTGTGATGATCGAAAATAAGTACATTGGGTTTATCTATTAAATCTTTAATTTCTGTAGTGTCTAAGTCAAAGAAATATACTCTTTTATAATCTTCAATTTTATTGTAATTAAGCCATCCTAATAATTTCTCACGTATATTAGATACTTTTAATGTTACAGCTTTTGGCTTAGTTTGTTTAAACCATGTATAAATTAAATAACTACAGCAACCGTCAAGATCTAAGTCTGTAAAAATTATTTCTTTCTTAGACATTGTATATATTTACATTACTCTCCCGAATTGTACAGCATCGTTTTCCGCAGCATTTACATCTTCGTTAATATTTAAATCATTATTTTCTGTAAGAGTAAGAGTATTATAGTCTATAGAGACTCGAGTGCTACCTGTATTAGAACCAAATCTATTTTTAATAATGCCTATATGAAGCGCGTTGTCTTCTTCATCTTCTTCCGTTCTCCAAATACTTACAATAACATCTGAAGTGGCTCCTAATCCATAACTTTCTCCAATAGCTTCTAACCCAGGGCCATTAGCAGTGTTTCCATACCCTGTTCTATTTACTTGCGTCGCGGTT
>Ga0080013_1000573_pt1 | contig 51808 bp, 59 predicted proteins | sample ETNvirenome_6_85_FD_69236 | JGI IMG/M metagenome (GOLD analysis project Ga0080013, IMG submission 69236) | Marine viral communities from the Pacific Ocean - ETNP_6_85 (SPADES assembly) (version 2) | ecosystem: Environmental > Aquatic > Marine > Oceanic | place: Pacific Ocean | collected 2013-06-19
GAAATTCCAGAAATAGAGGGATAATTACCGGGTATTGACGATTAGTTTTGTAATTTTAATACTAAAGAATGATATTTATATAAAAGGAGTAATACATGGCAACAAATATTGCAATATGGCCGGGGTCATCTTCTTTCCATCCTGGAGAAACACCATTTGGAATTTATGATTATGATACCAATTTTCAAACTGATGTAGTTAAAACTGCAGATTGGTGTGCCAAGCGCATTGGATATCCCATAGTTGACATAGAATTACAAGAAAGAAATTTCTTTGCTTGCTTTGAAGAATCTGTATCAGAATATTCAGCTCAGGTTAATAGGTTTAATATAAGGGAAAATTTACTAAATCTACAAGGCTCAGCAACAGGTTCATCTTTTACAGGAAAGCAAATAAAAGGTGGATTGGATGCAACAATACAAGTAGCAAAGCAATATGGAGCAGAAGCTGGGTCTGGTGGAGATATAACATGGTACAGTGGATCTATAGCTGTAGTATCAGGATCTCAGGTTTACGATTTAGCTTCAACGTCTAATTCTTGTTCATATGAATCAGGAACACCTGGTACTACAAGTATAGAGATAAAAAAGATATTTCATGAAGGAACCCCAGCAATAAATAGATTATTTGATCCATATGTTGGAACTGGGGCTGGTACATCTCAAATGATGAATAATTTTGGGTGGGGAGGTTATTCTCCTGCAATTAATTATTTAGTTATGCCTTTATACGATGATATGTTAAGAATGCAAGAAATAGAGTTCAACGATTTAGTTAGAAAATCGGCTCATTCCTTTGAATTAATCAATAATAAATTAAGAATTTTCCCAAAACCTAAATCTAATTATACATTCTATTTTCAATATATAAAAACATCAGATAGAAAAGGAACTGCTGTTGCAGCAGTTGTCTCTGACTTTTCCAATATTGCTTATGATAATATAGAATATAAATTTATTAATGACCCAGGTAAATCTTGGATAAGGAAATATACTTTAGCTTTGGTTAAAGAATTACTTGGAGCAGTTAGAGGAAAGTATTCATCTGTACCTATCCCTGGATCAGAAACTACATTAGATGGCGATACATTAAGAAGTGAAGGTGCTGCAGAGAAGGAAATTTTAATAGCTCAGTTAAGAGAAGACCTAGAAGCTGCATCAAGAAGAAATTCCATGGAAAGAAATAAAGAAGAATCAGAATTCCAACAAGAATTAATTAATAAAGTACCACTTGGTATATATATAGGATAATTTAATGGCTTTATTTGGTGGACAGAGAGATATGTCTTTATTTAGATCTATAAATAGAGAATTGATCAATGATATTATTGATACTAAAGTTGATATAATTAAAGCGGCAATCAAAGATATAAAAGAAAATCTATATGGAGAAGCTCTAGGAAAGCAATATTTTAAAAATGTTAGAGTTGGATGCTTAATAGATCAAGGTTCAACGGAAATAGAAGATTCTGAATTCGGCCCAGATATAAATAAGACCGCAGTTTTTAGATTTTTAAGAGATGATCTAAAAGATATTGCTGATGTTAAACTTGAAATAGGCGATCTATTATTCTGGGATAATACATATTGGGAGATTGATAAGGTTTCCTCTGGCGAACAATATAATATGGGTAGAAATCCATCAACTAATTTTGCAGGTTCTGACCATGGGTATAACCTAGCAGTAATTTGTGAAACTCATATGACAAGAAGAAGTAGAGTTGCAATAGAACAAACTAATACTGGATATGATAAAGACCTATACTAATGGCGTATAATAAAAAACCAACATCCAAGAAAACTAGATCTAGGACTATAGATAGAAGCTCTCAAATAAAACGGGATGATAAAGAATCTATATTCGAAGTAGGTCTATATGACATAGATTCAGCAATAAAATATTATATAGACAATATCATTCAACCACAAGTAAAAAATGCCAGTGGGAAATTAATACAGCTACCAGTTATATATGGTTCAACAGAAAGATGGAAGTCTGTTCAAAAAAGCAACTTCTACAGAGATGCAAGAGGTAAAATTCAATTACCATTAATGATGTATAAAAAAACAAGTATAGAAAAGAATAGAGAGTTAGGTAGTAAAGTAGATCCTAATGCACCAGTAGTTCAAACTATTGAAATGAAGTATACAAAGAAAAATCAATATGATAATTTTTCAAGATTATATGGGATAAAACCAGTTAAAGAATATCATCAAGTAGTTGTACCAGATTATGTAAAGGTTGGGTATGAATGCATAATCTGGACAGACATGATTTCACAAATGAATTCTATTGTAGAAGCTATAAATTATGCTGAAGGAGCTTACTGGGGAGACCCTAATAGATTCAATTTTAGATCCAAAATAGATTCATTTTCACCTGCAACAGAAATTACAAGTGGAACTGATAGAGCAACAAAATGCACATTTACATTAGAATTAAATGGGTTTATAATACCCAATACAATACAAAAACAAATTAATAGTCAACAAACAAAGACCATATCAATGGCACAGGTTACAATAGGTTCTGAGACTATAGTATCTGATATTAATAATTTACCAAGCTCAGAATAATAAGTTATAGGAGAATAACATGGCAAAACCAAAAAACCAACAGTTTACAGAAGACGAACTAAAAACATTAAAAGATATTAGACAATCATTTTCAGATATATCATATAAACTAGGACAAACAGAAATGCAAAAAATATCTCTAGAAAAAGATAAAGCACAACTTGTATCTGAATTAGAAAATACAATAACAAAAGAAAAGACAATTGCTAAAAATCTTTTAGATAAATATGGAAAAGGCACAATAGATATAGATTCTGGAGAATTTATCCCGGCATCATAGTCTTTTGAACAATTTTTCTGATATTTATATACGAGAAGAAAGTAATAAATTTACTTTAAAAAGAAATAAATTAGGAGAACAAAATGGCAGAAAAAATAGTCAGTCCTGGTGTATTTACACAAGAGAACGATTTATCATTCGTTCCACAGGGAATTGCCGAAATTGGCGCTGCAATAATCGGCCCAACAGTAAAGGGTAGAGCACTAGTTCCAACCACAGTTACTAACTTTGGCGAATACCAAACACTCTTTGGTACAACATTAAAAAGTGGTTCAGATACCGTTGAGTACCTTACATCTTTAGCTGCAGAACAATATTTACAAAACTCTGGAGCTTTAACTGTAGTAAGAATATTATCTGGGTCTTATTCAAATGCTTCTGCATCGTTTGCCTCTGGATCAGTAGTAGGTGCAAGACATGATGGTATTCCAACATCTCAATCTATCGGTACTTCTACAGCATTGGCATCTTGCAACCAATCATTCCAAATTAAAACTTTTGGAGATGGTGCTGTAATGAATTCCGATATACTTGATGTAGCAAGTGCAGAAGGTAATACAAACGCAGTTTTAGAAAGTGGATCACAAGATAATCTAAGATGGGAAATAGGAAATGTAAATAAAAATACTGGTACTTTCTCTTTGTATGTTAGAAGAGGAGATGATACAAGTAATTCAAAAGTAGTTTTAGAAACTTGGAATAACTTAAGTTTAGATCCTAAATCTAATAATTATATAAGAAAAGTAATTGGTGATCAAACCTATACAATAGGTGATGCGGCAACAACTGATCCTTACTTACAATTATCAGGTGATTATGCAAATAAATCTTCTTATATTTATATATCTGCCAATCAGCAAACAATAGATTACTTAGATTCAAATGGCAATACCGGTTCAGCAACAAATGATTTAGGATTATACACAGCATCATTACCAGCAGAAGTATCTGGAACATTCATTGGAGGTTCTGATGGATTGGTAGAAACTGGACCTAAATTCTTTGAAAATATTGCAGATAATAATTCACAAGGATATAATATGTCAGCTACATCAGCAGGATACAAAACAGCATTATATCTATTAAAGAATCAAGATGCATATGATATCAATATGATAATGATACCTGGTATGACACAAGCTAATGATTCTGCACTTTCAACTTTAACAAAAGAAATTGCAGAAGCTAGAGGAGATTGTTTCTTCCTAGTAGATCCGGAAAATGCGGCTCAAACATCAATAACAACAGTAGCCGGAAGATCTGAAGAATTAATTTCTTCATATGGAGCTATGTATTGGCCATGGGTTAAGATCTTTGCTTCTAGATTAGGTAAAAACGTTTGGGTTCCAGCATCTGTAGTAATGGGAGGAGTAATTGCTTTCAATGATAAAATAGCTGCAGAATGGTATGCACCAGCTGGTTTGAATAGAGGAGGAATTGGAGCTGCAATTCAAGCAGAAAGAGGTTTAACACATGCAAATAGAGATACATTATATGAATCAAGAATTAACCCATTAGCAACATTCCCTGGTCAAGGGGTTGTAGTCTGGGGACAGAAAACTTTACAGAAAAGAGCAACAGCATTGGATAGAGTAAATGTAAGAAGGTTGTTAATTAACCTTAAAAAATTCGTTGCATCTACAACTAAGTATTTAGTATTTGAAAATAACACTTCAACTACAAGAAATAGATTCTTAAGTACAGTTAATCCTTATATGGAATCAGTTCAACAAAACCAAGGTCTTTATGCATTCAAAGTTATTATGGATGAGTCAAATAATACTCCAGATATTATAGATAGAAATATCATGAAAGGGGAAATATATATTCAACCAGCAAAAGCTGCAGAATTTATCGTAGTAGACTTTAATATCATGCCAACCGGAGCTACTTTCGGAGAATAATGATATTTATATTAAAGAATAATAAAGAGGAGAAAATAAATGGCTAATTTAGTAGACCCAAATGAAATGATGTTCACTTCCTTTCAACCAAAGGTATCGAATAGATATGTATTATATTTAGATGGCGTCCCTTCTTTCCTAATAAAGAAAGCAGCTAGACCTTCAGTAAAGTTTAATACTATTACTATGGATCACATGAATACACAGAGGAAGATTCAAGGTAAAGCAACTTGGGATGATATTACACTTTCTTTATATGATCCAATCGTACCATCAGGAGCTCAAGCAGTTATGGAATGGATAAGATTAGGATACGAATCTGTAACAGGTAGATCCGGTTATTCAGATTTTTATAAGAAAGAAATTGTAATCAATGTATTAGGACCAGTAGGTGATAAGGTTGAAGAATGGACATTAAAAGGTGCATTCCCAACATCAGCTGGATTCGGAGAGCTAGACTGGAGTTCTGACACACCAATGGAAATATCAGTTGGTATTGCATACGATTACGCAATCTTACAATATTAAGGACTTATAATATGAGCTATCAGAAGATAAGAATAGTTTCACCTAACACTTCAGCACGTATAACTGATGCAAAAGCATTCCAGTTTTCAGGAAGTGTTTTTACTGCAACTATAAAAACAGAAGAATTAAGATATGGACCATCAGGAGCGGCAACAATGTCTGTATCTAGTACAACTGCTTTTGATGGAGATGCAACTCCAGCTGGAATTATACCAGTTGCTGCAACTCAATTTACATCTTCTAATGCAACAACAACTATTATAGTATATAGTTAAAATAAAGAAATAGAAAGAGGCTCAAATGCTTGAGTCTTTTTCTCTTTTCTTCATATTTATATTATATGAAGATCAAGTTATAGAAATAAAGGAAAGGTTATTATGAGCAACAAACCAAAAAGAATATCCGACAAGGACTTAAAAGAACAGCTGGCAGAAACATCTGGCCAGGTTAAAAAAACCAAGATAGTTAAAGAAACTAACTTCCCAACAGAAATTATAGATTTACCATCAAAAGGTATACCATACCCAGAAGATAACCCTCTATCCTCTGGAAAAGTAGAAATGAAGTATATGACTGCAAAGGAAGAAGATATCCTTACTACTCAATCTTATATTCAACAAGGAGTAGTTTTAGATAAACTATTCAAGTCTTTAATTGTAGGAAATGGTAAAGGTGAAGAAATAAAATATAACGATTTGTTAGTTGGTGATAAAAATGCAATAATGATTGCTGCAAGAGTATTGGGATATGGAAAAGATTATAAAATAAACATACCTGATTCATATAATAATAATCAATTACAAGAAGAAGTTATAGACTTATCTAAATTAGAGGATAAACCTTTGCACAATGAAATTACTAATTTTCCAAATAATAGTACATTTGAATGGGAGCTACCTATTGCAAAGAAACGCTTAGAGTTCAAACTTATGACTCATGGTACAGAACGAAAAGTAGAATATACTTTAAAAGATATAAAAAAGCAACAAAAGAGAGTCAAAGATGAAACCGATAGAACCCTGTCAACTAGATTGAAACATATGATTACAGCAATTGATGGCGAAAGAGATACAAAGATCATTGCTGATTTTGTAGATAATCATATGCTAGCTCTAGATTCCAGAGCATTCAGAAAGTATATAGGAGATATAACACCCGATATAGATTTAAACTTCACATTCATATCAAATGAAACTGGAGATGAACAGGAGGTGGAAATTCCCATTGAAGTTAGCTTTTTTTGGCCTGACGCCAGAGTATAAGCAATCCGTACATTCAGCAATATTCTTACTATGCTATAAAGTACCCGGTTTTACACATAAAGACATTTACAATATGCCAATACATTTAAGATCCTTCTACTTGAAGGAGTATAAAGAATGGAAGAAAGCAGAGAACGATGCTGATAACCAGACTGGAGAACAAACTCAACAACAAGCATACGATCAATACAAACAAACGCAGAAAAATCCTAGCAAGTAGATATTTATAATAAAGTAAATAATCTATAAGGAGAGATGCGAATGTCTAAAAATAACGACAAATTAACAGAAGGTATTTTATCTTCAATGCTTGGAAGAATGTTACTATTTTTATCTGGTGCTGGAAAAGAATATAAGCAAGTAAAAAAACAACTGAATAATCCTGATTTCAAAAAACGATGGAACAATATGCACCAGAGAATGGCCGACCTTACCAAAGATTATCAGCAACTAATAGACGATTCCAAAAACTAATACAGAGGATATTGAATGGGTCTTAAAGGCGAAGCAAAAGCAAGGAGAGAAGAACTCGCACAGCTTAGGGCAGAAACGGCTGATATAGAACGTAGAAAACAAACTCAGCTAGATCTGCTTCAATCTACTAAGCTCACTAAGAAGGAGTGGAATGCAATACAAGCAGAGGTTAAAAAATACGATAATCATATAACTCATGCTAACACAGTAATCAGTGAGACCTCTAAAGATATAGATAAAATTGAAAAAGGTATCAAAAAAGCAGATGAGAGATTGCAATCGTGGTCTGATAGCTTACAAAAAGGTATAAAGAAAATACCAATGATAGGTGATAGCCTAGCAGAAGGTATACAAAAGGGAACTGATAAGGCCAAAAAGATAATGGATATGTGGCTAAATAAAAACGATTCCAACTTCAAGAAACGCTTTAAAATACTTGGTGGAATCCTAGGGGGATTACTTCTAGGAGGAATACTTGCAATGTGGGCTACATTCATGAAATTACTTGGTAAAGCCCAAGAGCATATGAAAGAGTTCTCTGCTGCAATGACAGAAACTGCTAGATTGATGCAAATGTCAAAAGGTGATGTTGCTGCAATTGGTAAAGGAGTTGGTGATTGGGTTAGATACGGGTCAGGCTGGGCAGGTGCTATAAGTCAAATCAGAGATGATATGGGTTACATACCAGATCTTACAAAAGAAGAAAATTCTTTAGTAGCCAAATTAGCAACTAATGCAGGATTAGGAGCTGAGCAAATTGCAAATATGTATAGACACTCTCAGAATATGGGAATGTCTCTAACAGAATATACAAAAAACCAAGAAAAGAAAATCAAAAACTTGAATAAAGAGTATGGTATGCACTTTACACAGGCTCAAATAATTAAAGAAATAGCTGGAGCATCTGATGAAACTCTTACAATGTTCGGTAAACAAAATGGAGAATTAGAAAAACAAGTTTTAATTGGTAAAAAAATCGGTCTTAACTTAAACCAACAAGCTTCAATGGCTAAATCATTATTAGATATAGAATCTTCTATTGAATCAGAAATGGAAGCAAGAGTTTTAACTGGTAAGGAATTAAATTTTGATAAAGCAAGAGAATTAGCATTAAATGGCGATATATCTGGTGCATCACAAGAGATCATGGATCAGGTAGGTGGTATCACTGAATTCAATAAAATGAATATAATTCAGAAAGAAGCTTTAGCAAAAGCAGCAGGTATGGAAGTAGGTGCAATGCAAAAGTCAATGGAAATGCAAGCTGGACTGGGTGATCAAGCAACTGTTGATGGTGCATTAGCAACTGATAATATATCTATGGAAGGAGCAGATACTGCAAGATCCAGACGATGGGGAGAACTTCTTGAACCTACAGCAAAAGCTTTACGTGACCTACAGGTAGCTATAGAAGAAAAATTATTAGCATGGTTTAAAACTGGAGGTGGTGCCAAAGTACTTAAATTTATCAATGATACTTCAACTGATATATCCAACTTCCTAACTGGCAAGGGAGAACCACCAAAATGGATCACTACAATATCTGGGTATCTACAAACAGCAAAAGAAAAGATAGTAGTGCTATACGATTTGATTAAGGAAAATCCAATGCTAGCAAAAATAGGTGGTGCATTCATATTAGCAGCATACTTTACAAGGGGTACATGGATTAATCCTACGATAGTTAGGTTAAGGGGCGGTTTCGGAAATCTGGGTAAAAGTATTGGTAAATGGATGAGAAGTGGAAAGAAAGGTGGAGCAAGAAGGAACTTATTAGCAAAAGCGAAAAGGGCTACAAGAGTTGGAGGAAGCGGAGGTGGGATTTTCGGAAAAGCATATAGAGGAATAAAAGGAGCTGGTCAAAAAGCAATGGGAGGGATAAAAAGTGCAGGTACAAAATTTAAAGGAGTAGCTAGATCTCTAAATCCATTAGCTGCATTAAAGAAAGCCTTTTCAGGTAATGCTGGTAGGTTTATGAAAAAAGCCCTAGGTTTTGGTGGTAAATTTGCAAAGGGTGGATTACTAGGTGCTTTATTAAATGCTAAATTTTTGTATGATATAGTATCAAACCCAAAGCTGAATCCAATGGATAAAGCAAAAGGTGTAATACAATTGGGTAGTAGTATTATTGGTGGAGGGATTGGTGCTATTGCTGGTTCTATAGTTGGACCAGTTGGTACTTTCGGTGGAGGTATGCTTGGAAGTTTAATTGGAGACTGGATTGGAAGTATGCCTGCTATACAAAATGCATTAGCCCCACCATTATCAAAAGCATTTAAAGGTGAAGAAGTAGCAGAAGACTTTATTTTAAGTGGAAGAGGAATCCAGAGATTCAGAAAAGATGATTTAGTAATAGGTGGTACAAGATTAAACGAAGCTCTAGGAACTGGAGATAATAAAGCATTAGATGAAGTAGCAAGTCTATTAAAAACTCTAATAGAAGTTACTAGAGAAGATAGAGTAATGTCTGTAGACGGTAAAGAATTAGCAAATGCTTTAGCAGAAACAGCTAATTATAGGGGAGTAGCGTAATGCCAATAAATCAAACAGCAAATCTATTGGCTTACTTTGAACAGAATGCTCCTATCTCAAGTCAAATTGCACCCAGGGCTTCAGGCGCTTATCCACCAGCACCAACATTGATATCATCACCATTCTCTACATTACCAATAAGCGGAATCTCAACACTCTCTTCACCAGCAACTATAGGAACTTTTATAACGCCTCAATTTGCTACAGGTGTTCCAGGGACTATGACTTATAATAATTCTTATACTGATCCTAATTTACCAAGTAACCCAATTTCGCCTGGTAATACGCCTACTGGATTTTTTACACCAAATGGCTCTTTGCTTAGTTTAGGTAATACAATATCACAACCACCAAATAATCTATCACCAATTTCATCACTACCAGAAGGAGCTGCAAAAGTTTATAAGAATATTAATGCAGTTGACCCTTGGAGACAAAGTAAAATCTTAAGCTTAGTAGATGGACCTCTATTGGGATCAAAATCATTAATGGAAGTAAATTACTTTGATATAGATTCAAAATATTCTATTGGTTTTTCTAAAGGCTTTACCCCTGGTACACAAGCTAAGTTTGTAGGTATTAGTGGAGCACCTGGAGCAATGACTTATTCAAAACCCATAACACCTTCTGATGCAATCGTATCACCAAACTTAAATACATTCGCATCAAAATACGCCCCACAAGCAAATCCTCAAACTAGATTTAATTCTATAGATGCTATTGATACTGAATTTCAAGTTAACTCTTATGATACTTCTCAAAAGAAATCCTTATATCAAATCTATACTTCTACTAATTTTGCTGCAATGTCTCTTAAGTTTGAATCTATGGTAAAACCCTATATACTTAGAGGTATTCAAAGCGATAAACCAAATTATAATAGAGTAGCAGGAATACCAGATTCAGCAGATGAACATAAATTACGTTTAGAAAAGGCAATTGATAATTCTGGATTTGTTGCAAGGAGAAAAAAATTAAGAAAGTTTCAATTTCAATCTAGATTCCAATTGGGATTGGGATTATTGCCACACTTATTTAATGGTGGCCCAATGGCAGGTGGTAAACTAAATCTAAAAAAGACTGATCCTTTATCAATGGCTTCTTCAAAAGCTTGGGTAAAGGGTGGATCAATAGCTAGAGTACCATACTCATTGATAAATTATAGCGTTATAAATAGTTTAGGCTTTAAATATGGGTTAGGTGGTACTGATGTAATTTGGAAGGCATTGAACAAGTTATATACTTTATTGGATAATCCACCAGATGATTTAATACCCTTTCACTTCAAAGTTCTGCACATGGATGCACCACCAAACCCATCATTGATTCCTGGTCCAAATGGAACAAAGACAGGATATTTATATTTTAGAGGCACAGTTAAAACTATTTCTCATTCTATAACACCTACTTGGTCTTCTAAGAAATATTTTGGTAGACCAGATTCTGTTCATACGTATTCAGGTTTCGGACAAAACTTCTCGTTTTCATTTACAATCTATGCAGCATCAAGGGGTGATATGAAACCTATGTATGAAAATCTAAATCATTTAATATCTATGGCTAAACCTGGTTGGGATAAAAATATGTCTTATATGAAAGGGCCAATCACTGAATTGACTATAGGAGACTATGTTAAATCGCAACCTGGGTTCATAGCAAGTCTAACTGTTTCACCAGATGAGCAAAATTATTGGGATTTAGGTAAAGATCCTATCAAAGGACTACCTCAGATTGCACAAGTGGTACCACAAGGACTAATAGATAAGCTTCCAGTTGTAGGTGCAAACCCAAAAATAGGTCTTACTAATTCTGGAAAAAAAGCAGCTAACATTCAAGATGTAAAATTACCTAGATCATTCAATATTAGTATAACTTATACAGTAATTGAAAAAGAAATGCCAAGTGCTGATGGAACACCAATATGGGATACTACTAAATGGTAAAGGGAGAAAATTATGAGATATAGTAAAACTACAACAAAGATAGATAGTGAAACTGGTAATAGAATTAAAGAGTCATCAGTTTACCCAGATATACCTATAACCCCATCAGATTTATATATTAAAGCTCTAGATGGTACAAGATTGGATATCATATCTAACGAATATTATGGCACACCAAAGTATTGGTGGGTAATAGCATTAGCCAATAAAATGGGAAAAGGAACCCTATATGTTACACCAGGGTATCAATTAAGAATACCAACAAATCCAAAGCAGTATGCAGGAATGATTAGATAAGGAGTTATAAATGTCTTTTAGAGGTATATCCCTAGAACCAATACATAAAAATATTCAAGTACGCTTGAATCAATTAAAGGAGCAACACTCATTTGCTACCGGTTCAGAAAACAACGCTTTTGGATTTGGGGTTCAGAGTATTGGTGGTAAGGAGAATTATTTAGAGTTAAGTAAAAAAACTGTTTGGTATTCTTTAAGATCTAATTCTCTATATCTTGGAATAAGTAATACTCCAACCTCTCCTAAATTTAGCAAGCTAGGTCCACATTGGGATAATGCCGAATTTATTGGCAAAGAGGGCCCGGGATTTATAGGCCCCACTAAAAAAGGAATGCCCACTTGGAAAACAAGAACAGCAAGACCAGATTTCAATTTTACACCGCCTCCAGGCGTCGAATCGATTTCTGTAACTACTAAAGGTAGTATGGGATCTATAAAAACAGCAGATATAAAATTAAAAATATTTCACCCAGATGACTTAGAATATATAGAATATGCGTATTTAATGCCTGGTATAACTTTATTCTTAGAATGGGGTTGGTCTGGTCAAACTCCAATACCACAAGATGAATATGAGGGTATGAAAGGCAAATCATCTAAAATGTTGGAAGAAGCTATTATAAAGAAAAAATTAGGACTTGGGGCTGGTGACACAATAGTTTTAGCAAATCAATCTGATCAAACAGATGAAGATATAAAATCTCTAAATCCTGGGCAATACGATGGAATGCTAGGAGTAGTCACAAAATTTAATTGGTCCCTAGATACAGATGGTGGATATACTGCAACTATCTCTATTATTTCTCCAAATTCTTTAGTAATGGGTGTTCAATTGGAATCTTCTCAATTGGGTGCTACAAAAACTACTGGGTATGAACTTAAAGATGGTGAATATAAAAAGAAGACCATCGCGAAGGCTGGGGAGGTTAAAATAGCCACTACAAAAGTTTCAATTTCTGATGGAGAATTTCTTACTAGACTTGTTACGAAAATGTTAAATGATGCTGGCGAACGCCCTAAGTTATCTCCAGTTGAAGATGACGGAACTGCTAGAATGGAAAAGGCTATAGAAGTGAATAAGAAAATTATTGTGCAGTGGGAAGAGATTATAGAACAACAAAAACAATATCATTACGGATCATATACACATCAAGACGGAGTTGATGCAGATGCCCGTGCAGCTAAAGCGAAAAAAAAGATAGAAGAAATAGAGGCAGCTAATAAAAGAATGGAAGAAAGGCTGAAGGAGAAAGGTGACCAAACAACAGAAGGCAAAACTACAGAAAATCTGAACCCCACTGAAACCTATGCAATAGAAGGAGATAATAAAACTTTTATATATTTTTCAAAATCTCCAATAATAGAAACTCTACCAGAAATGAAATATTTTGAAAAGGAGGGTAATATATTTGGTAAAAAGCAAAGGAAATGTAGATTTTTAGTAGCAGACCCAGACGGTAAGTATACTAGAAATGGCGATCCTGTAACGTATTCATGGCAATCATCTGCTGGCGAACTCCATAATAAATTATCCGAGGGAGCCGTTTTAGCAGCTAGAGGTTGGATAAGAAAAGATGGTGATGATGGTCATACTACAAACGATTATGTTTCATGGAGATGGATAGAGGACACACTATTAAATTTATGTGCACCAAGAGAAGGGGGAGGATTTGGGGAACCAGTTATATCTCTAAATTCTACTTTTATAGGTACTGATGGTAGTGATGAAAAGTATTACTCTAATCAATGTATCAATCATCCTTGTATTATGTCAATGGACCCACATATCTGCATGCTAACAGATAAACAATCTGATGCTCATTTCGACAGGGTAAAAGATATGCTCACCATAGCTGAGGAGATTGGTGTTGAGTTAGATGCTGATGAGAAACCATTTAATGCTGAAGTAGCTGCTAATTTTAAAGATATCAATAAATATGCTTTTGATGATATTGTGAAAGGAGAAGGAAGATTTTTCACAAATAATATAAAAGAAAGTGAAATTACTCAATTTGGAAATTATTCTAGTGGAAATATTAGAGATATACTAGTAAATACTAAACATGTTATATCAGTACTTAATAGTCAGAGATCCTTTGAAGGTTTTGTTACAACTTTATTAGCAGATATAAACGATGCTTGCGGTAACCCTTGGGATTTTGCCCTACAAGCAAACGAAAGTGATTCTCATGTATTACAAGTTGTAGATAAAAATTATGTAATGGGAGCCAAAACACAAAAAAGAGAATTAAATCCATTTTTAGATGGTGTCAAAAGTTTAAGTTCTAAAAAGGGAGAAATACTAGAACCATCATCTATTTCAAAGCACTATAGATTTAAAGGTATAGGAAGTGGAAATATCTTGAAGACTGTATCCATGGCTTCTAAGCTACCAAAAGCAGTAGCTTCAATGGCTTTTATCTCTAATAAAAATCCATCTTTAAATACGGGAGATAAAACTGCAAATTCATTTAATATTTATGGGGACCAAATAATAGATGGGTTTTATTCTGGAAACTTGGGAAAGAAAAGCAAATCACCGGGTAGATTAAAAGCGGATTTTATTGAAAAAAAGGCAAATCTTATATTGGATTGGTCTACAACTTTTGCAAATCAATTTATGCAAACACCAGAAAGGAAAGATTCTTTAAGCCCAAGACAAGCCCAAAAGCAAATAGTTAATAATTTAGTCTTTGGTTCAAAACTACACTTAGCTGAGAATATGAAAGAAAATGCTGTTGCAGCTCCCAGATTATTACCTCTTGAATTATCTTTGACTCTAGACGGTATATCAGGAATATACCAGGGTAACAGTTTAACAATGGATGTAGTAGAAGATGGGGGAGTATTACCTAATAGATATAAAGATAAAGTATTATTTCAAATTACAAAAGTTAGTAATGGTATAAGCGATAGCGGTTGGACCACCACTTTAACTTGTATGATGAGAATGATACCACAGAAGGAAAGACCCCTTCCATTATTTGCAAAAATAGGAGTAGAGATAAAAGGATGATAGATGAAAATATAGATAGTAATAGCACTTATGGACAATTGACAGACGATTTTGGTAAGCCTACAATATCACCAGTAAATATTTTCCGTAAACCTAATGAAAAGGATTATAAGAAGGGATACTTCAAAAGATTTTTCATAGCAAGATACGACTCACATGAAGCAATAGAAACAGATTTTAAGTTCTTTTCAAGTAAATTTTCAGACTTACCAAAAGGTCTTTATAAAAAAGCTTCAATGAATTGGTATATAACTAGAACCAATTTACCAATTGTAAATAAAATGACAGCAATAACAGTAAATTCCGTTAATGAATACTATTGTAACTTAGCAAGTAAAAAGCTGCCACAGCTTAAAAATACTATAAAAGATTTTGCCAAATTTGTTCGATAAGTCGTAAAAATTGATTATATTAGAAGTATGAAAATAAACCAGGTTACAATAGATTTAGAAAATAAAGTGCGTGTACAAACCTATATTAAAGATGGAAAGAGTATAGATTTGGATATATTAAAACCTGAGGCGCAAAAATTCTTCAATCGATTATATTGGAATCGTCAAGATATATCTGATGTAATACCAAACTGCAAACATCGTGAATATATTGAAAGATTAAAAGCTTTCTTAGACAGCCTAGATATTTCAGACTATGATTCACAAGTGGCTGAAACTTACGAAAATCTGATTTTACCAATTTTTAATAGAATAGAAAGAAATGGTTTATATACTAATAGCGGCTATGAGTATTCTAAGTATAATTTATTTACTATTACTGGCAGACCCTCTAATGCAAACAAGGGTATTAATTATGCAGCATTAAATAAAGCTGATGGAACTAGAGAAAAGTATATAAGTAGATTTAATTCTGGGTGTTTATTAGAAATGGATTTTGATGCATATCACATTAGACTAATTGCAGCCCTTATAGATTACAAATTACCATCATCTTCAGTACACGAATATTTTGCAAAGCAATTTTACGGTGTTAAGTCTGTTACGAAGGAAGAATATAAGCAATCAAAATCTATGTCTTTCCAAGTTCTTTATGGGGGAGTACCTAAAGAATTGGAAGGTATTGAATATTTCGATAAAGTTAAAGCTTACATTTCTAACTTATGGGATATTTATAATAACAAGGGTTATATTCAGACTCCAGTCTTCAAGCGAAGGTTATATAAAAGAAATCTGGCAGACATGAACCCTCAAAAGTTATTTAATTATTTAATACAAGCTTACGAAACAGAAAGAAATATAAAAACAATTCAGAATATGGAAAATATCCTAGAAGGGAAACAATCTAAATTGATATTATATACGTATGATGCATTTCTATTTGATATATCTAAAGAGGAGATGAATTTGAAAGACACAATAGCAAAAGAATTAGACTTCCCAGTAAAAATACACACTGGTAATAACTACAATGATATGAAACTTTTAGCTTAGTTTTTTGATATTTATAAACAATGAATATGTTAATTGATAAACTAGTTAAAGATTGGGCTTGGCGAGTAAATGATGGTATGCCCGATCCTGGCAAGAAAGATCACTTAGATCTTCTTGAAACAACTTTGCGTGCAAACGGAATGACAGAGGAGTTTATAAATAAATTCATTGCTGAAATAGACTTTAAAAATAAAGCAGAGTTTGCAAAATATAATGCCCAGCATGATATGAGATCAACCACTAAAGTTAATATAGGTGGAAAGGATACTACTGCTGGTGATGCTGACCCTAAAGCAAAAGATACGGTGAAAAAGAAAAAGCCAAAAGCTAAACCTACAGATGCAAAGGCAGATGAAAAACTACAGAAAAAAATAGATAAAGCCAAACCAGGGTTTATTGAAAAATCCAAAGCTAAGATTGACAATATTGCTTTTGCAAATGAACAAGATTCTAAAGTCTTCTCTGAAGCATTACCTAAATTGATAAATGGCGATGATGTTAGTAAAGAAGAAATGGCAACACTAAACAAATATGCAAGAATAAAAGATAATCCTAATGAAACAACTATATATTTAGCAAATCAAAAACCTGGAAACTTCAAACAGGGTGCTAGAGATAAATTGAAATTTGGTACAGGAGAAGCTGGTAAGGCAGTAAAACAAAGCATGGTAGATAAGGGAATGGAAAAAGCTGATCCTGTAACTTCCTCTGAGTCTGTACCAGTTAAGATTGGTGGTAAAATCTTAACCTTGAGTAAAATGGGTAAAACTATTTCAAACAAAGTTGAAAAGACTAGAGTTGATGGAAAGATCACTGAAGTAAAAGTTGGAGATCATACCATGAGAAGACAGTCAATGCCAGATACAGATTCACTAATAAAAGAAATTGTAGAATATAAAGAACAGAATCCTGGTATATCTGATGAAGATGTAGAACACAAAGTTGAACAATTACAAAGTGGTATTATAAGATATAACAATCTTATAGATTCTTACGATAAGATAGATAACCTAGACTCAGTATCATTAGTAGAAGGTGCAAACCCTGCAACTAAAGAGGGTAGAGATAAGTTAGCAAAAGAAGGCCCCAAGGTAATAGCTAATAAATTGGAAGAAGCTCTAGGTGAAAATCCTACAAAAGCTGAAAAACAGATAGTGACCGATCTAGAAAATCTATCAAATATAGATGACCCTTCTGAGTATGAAAAAGAGTCTATGGAAATTTTAAAGAGGATGGGTAATGCTGCTTCTATTTCGAAAGCAGCACCAGATCTAGCTGAATCATTAGTATTACTTGCCAACAATAAAAATGGCAAACCAACAATAGCACCAGCAGGTGAAACATTTCCTGTAGCAGATTTAATACAATTTCCAATTGAAGACTTAGATCCAAATGACCCAGACTACATTAAGAAAATAGCAGCTGGAGGAGAAACCATAGTTACTATGACAGATGCTGGTGGCTTAAGTGTTAAGAAAGATGGAGGAGCAGCATCAGGATTTACTGCAAAATTAGGAATGACTACTTTCAAAACAGAAACTACTAAAGAAAGTTTAACAAATGTATTAAACCAACATAATAATTTTATTGGGGGTAAAAGTAAAGGTGCTGAATTATCAGAAGAAAAGATACAATCTGGTAAGGCTGTATTAGACAAAGAAGAAAAAGCAGCAAGAAAGGCAGGCTTAATAAAGGGAGATCTTAAATTCAAAGATGGAAGGACGCCTAGACAATGGGCAGAGGATAATCTAGCAAAGTGGGAAGCTGATGGTAAGTATAAAGGAATGACTGATGAAAATAAGAAAATGTTACTTGATGGCATGGAACAATATTCTAGAGGAGGGTTAATCCTACAGGAAGTACATAACAATGATTTAGCTTTTCAAGATTATGCAAACGCAAACGCAAATACTAAGACTGGTGAGATAGAAATGAGCGATGGTATAAATTGCATAAATAATATGGCATTCCAAGCAAGCCCAGGTTTTGAACCAGCTCAAGATAAAAATGGAAATTGGGTGGCAAGACCTAATGCAGTATATGCTGGTAATCTTAAAAAGGTATGTAGATAGGGAATAATAGAATGAGAACTAATTTACTATGTACATTTACAAGTCCAAAACAAAAGCGTAAAACACTTGATTTAATAATAGAAAAGTATGATATATTATATAATAAAATCTTTCTATTAAGAAACGTTGAAAACTCTAACGAGTTGATGTGTACATATAATATTTCTGTAGATGAAAATTATTCTGAATTAGATAATACTATCCTTTTACATAGAAAGAAAGCAACTAATAGTTTATATACAATAAACGCTTTAAATGCTCTAATAACAGTTTTGAATAATGGTGTACTAGATACATCTTATCAACTAGATTGGGAAAATTATAGAAATACAATGCTATTAACCAATGATGAAGGTCTTAAAAGGATTCAGACAGAAGTTGATGATATTATCTATATAAAGATTAAACGTTGATATTTATATTATAATAGAATGAAGACGCATTTTATAAAAAAAGGAGAACATAAAAATGACAAAATTCGATATTAGAGAATGGAACAAACAAAATAAAAAGTTTGTTATCAATGAAAACAACTCAATGGATCTAGTAACTGAAGGTCCAAATGCAGATAATAAATACTTCAAGTCTGATGAAATTACACCAAAGCAACCAATATTCTTTTGGGATGGTGATGATGATGAAGTAGGAATTTCAGTTAAACCACCATTCAAATATAAAAAGTCTGAAACTAATTTTGCACCTGCAAAAATGATGGGTTTATGGAATAAAGGTAAAGATTGGAAATCAGCAGGTGGTACTTTGAAAAATAATCAAAAATTCAAATGGACTGGTAAATCTTGGGAAGGTCAAGGATATGATGACTATGAAATTTACCCAGACGATGCAGTTTTAAGATATTTCACAAAAGCATAAAAAGATAAAGTTTTCCCGAATTTCTTTGGATAAGTCAAAAAAAATTCTTATATTAGTAAATAATAAATAAAAAGTACAAAAATGAACAAATTACTATTAGGAATGTTATGTTTTGCTTTCGGGCAAATTGTTATATGGTATCAAACCAATGGCCAATTTATTTCTAAATGGGCTAAAGAACACCCACTAATCTTAGCAGCAACACTTGGAATCCCAATTTCATATTCATTTATTATGGGAACCAAGTATATTGTTGAACATTTTGATGGCCAATTATGGCCAGGGCGTTTGCTTGGTTTTGGTATTGGAGCAATTATTTTTGCCATACTAACGTATATACATATGAGTGAAGGTATTACTGCTAAAACCGCAGTTTGTCTTACTCTTGCAACAACGTTAGTAATGGTACAAATTTTCTGGAAATAATTTGGATAGGTCGTAATTTTTTATTATATTAGTATTAACAATTAAAAAGGGAGAATTAGACATGATTACAATCGAAAACTTGCAAGAGACTTTAACTAGTATATCATCAGATGTTGAAAAGTTCAACAATGGTAATAAATCTGCTGGTACAAGAATTAGAAAAGCAATGCAACTATTAAAGGGTCAAGCACAAGACCTAAGAAAAGACGTGCAAGAAATTAAAAATAACAAATAAAAAAGGAGAATTAATTATGGCAATTGATTTAGAAGCAATCCGTAAGAAATTACAAGGATTACAAACATCGACGACTAGAACGTCGAATTTATGGAAACCTGAACCAGGTAAAAACCAAGTAAGAATAGTACCTTATCAGTACGACAAAGATAACCCATTTCAGGAATTATTCTTTCACTATGGTTTAGGTAAAAGGAATTATCTATCACCAACTACTTTTGGTGAAGCAGACCCAGTATCAGAATTTGCTGACAAACTAAAGCAAACTGGTAACAGAGATGACTGGCAACTGGCAAAGGGACTTACTCCTAAAATGAGAACTTACGTTCCTGTATTAGTAAGAGGCCAAGAATCTGAAGGTGTTAAATTATGGGGATTTGGTAAAACAGTTTATCAAGAACTATTAACATTTATAGCAGACCCAGATTACGGTGATATTACGGATTTAAAATCTGGTAGAGATATTACAGTAACATTCACGCCAGCAGAAGGGCAAGAACGTTTCCCTAAAACTGCAATTATGGTTAAACCTAACCAATCACCTGCAACAGAAGATAAAGCAGTAGCAGAAAATATTATGAATGGTCAAGAAGACTTGATGAATATTTTCAAGAAAGTTTCATATGAAGATTTGAAAGCAGCTTTAGAAGAATGGTTAAATCCAAGTGAAGGTGAAGATACTGAACCAGTAAAAGCAACTCCTGCTGTAGCAGGCGTTAAGAAAACTGATGATATAGATACTGCTTTTGACGATCTATTCAATAATTAGGAGATAATTATGGCTAGAAAGAATAAAAAGCAAAAGCAAAGTATTGCAGAACGAGACGAACTAGCCGGAGTTATTGCAGACTCACTTAATAAGAAATTTAAATCAATGAAGGTTGCATATTTCTTAGATGGAGCGGAGGATACACCAACAGATTTAACTGAATGGGTATCCACCGGTTCATCTTTGTTAGATTTAGCAATTTCAAATAGACCTAATGGTGGTATACCAGTTGGGAGGATAACCGAATTAACCGGTTTAGAAGCCTCTGGTAAATCTTTAATTGGCGCTCACTTATTAGCTAACACTCAAAAGAAAGGTGGACTAGCAGTTTATATAGATACTGAAAATGCAATGAATGAAGAATTCGCAAGAGCTATAGGTATAGATATAAAAAGTATGTTATACATACAGCTAGAAGCTATTGAAGATATTTTTGAAGTTATTGAAAATATTATTCTAAAAATTAGAGAGTCAGATAACAATCGGCTAGTTACAATTATAGTTGATTCAGTAGCAGGAGCAACAACAAAAGTAGAGCAAGAAGCAGATTTTGAAAAAGATGGTTGGGCTACAAGCAAAGCTATTATAATTTCAAAAGCAATGAGGAAGATGACACAATTAATAGGACGCCAAAGAATTTGCTTAGTATTTACAAATCAACTAAGAGTAAGATTGGGCGTTTCCTTCGGGGATCCCTATACAACATCTGGTGGAAAAGCTCTAGGATTCCATGCTTCTTGTAGATTAAGATTAAAAGCAGCAGGGCAGATAAAAGCTAAAGTTGATGGAAAAGAACAAGTAATTGGTATTAAACTAAAGGCTCAAGTAGTTAAGAATAGGATGGGACCTCCATTAAGAATTGCAGAATTTCAAATATATTTCGATAGAGGTATTGATGATTATGGTTCATGGCTACAAGTTATGAAAGATTATGATCTTGTACAACAAGGAGGATCTTGGTATACATACACAGATTCCAAAACTGGAGAAGAGATTAAATTTATGTCTAAGGAATTCGAAAGTAAAATCTTAAATAATCCGGAACGTAAGGAAAGAGTTTATCAATCGATATGTAATGCATTGGTTATGTCTTATCAAACAGGAGATATAGGTATAGACGACGTAGAGATTGGTAACGATGATGTCCCGATAGGCTAATGCCAAGGGTTTAGAGGGAAAATCTCACTTTGGAAAAAAATTGCGAACAAAATTTTTTCTTCCAAGGAAATTTCAATATATAGATAGGGGGTCCTGATATAGACAGCTAAAGCAACCCCTATCTATTTATTGTTCTCACATAATAAAAAATAAAAACCTATATGAAAAAGTATTATAGCGATATACTAAGCACATTAAAAGAAGACGATACCAAATTAGGATTAAACGATAGAGTCCTCTTAATAGATGGGCTGAATACGTTTATCAGAGCATTTGTTATGAATCCATCTACTAATGATGATGGAATTCATGTTGGAGGTATAAAGGGTTTTCTACTTTCTATTGGTTATGCAATTAAAAATATAAAACCAACTAGGGTTATAATTTGTTTTGATGGAGCTGGGGGAAGCCAACGTAGAAGAAAACTACTTCCAGAATATAAGCAAAATCGCAAAGTTAATAGGAAATTACTAAGGGCTGCACATCAACAAGATTCAGCAGAAGATAATAGACTTGCAATGAAAAATCAAATGCAAAGACTATTGAATTATTTAAGTAACTGCCCAATAACATTAGCAACTATAGATAAGATAGAAGCTGATGATTCTATAGCTTATATTTGTAAACAATTACTTTCAAATAGTAAATGTTTTATAATGTCTTCTGATAAAGATTTCATACAATTAGTAGATAAAAGAATTACAGTTTGGTCACCAACCAAAAAGAAATATTATTTCCAAAATGATGTTAAAGATGAATTTGAGTTAAGACCCGAAAATTATATTTTATATAAATGTTTATTAGGAGACAAAGGTGACAATGTACCAGGTATACGAGGCTTGGGTCATAAATCACTTATAAAATATTTACCAATACTATTCGGCACTGATGTATTAACATTAGAGGATATTATAGAATATGCAAAAACCAATTCAATTCCTTCTAGGCAATTGGATTTAATAAAAGATAATGAAGAAAAGCTCTATCTAAATTATAAGCTAATGCAATTACATGAAGCAGATATCTCTGGTTCAGCAAAAGAAAGATTGCAAAATATAGTAAAAGCTCCAATACCATCGTTTGTAAAATACGACTTTATGAAAATGCTTTTAGAAGATAGAATGCAAATAGTAAAAAATATAGAATTTTGGATAAGAGATGTATTCTTATCTTTAGACACAAAGGCTAAATATGATAAATAAACTTTCAGATTTTGGTTACAACTTCCAAGTTAAGTTAATAGCAGCATTATTAACAGATAAGAATTTCCTACAACAGATATCTGATATATTAGACTATAGATATTTTGAATCTGAAGCAACTTCTTTTATTGTTAAATGTATAAAAAGCCATGTAGTAGAATTTAAATCTCCACCAACAATGGAGGTGATGAAAGTAAAGATAAAAGAGCTAACAGACGATGTATTGGAAACTTCAGTTGTATCTTCGCTAAAAGATGCAATGAGAAGTGCTGGTTCATCTGATTTAGACTTTATCAAAGAAGAATCTATTAAGTTTTGTAAAAATCAAAAATTAAAGGGTGCCATCGTTGAATCCGTTAACCTGCTAGAGAGCGGTGAGTTTGATGCCATAAAGGTTAAAATAGACGAAGCAATGAAGGCAGGAGGCGACAGAAATATCGGCCACGAATATAATACCGAAATCGATGATAGGTATAAGTCAAGTGTTCGTAACACAATTACAACCGGTTGGGAAGTAATTGATGATTTGTCCGATGGGGGGTTAGGTAGTGGAGAGCTTGGAGTAATGGTGGCACCCGCCGGTATAGGTAAATCTTGGGCATTAGCAAACATTGGAGCGAATGCTGTAAAAGCTGGTAAAACTGTATTGCATTATACATTGGAATTAAATCAAGCGTATGTTGGGCTAAGATATGATGCAATTTTTACAGGGATACCAGCTCAAGAATTAAAGTATAACTTGGATGATGTAAAGAAACGGGTAAAGAATATATCTGGAGAATTGATTATAAAATATTATCCAACAAAAGGGGCAACAGTTTTATCTATAGGTTCACATATAGAAAAATGCAAGATACAAGGTAGGATGCCCGATTTGATAATAGTAGATTATGCAGATTTATTAAGAGGAAATGGTAGAGAGGTTAGGCATGAACTTGGTAATATCTATGAAGACTTAAGAGGTTTAGCTGGTGAATATGAAGTACCAGTATGGACCGCATCTCAAGCAAATAGGTCTGCATTGCAAGAAGACGTAATACAAGCTGACAAGATTGCAGAATCATATTCCAAGATTATGACAGCAGACTTTGTTATATCTTTATCTCGTAAAATAGAAGATAAAGCAGCTGGAACTGGAAGATGGCATATTATTAAAAATAGATTTGGACCTGACGGAATTACATTACCAAGTAAGATGAATGCTTCAAATGGTCAAATAGATATTTACGATGGAGCCACTGTTCAAGGACAAGCAGCACAGGAGGATATAAATAATAATTCTGAATACTTAAGGAAAATGCTTGGTAATAAGTTCAAAGAATTAAATGGATAGTAGTTGTTATATAATTATATATCGATATTTATTATAGAATCCGGCACAACCAATGCCGGTTGTTTTTATCTATAATTAAGAATAAAGGGAAAGGATCATGGAAGTATCAAGTCAGATTTTATCAGAAATAACAGTATACATGAAGTATGCAAAGTACATCCCAGAAAAAAATAGACGTGAAACCTGGACAGAGTTAGTTGATAGAAATAGAAAAATGCATCTTAAAAAATATCCAGAATTAGTAGGACAGATTGCAAATGCATATTGGTATGTTTATGACAAAAAAGTACTTCCATCAATGAGGTCAATGCAATTTGCTGGCAAACCAATTGAAATATCTCCAAACAGAGTTTACAACTGTGCTTATTTACCAATAGACCATATTGATGCTTTTAGTGAAACTATGTTTTTGTTGTTAGGTGGCACTGGGGTTGGATATTCTGTACAAAAACATCATGTTGAAAAATTACCAATAATAAGTAAACCCTATCCAAAAAGAGCAAGAAGATTTTTAATTGGAGATTCAATTGAAGGTTGGGCAGATGCAATAAAAGTTCTTATGAAATCTTATATGAATGGAGGAGGTTCAAGAATTGATTTTGACTTTTCAGATATTAGACCAAAGGGTGCAAGATTGATAACTTCTGGTGGTAAAGCTCCTGGACCACAACCACTAAAAGAATGTATTGTAAAACTAACTGGTATTTTAGAATCTAAAGAAACTGGAGACAGTCTAACAACTTTAGAAGCTCATGATATGATTTGCCATATTGCTGATGCAGTATTAGCTGGTGGTATTAGAAGAGCTGCACTTATTTCTTTATTTAGTGCTGATGATGGTGAAATGATTTCATGTAAAGTTGGAAACTGGTGGGAATTAAACCCACAGAGAGGCAGAGCAAATAATTCAGCATGTTTAATGAGACATAAGATTAAAAAAGAATTCTTCATGGATTTATGGAAACGTATTGAATTATCTGGAAATGGAGAACCAGGAATTTATCTTAACAACGACAAAGATTGGGGAACTAACCCATGTTGCGAAATTGCCTTAAGACCTTTTCAGTTTTGTAATCTTTGTGAAGTAAATGTTTCAAATATCGAATCACAAGAAGACTTAAATGCAAGAGTAAAAGCTGCAGCATTTATAGGAACACTCCAAGCAGGATATACTTCATTCCATTATCTAAGAGACGTTTGGAGAGAAACTACTGAGAAAGAAGCATTAGTTGGTGTTTCTATGACTGGTATTGGTTCTGGTGCTGTATTAGGTTATGATTTAAAAAAAGCAGCAGATGTTGTAAAAAGAGAAAATTCAAGAGTAGCAAAAATTATTGGTATTAATAAAGCAGCAAGATGTACTACAGTAAAGCCTGCAGGAACAACATCATTAACATTAGGAACTTCATCTGGTATTCATGCATGGCATAATGATTTTTATATTAGAAGATTGAGAGTTGGGAAAAACGAATCAATATATCGACACTTATCCAAGTATCACCCAGAGTTAGTTGAAGATGAATATTTTAGACCTCACGACACTGCAGTTATTCAAGTTCCTCAAAAAGCACCAAGTGGTTCGATATTAAGAACTGAATCTCCATTCGCATTATTAGATAGAGTTAGGAAAGTAGCTACTGAATGGGTAAAATCAGGTCATAGAAAAGGTTCGAATACACATAATGTATCTGCAACTATATCCTTAAAAGATAAAGATTGGGAACTAGCAGGAGAATGGATGTGGGAAAATAGAAATTCATATAATGGACTTTCAGTATTACCTTATGACGGTGGTACATATACTCAAGCTCCATTTGAAGATATAACTAAAGCAAAGTATAAAGAAATGGAAAAAACTTTAAAAGAAGTTAATTTATCAAATGTTATAGAAGAAGGTGATAATACAAATCTATCTGGTGAACTAGCATGTGCAGGAGGAGCTTGTGAAATTACCTGATTTGATTCAAGAGTTATGCATTAATGAATATTTAATGGGAGAAACTCGTGGAGTACAGAATAGACCAACTACATATAAGGTTAAAGGAAATAGAGAAAGAAATAGAAGAATATCAAGAAAATTGCAGACATAAAGAACAGGAAATAAGATTTACAAACGAAAGAGAAATAAGATGGGTTTGTAAAAGATGTGAACTTCCAAGAGGTTGGCCAACAAAAGAGAAAGAGGAAAATTGGTTAAAAACAAAGAGGAGATAAAAGTTTGGAAGAAAAAATAAAAGAAGAAAAAAAAGATTTAGTATTAGAAAGAGTACCACCTGGAGATAGATGGACTCCTGTAAGTGGAGATACAAAAATGGTACTACCATCTTTAACAGATGCGCTGGAATATATTTACCAAAGAGAGGGCCATAGAGATTTTCATCTTGCTGCTCTAGATGGTAAAGTATATGCTGTTGAAGAAGTAGAAGTAACCCCAGAACCACCAAAAACATTCAACTTATACGGCGAATAATTTCGATAAGTCAATTTTTTTTATTATATTAGCAATATGATTACAATGATAGAAGGCCCGAGAAATACGGGTAAAACACACTTGTTACAAGAAGCTGGAATTAAGGTTTATAAATTTCCATATGCCAAATGGTATAATATCCTTGATTTAGGTAAAGATAAATTAGCTGCCAATGCTTTTGGTATGGGTAGAGTAATATTACATGACCTAAATAATCATGGGTACATAGAAAATATTGTAACTGATAGAAGCATAATTTCACCATTAGCTTGGGGGGTCATAGAGGGAAGAGTTACAGAACAAGAATCAAATAGAATTCTTATGAAAATACTACATGAAGGTATAATTACAGTAGATGATAAAATTATATATGTAACTGGAGATAATACAAATAGTAGAGATAGAGGGGACCATTGGGACAATTCAGATTATGAATTAGAAGATAGAATGTATTATAATATAATGGAAACCATAGATAAATATTTAGGAAATGTTATAGAATTTGAAAATAATTTTGATAATAAATCTATTATAAGATTTAAAAAATTAATATGAATATACATCCAAAACCAAGTTTAGCAATAAAAGAAACTAAAGATAAACTTTACAGTTTAGGTAAAGAAGTATTTAGTGGAAAATGGCAATCAGTAAATGTAGACCAAGCAATGTGGGAATTATTCAATCATGATGTAAAATTTATTATGCCACAAGAAATTTCAGAAATGGTAAAAGAAATTAAACCAAATCTACCATGGGCTGATGATCATTTTGCAGAAAGAGTTGGTGGAGTACCATTAAACCCACCACCTAGTAGTGAATGGTGGCCATTTGCACAAAAAGGTAATAAACAGTTTAAATCAGATGAGAAGTTTTCTCATACTTATCCAGAAAGACTATGGCCTAATCATATAGAGGGAATGAGATACAGATATGGTGATATGCAAGATGTAGTACAATTATTAGAAAGAGAACCTTTTACGCGTCAAGCTTTCTTACCCATATGGTTCCCAGAAGATACTGGTGCACATCACGAAGAAAGAGTTCCATGCACATTAGGGTATCATTTTATTAGAAGAGATAATTGGTTACATTTATTCTACTTTATTCGTTCTTGTGATTATATACGCCACTTCCGTGATGATATATACTTAGCAATGAGAAAAGCAAAATGGGTATTAGAAACATTACAAGGCCGTTCAAAAAAGTGGGACGATGTAAAGCTTGGTATTTATGATATGAAAATCGTCTCATTACATTGCTTTGCTGGTGAGAAAGAAGTATTAAAACAAAATAACAAATAGGAGAAAAAATGAAGTTTACAAAAATTAGAGATGTAAAATCTCCAACTAGAGCAAACACAACAGATGCTGGTATAGACTTCTTTATACCAAACGATAAAAGTATATTACAAAATGGTATGATAAAATTAAAACCTCAAGAGTCTTGTTTAATTCCATCTGGAATAAAGGTTAATGTGCCTGAAGGATTTGCATTGGTAGCATTTAATAAATCTGGAGTAGCAGTAAATAAAAAGCTACAGGTAGGAGCTTGTGTAGTTGATTGTGGTTATCAAGGAGAAGTACATATAAACCTAACAAATATTGGTTTAATTGATCAAACACTATATCCTGGTGATAAAATAATACAACTAGTATTATTAAAATTAGGCGACCCTATAGTAGAAGAAGTAGAAGAAAAAGAGTTATATCCAGAAGTATCTTCAAGAGGTGAAGGTGGATTTGGTTCATCTGGAACTAAATAATTGTTAATAAGTTCCACTCAAAAAATTTGGATAAGTTAATAAAATTTGTTATATTAGTATATAATAAAAAGAATGGGTATGCTGAATAATATAAAAGTTTCTAAAATCACATCACACTTTAATAAGGGCGAATGGGATATGCATCTATCAGGATATGATAGCAATGGAAAGAATGTACAGATAAAAGAAAAGTATAAAGATTACTTTTACTATGATGCTGAGCACATTTCTGATATAGATGATTTCCCTGGTATGAAAACCCCAGGCGATGAAATATATAAATCTGTAGATGGTAAAGATCTTCTACGTGTATATTATACTTCTATAAAAAACAAAAATAGATTAACAAAGAAACATATAAAACGCACTTACCAAGCAGACCTAACTCCAGAGTTTAAGTTTATATTGGATAACAACTTGGAATGGTCTACTAAGCGTCACTTTATGTATTTAGATATTGAGACTTGGTATGATCCCAATGATTCATCTCAAAACAGACCTGATTCACCAAACATGCCTATTACTTCAATAGTTGCATATTCAAGTGAAGCTAAGAAGTATTTTGTATTTTCATGGCACCCAGAAAAGACTAAGAATTTTACAGAACCAAAATTTGTTGACAAGGATAATGTAACATATGTCTTTTGTAAAACAGAAGAAGATGTATTACTTGGGTTTATTAACTTAGTTAAAACCTGCAAACCAGATATTCTTTCTGGGTGGTATTCTTCTGGTTATGATATGCCTTATATATTAAATAGAAGCAAACGCCTTGGATTACCGATTGAAGAGTTATCTCCGGTAAAAGATTATTATATTAGAAAAAGAGGTGATTATTGGAAATTTCAAATAAAAGGTTTAGACCATATTGATATGATGGAAGCTTTACAAGATTTGAAATATAATTTGCCAAATTGGAAATTGGCAACAGCAGCAAAGGTTATTCTTAAAGATGAAGAATTTGGAAAATTAACAGCATCAACCTGGAAGGATTGGTTAGATGATTATGAAGGATTCTTAAAATATGCTGTACGTGATGTTGAGATTCTTAAAGAGATAAATGAAAAAGTTCAAGTATTTGACTTATACATTTCAATGCAACAAATTGCAAATTTACAAACGTTAAATCTTGTATTCTTTAAATCAATGCTATGTGATAATTACATGTGCAAAGAATTCCATAATAAAACTATTTTCCCTACTAGATATTCAAAACGCAGAAGAGATTATCAGGGGGCTATAGTTATTGATCCAACAGAACCAGGCTTGAATGAAAATGTAACAGTAATGGATTATACTTCGCTATATCCAACAACTATGATGGCATTTAACATTTCACCAGAAACTTTCATATGCTCCCAAGAACAGTGCGAGAAGGGCGGTATAGATATCGAAGATGTAGTACAACAACTGAAAGATGATAATATAGATTACGTAGACACTGGATATTCTAAGGATTTATTCGGTAGGAGATATTTGTTTTATGGTCATACACACAAAGTTGGTATAATACCACAAATACTTAAAAAGATATTTGTTCAAAGGGTAGAGATCAATAGAGCATTAAAAGCTGGAGAAATTTCTTCTGGTAATCGTGAAGCAATGCATAAAAGACAATGGTCATATAAAATTATTATGAATTCTGCATATGGTGCAATGGGATATTCATTATTTAGAATGTGCTTATTTGAATGTGCAGATGCAGTTACATTCTTTGCAAGACAGGCTTTGAAATTTGGCCTAATTCATTTTAACAATAAAGGTCATAAACCTTTATATGCAGATACAGATTCTGTATTCATAAAATCTAATGGTAAAGATGAGGATGGTATGAAAGGAATGCAAAAAGAATATAATGATTCTTTATATAAGGATTTTGTAAAAAAGCATAATACTGGTCCAGTAAAAGACTTCATGTTCTTAGATTTGAAATTTGAATACTATTTAGATAGAATATATTTTGGAGATGTAAAGAAAAGATATTATGGAATAATAAAAGGTTCAGGAAAGAAAGTAATAAGAGGGATGAATATTATACGTAAAGAAACACCAGAGTTCTTAAAGAAAAGATTAAATGATATGGCTGAGTTAGCTGTAACAAAAAAATTAACTTTAGATTGGATTCTAAATTTACGTAAAGAGGTTGAATCACAACCATATCAAAAGATTGGTATGGCCAAAGCCTTTGGAAAACCATTTAATACTTATACAAAAACAATGCCCCAGCATGTAAAAGCTGCTGTTTGGGCAAATGATATTTTAGGAACAGAATTAACTAATTTAGATAATCCCTATCTATTTTATGTTAAATCTCAAATTGAAGACGACAAAAAAATAAAAGAAAGGCATAAAGCTATTTGTATAAATGAAGATGATTTGCATTTAATTGATAAAAATAAAGACAAATTCGAAATTGATTATGATATACTATTTTACAAGCAGTGTATAGTTCCAATTGAAGAATTTCAGCAAATGCCTTATATAGAAGAATTATTAGAAAAATATAATGAAAATATCAATAGTTGATTCAAATCTAGATATTTATTATTAAGAAAATAGTTATAAATTAGAATTAAAAAAAGGTTATTATATGTTATACCCAATTGGCGACAAGGTCGTAATCAAAAAAACAGACGCAGATGATATTACATCCGGAGGCGTTATTATGCCTGATACTACTCAAGAAGCTGTAGTAACAGGAGAAGTTGTAGCGGTTGGTCCAGGAGTATTATTGTTATCTGGGTCAAGAGGAGCTATGCAATGTAAAGTTGGAGATATGGTAGTATTTCTAAAACACAGTGCAAGAAAAACTGAATTGGAAGGTGAAGAATACCTAATAATCAGGGAACCAGATTTAGAAACAATAATAGGAGAATAATAAATGTCAAAGAAATTAAGTTTTAGTACAGAAGCAAGAACGGAGCTTTTTATAGGAGTTGATAAACTAGCAGAAGCAGTAAGAGCTACTCTAGGGCCAAGTGGTAGAAACGTAGTTCTTGAAAAAGGTTATGGTCAATATCATTCTACAAAGGACGGTGTAACAGTTGCAAAGGAAATAGAATTGGAAGACCCCATCCAAAATGCTGGTGCTCAAATGGTAAAAGAAGTAGCAAATCAAGTTAACGATGAAGCTGGAGATGGAACAACAACCGCAACGGTATTAGCTCATTCAATTCTACAAGAAGGATATAGAAAAGTTATGAATGGCTCTAATCCAATTGAATTAAAAAGAGGTATGGATTTAGCTGTAAAAGGTATAATTGAAGGTATTGATGAAATATCAACTGAAGTAACATCAAATGAAGAGATAACACAAGTGGGAACAATTTCATCTAATAACGATTCAACTATAGGTAATCTTATTTCATCTGCAATGGAAAAAGTTGGAAATGATGGTGTGATAACCATAGAGGAATCTAGAACTGCTGAAGATGAATTAGAAGTAGTTGAAGGGTTACAATTTGATAAAGGATATTGCTCTCCATATTTTATAACAAATCAGCAATCAATGCTAGTTCAAATGGAAGAACCTTTGATTTTATTATACGATAGAAAAATTACATCATTAAAAAGTTTAGTAAAAACGTTAGAATATTGTATAGCACAATCCAAACCCTTAGTAATTATTGCAGAAGATATAGATGGAGAAGCATTAGCTGGATTAATTGTAAATAAAGCAAGAGGAACACTACAAGTTGCAGCAGTTAAAGCTCCTGGCTTTGGTGACAAAAGAAAAGATATGTTAGAAGATATTGCATGTTTAACTGGAGCAACAGTTGTATCTGTAGATAAGGGTATGAAATTAGAACAATTTGAACCAGAATGGTTTGGTTCTGCAAAGGTGATAACAATAGATAATAGGCAAACTACTATAGTTGATGGTGGAGGTGAAACAGAAGTTATTCAAAATAGATGCAAAGAAATCCAAAATATGATTGATGATTCTTCATCTTCTTATGAAAAGGAAGGTATGCAAGAAAGACTTGGTAAATTGATAGGAGGGGTTGCAATAATGAAGATCGGAGCAGGTTCAGAATTAGAAATGAAAGAAAAGAAAGATAGAGTTGAAGATGCATTAGCTTCAACACGAGCTGCAATTGATGAGGGAGTTGTACCAGGAGGAGGAATAGCACTAATGAGAGCAAGATCTTCTATAGTAAATTTGAAAGGTGAAAATACTGATCAACATGAAGGTATTTCAATAGTACTTAAAGCCTGCGAAGCCCCCTTCAATTATATAATGGAAAATGCTGGTCTTAATGCTGAAGTTATTTGGAATAATATCTATGATTCAAGACCAGATGGTAAATCTGAGGCCTTTTCAAATTCTTATGGTTATGATGTAAGGAGAGAAATTTATGTTGACATGGTCAAAGAAGGAATCATTGATCCAGCAAAAGTAACAAGAGTTGCACTAGAAAAAGCAGTCTCAGTAGCAGGAACAATGCTAACTACAGAATGCGTAGTAACAAAAATAAAAGAAGATAATAATAATAAAGCAGCCGATACAATGGCTGGAATGGGATTTTAAATTATGGGAAAAGAAATTGACATTAACCAACAGCAACAAGTAAATATTAACCCAAAGGATTTACAAGATGTATTCTGCACAGAATGTGAGAATCAAACCTTTAATCAAGTATTTTTATTCAAAAAACTATCTGCAGTTTTATCTCCAAATGGAAAAGAATCAATGATACCTTTACAAGTTTTTAAGTGCGATAAGTGTGGTAATATTAATGATGAATTTATACCGAATAACGACGGTAAAAAAATTATATAATGCCTAATAAAATAGAGCATCCAAATCATTATAATAAAGGTAAAATAGAAGTTTGGGACTTTATAGCGGATCAAAACCTAAATTTCTTTGAAGGTAATATCGTAAAATATATTACTAGGTGGCATGATAAAAATGGACTTGAAGATTTGTTAAAAGTTAAAGAGTACATAGATAAATACATAGAGGTGATAAAGAAAGATGATGAACTTCAATAGTAAAAACATCAAAGATCCTCTTGCAATGTCGAGAGAGGCAAAGAGATTAGGTAAGAAGATGATATCTAATAGCCAGATTAAAACCTATAATCAATGCCCTCATAAATGGAAAAGCATGTATATAGATGGGTATAAGGAATATCAACAATCGATATTCTTTACATTTGGTACTGCAATGCATGAAACACTACAGCATTTCTTAACTGTAATGTATAAAGATACTGTAAAGGCGGCTGAGTCTTTGAATCTACCAAGATTGCTGAAGGAAAATATGTCGATTGCCTACAAATCAGGCGTTAAAAGAAATAGTGGTGAACATTTTACTACAAAATTTGACTTAGAGGATATCTACAAAGAAGGTGTAAAAATACTAGAAGCTTTTATTAAAAAACGCGGTTCTTATTTTACAAAAAAGAATTGCGAACTCCTAGGTATAGAAATACCAATACTAGTAGAATCCGATGTTAATTCTAATATATTGATAGGAGGCTTCCTAGATATTGTTATGAAAGAGCATGATAAAATAAAAATCTATGATATTAAAACTTCATATAAAACTTGGGATAAAAAGAAAAAAAGAGATGGGTCTTTTCAATTGAGATTGTATAAGAAATATTTTGCAAAACAATATGGAGTAAAAGAAGAAGATGTTGAAATTGAATTCTTTATTGTAAAAAGAAATATCTATGAAAATTGCGATTTCCCTCAAAGTAGAATTCAACAGTTTACACCTGCTTCTGGTAAGCCTACTATGAATAAAACTGCTAAAGTTGTAGATGAATTTATTACCTCTGTTTTTAATGAAGATGGTACATATAATACAGATAGAGAATATAAAGCAACAGCAGGTATTAAAAATATGAATTGTAAATACTGTCCATTCAAAATGAATTATGAAAGATGCCCAAAAGAAATGAGAACCCAAAAATAGATTTACATGGCGTAAGACATGCAGATGTATTTAATGAAGTAGATAAGTTTATAAGTAATAATTTATATGCTGATAAATTAGAAATAGTGACAGGATTTAGTCCAAGGATGAAAGAACTAGTTCAAAACGTATTATCTGATTATAAACTAATTGGTATAGAACAAGAATATAATAGCGGAGTATTAATAATAAAGTTATGAAAATAGGTATAGTGGGAAGTAGAAGATATGAAAATAAAAGAAAGATTAAAGAGACGATTTTTAATCTCAAAAAGAAATTCAATACTGAAGTTGAAATAGTTAGTGGTGGATGTAAATTTGGGGCAGATAAATATGCAAAAAAATATGCACTGGATTTTCAATTAAAATATAAAGAATTCAATCCTTCACACACTGTACAAAATCTATATTCTGCATGTAATGAGGGTTATTATAGCAAAGACTATTCACCAAGAAACTTTTTTCATAGAAACAACCTATTAGCAAAATACATAGATTATCTAATAGCATTTATACCAAAGGGAGTAACTTCTAATGGTACTATGGATACTATTAAGCATGCAAAAAAATTAGGCAAAAAAATAGTTATAATTACTTAACTTTCAATATATATCTATATATTTATATATGAAGGAATAGGTTATGAAATACAATGAAAACAAACTAACATCAGTTACAGTAAATGATAATAATCGTAAAGAATTCAAAAAGCTTGCTATAGACGAGGATATTACTTTCCAAAAGCTTGTTAATATAACTTTGGAATTATATGTAACTGATATTAAATTTAGACGTGAAATTAATAAGAGGAAATAAGTTATATGAAATTACCAAAGCTAAATCGAGTAAATAAATTATCGCATAAAAAGAAGATCCTAATGTTATCAGATGATTGTAGATTGAAATCTGGAGTTGGAACTATGACCAGAGAAATCATGAGGGGAACAGTACATAAATATGATTGGATTCAGATAGGAGGAGCATTAAACCATCCTGATGCTGGTAAAGGAATAGTTGACATATCCTCAGATTTTCAAAAATGGACAGGAGATAGTACAGCAAATGTTAAGGTATTACCAATAGCTGGTTATGGTGACCAAGATGTAGTTAGATCTTTACTTGACTCTGAAAAACCAGACGCCATCTGCCATTTTACTGACCCTAGATTTTGGGAATGGTTATATGCAATGGAGCATGAAATAAGACAACAAATTCCTATTACATATTTAAACATTTGGGATGATCTACCATACCCCCATTGGAATGAAAATGCTTATGAATCGTGCGATTTACTAATGGCAATTTCAAAGCAGACTTATAATATTAATAAACATGTTTGCCAAAGAAAACCCCGAGTAGAAGAAAAAGACTTATTTTATGTCCAACATGGAATAGATGAAAATATATTTAAACCCATAGATGAAACTGATGGCGACTATCTGAATTTTAAAAAAGAAGTTTTAGGCGATAAAGAAAAAGATTTTGTACTATTCTTCAATTCTAGAAATATTAGAAGAAAAAGCCCATCAGATCTAGTCCTAGGGTATAGAAAGCTTTGTGATCAATTAACAAAAGAACAATCAAGTAAATGTGTATTGATAATGCACACAGACCCAATAGATGATAATGGTACAGATCTACCAGCTGTAAAAGAGGCACTATGCCCAGAATATGATATAAAATTTAGCACACAAAAAATAGATGATAAATTTCTTAATTATATGTATAATCTTGCAGATGTTACATGCAACCCATCTTCTGCAGAAGGATTTGGTCTGTCTCACATGGAATCTTTGATGGCTGGAACGCCAACAATTGCAACAGTTACTGGTGGTCTTCAAGATCAAATGGGCTTTAAGATTAATGGAGAAGAATTTTCTGTTAAACATTTAACAGCAGATATACCTAGTAATTCTACAAGTGAACTTTCAACTGATCATGGGGAATGGACTTTACCTCTATGGCCACAACTAAATTTGCAAGGTTCACCAAAAACACCTTATATATATGATTCAAGAGCTAGTATAAGTCAAATTACAAATCAGCTAAAAGTTTGGTATGATAGAGGAAGACAAGAAAGAAAGAGAAGAGGATTAGTTGGTAGGAATTGGGCAATAAAAAATAAGTTTAACCACAAAGGAATGGCTGATGCATTTATAAAAGCTATGGAAGGCTGTTTTTCTAACTTTATACCAAGAAAAAACTTTACTATAATGAAAGTAGAAGCAGATATACAAGAAAACTATCCAATGGGAGAATTGATATGATTAAACCTAAATTAGTTATAAGTTGCCCAGCAACATCAAGAAGTGGTTATGGAGACCATGCAAGAGATTTAATAAAAAGTTTAATTTCTATGAATAGATTTGATATTGAGATTATGGATCAACGCTGGGGCGGATGTCCAAAAAATGCTCTTACTGAAAAAGAGGAGGCAATTTCTTCACTCATAATGGAAACTAACGAATTAAAATATAAACCAGACATTTGGATACAAGTAACAGTACCAAACGAATTCCAGCCTGTAGGCATTTATAATATAGGAATTACTGCTGGTATGGAAACTAATCTAGTTAGTCCGCAATGGATTGAAGGTATCAATAGAATGGACAAAATAATCGTACCCTCAGAGCATTCTAAAAGAGTCTTTATTGAATCATCATATGATAAAATGGACAAAAATACAAAGAAAAAACAAGGAACTCTTAAGTGCGAAGTACCAATAGAAGTATTATTTGAGGGATCAGATATTAGTATTTTCAAAAAAACTACAGATATACCTATAACCGTTATAGAATCTATGAAACAAGTTAAAGAAGACTTTTGTTTTTTAATGGTAGGCCACTGGCTTCAGGGAGATTTCGGTCATGATAGAAAAGATGTTGGAGGAGTTATAAAAGTTTTTTGCGATACATTCAACAAATTAAAAAATAAACCAGCTTTGATAATTAAAACCTCTGGAGCTACCTACTCTGTAACAGATAGAGAAGAGATGTTAAAAAGGGTGAGGTTTATTCTAAAGGCAGTAGATAATAATAGAGTTAGCATCTATCTACTACATGGAGATATGACACCAGAAGAATTAAACGGTTTATATAATCATAAAAACGTAAAAGCTATGGTATCTTTTACTCACGGAGAAGGCTATGGAAGACCTCTACAAGAATTTAGTATAACTGGTAAGCCGACTATTGCATCTGGGTGGTCTGGGCAGGTAGATTTCCTTTCTGAATATGGGATATTATTGAAAGGGAACTTGGGTAAAATACATGAATCTTCTGTTTGGAAAGATGTAATATTAAAGGATTCAGGTTGGTTTTTTATAGACCCTAATTATGCATCAGCAGTTCTAAAAGATGTTTATAAAAATTATAAGGCTCATCTAACTAGAAGCAGAAAACAAACTCAATATATAAAGGAAAATTTTACATTAGATTTAATGTTAGAAAAGTTCAAAACTATGATGGAAGCAATACCCTCAGCCCCTGAGAAAGTATTGTTGAATCTACCAAAACTAAAAAAGTTGGAGAAAATAAATGACTAAAATACAAAAAGCAGATTGGGAACAAAGCCCCATAACCAATAGAAATGAAGTTATAGTCGAGGTTGATGATAAACAGGGAGAATCAAGGTTATGCATAGGAAGTGGGTTCTTTACAAATGAAAACCCTTTAAACTATAAAAAACATCCAGATTTCAAAATTAAGAAATATGAAAAGAATATGCCACAAATAATGAAAGATCTTAGATTTGATGATGGTGAGTCTTATTGGTATCCAACTACGATTCAACTACAAGACGGAATAATATTTCCAGAAGGAAAAGATGCAGACAATTGGAAATGGTGCTATGCACCAATAGAACAACTAGGCGAAGATGATAAAGTAGGAGATTATGAATCTAAGATTAACATGGCTAAGGCCGAGAGGTTTGATAGATTTTTAGAAGCTAGTAAAAAATTAAATGGAGTTGATTTAGATGAATTTTCTGACAGAGCATAAAACAAAACAAGCTAGGATGTTTCAAATACCAGTTAGAGCTTTACAGAAGGGTATGATCGTTTCTTTTAGATATACAAATAAAAAGGGAGAAGCGAAAGGGGATATGATGCTAGTATTGAATCCTGGATATAAAAGTAAAGTTCATGCTCTATCTCTATCTAGTTTTTCTTCTAGAAAATTAAATGAATTAGCCAATACAGTGGGCTTAACGCGTATTCGCGAATATTCTGTTAAAGGAATAGATTTGGAAAAACTTGTAATGGAGATATCATCAAATAGATTTTATGGAGCTTTCCTAGGGAATGTTAAAAAAGAATATAATGATGCATATAGAACGTATTTTATTAACAAAATGACCACAACTTTTATAGTAGATTATAAATTTCAATAGAACAATAATATATGACAATAAGTTACGCGATAACAGTATGCAATGAGCATAAAGAGATAGATAAACTATTAACTTTTCTATTTGAACATAAAAGACCAAATGACGAAGTAGTAGTTCAAATGGATAAAGATAATTCAACGCAAGAAGTAATCAATATTTGTAAACGATTTGAATCAAAAACAGCATTGGAATATAAATTATGTCAATATTCATTAAATAAGAATTTTTCAGCATATAAAAATAATTTGAATAAAAATTGTTCTGGAGATTGGATATTTCAAATTGATGCAGATGAAATACCAAATCCCTATTTGATACAAGCTATTCCATATGTTCTAGAAGCTAATGAAGGAATAGAAGCATTTTGGGTTCCAAGAGTAAATACAGTAGCAGGAATTACAGACGAACATATTGCTAAATGGGGTTGGAGAGTAAGTGGACCTGATAATTGGGTTAATTTCCCTGATTGGCAAATGAGAATATATCGAAACAAAGAAGAAATATATTGGACAAAACCAGTACACGAACAATTAAAAGGTTATACTAAATTTGCAAATTTACCAGAAGATGAAAAATTTGCTTTATACCACCCAAAAGATATTGGAAGACAAGAAGAACAAAATGCATTTTATGAAACTATTTAGGAGATAAAGATGATATCATTATTTAAAGTTTACATGTCAAAGCATGCAAATAAAGAAGTTGGGAAAGTATTAGATAGCGGATTTATTGGACAGGGTCCAAAGGTTAAAGAATTCGAAGATGAACTGGGTAAAAGGTTTATTAGAGATCATGTGGTAACAGTCAATAGTGGAACATCTGCAGAGCATCTAGCTTTAAGATTGTTAAAAAGCCCAGATATAAATACCAAGAACTTTGATAGCATGGCATATTGGGAATCCAATTGGCCTGGTATTCAAGATGGTGACGAAGCATTATGTACACCTTTAACTTGTACTGCAACAAACTTTCCAGTATTAGCAAATGGAATTAATATAAAATGGGTTGATGTAGATAAAAAAACTTTAAATATGTGTTTAGTAGATTTAGAAAGAAAGTTATCTCCAAAAACTAAAGTTATTTATGTAGTTCACTGGGGTGGTAACCCGATAGATCTGGACGGGTTAAAAAGAATACAAGAAAAATGCAAAAAGCTATACGGATTTAAACCAGCAATAATAGAAGATTGTGCTCATGCATTTGGAGCAAAATATAAGGGGCAACCAATAGGGACTCATGGTAACTTATGTACATTTAGTTTTCAAGCTATAAAACACTTAACTTCTGGTGATGGTGGTATGTTAGTTACACCACATCTGGAAATGGCAAAAAGAGCTAAAATACTAAGATGGTATGGAATAGATAGAGAAGATAATAGAAAAGATTTTAGATGCGAAGCTGATATTCCTGAATGGGGTTATAAATTTCATATGAATGATATAAATGCATCAATAGGCTTATGCAATCTAAGAGAAGTAGATGAAAACGTTATAAAAAAGAATATAGATAATGCTCACTTTTATCAGAAGGAATTGGATGGTGTAAATGGCGTCGAATTAATTAAAGAAACACCTGGCTGTTCTTATTGGTTATATACAATGCTAGTTGATGACCAACCAGGTTTTATGAAAATGATGGAAGAAAAGGGTATAATGGTTAGCAGAGTGCATGAAAGAAATGATAAACATACATGCGTATCAGAGTATAGATGCTCATTACCAACCCTGGACAAAGTAGTAAATGAAATGATATGTATTCCAAATGGTTGGTGGGTAACAAAAGAACAAAGAGAATATATTATTGATTGTATAAAACAAGGTTGGTAATGGCAGTAGATTTAGAATCATCAGTAAAAAACCAAGGTCCATGGGTAACTAAAATTATTCATTTTGTTGGTGGGGAAAAAAGAACAATAGAAGGAATTAACACCTCCACCATTAGACAAGGCCAGTTTACCAAGTTCCATTTAAAGGACGGGAGTTATTTAATGGTTAATGATAAAAATGTGTTAATGATAGAAGTATTTAGTGAAATTTAATAAAAACAAAATGTATTTAGAACCAAAACATATCCACTCTTCTTATACCCTAAACAATTTAGGGGAAACAATTTATAATACCGTTAGAGAATTAAAACCTAAAAAAATAATTGATTTTGGGTTATTATATGGTTATTCAACAGTATGTCTTGCTCAAGGTGTTAGAGACAATGGGTTTGGAGAAATTATAGGTTATGACTTATTTGAAGATTACCAATATAAGAATTCAATAAGAAATATAGTTAACTATAATCTTAAATATAATGGATTAAATAATATTGTAACTTTAATTAAAAAAGATTTTAATGAATGGTTAAAAGAAGATGAGGATTTTGATCTCATCCATCTTGATATATCCAATACAGGAGATACTATTGCTAGTATCCATAATAAATATCCAAATTCAAACATAATATTTGAAGGGGGGACATTAGAGAGAGATAATATAGAATGGATGGTGAAATATAACTGTAGACCAATTAATAGTACTAAAGAATCAACAAATTACAAAGTATTAAACAACAAATTTCCTGGATTATCAGGAATTAATTTATAATTATGAAAATTAATTATGTAATAGCAACATTTAATGGAAAATTTCCATCTAATAAAAGAGATCATAAGGTAAAGAATAAAGCCTTTCTTATATCTCCAAATGATATATTAAAAAACCATTTGAATAAATTAGCTGAAATTGATAGTAACATATCACAAATTACTATAATGAAACCTCAATCAGATAACACTTGGGGAAGTTATTATGATATTAACAAAATAGTTAATAAAATAAATTGTAAAATAGAAATTAAAGAATGTGAAAATTTTGGATATTCTCCTGGGCAATTCCTAAAGGCTTTTGAGTATTATAATGATGAATTTGATTATTATTGCTTTATAGAAGATGATTATTGTGCTAGTATGGATAATTTTGATTCAATATTTCAAAATATTTACCAAGAAGATTTTAAGAATAACATTGGGGTATTATGTTCTGTTGTAGAAGGTTCAAAAGATTATAAAGAAAAAGCAGGATATCCAATCCATTTTGAAGGGATGGTATTTGTAAGTACTACAACACTAAAAAAATTATACTCTAATCCTTACTTTGAGAAAACTCCTAGGGAAATGCTTGATAAAATCGATAACAAAATAGATAATGGGTTTGATTGGAACGGACAATGGAACAGTTATATTGGGGGGTATTATCAATTAACATTTTCCCATTTATTTACATTGTCTGGGATAGAACATTCTCATTACTTAAAAAGACCAATAGAAGGAAAAAAGTTGCAATTTCCCTATTGGTCAGATGGGTATACGTACGATTTAGGAGGACAAATAATATTTTATGATTCTTCTACTTCATATAGAGATAAATTTACTGAAGAAGATATTAATAATTCTCCAATAATTCCTATTCAATTGTCTAATAGAAAATTAATAAATAAATTTTTGTAATGAGTAAATCAAAAATTATATTTTTAATAGGTATGCATCGTTGTGGGACTTCTCTCCTTTCAAATTGTTTAGTAGAAAATGGGTGGGATATAGGAAAAACCAAAAACCAAGATAAAAATTGGCAAAATCCTAAAGGTTATTTCGAAAATGATTCATTTACTAATTTTCATGATAAATTGTTAGAATACAATGAGTGTTCATGGCATCACTTACCAAAAAACAAATTTGAATATAATCAAGATCATTTAATAAATTACAGAAAACTTATCCAAAAAGAATTTAGCAGTGAAAAAATATTAATTAAAGATCCTAGACTAACCTTTTTCCAATCTTTCTTAAAAGAGATATGCTCTGATTTACATCAGTATTATTTTATTTTCTGTACTAGAGATAAAATTGAATGTTGTAATTCATTATCATCTGCTCAAAATATTCCTAATGAGATAGGTGAAAGAATATATGACAAAACCCATCAATATAATAATAGTGAGTGTCTTTCCATTAATCATAGAGATATAATTTATTCAAATAATAATACAATGAATACTATATTTTCTTTTTGTGGAGAAAACGCTCCATTAGATACTTCAAATATAGTAGATTTAAATTTATACAGAAATAGAGAAAATGTTTAATTAATTTGGATAAGTCAAAAAAAATTACTATATTAGTATTAAAAGAAGGGAATCTATGCCTATATTTATGAGATTAATTGATAATAAAATAACCTGGGCTGGTGAGGTGAACAAGCTTGGATTCGAAAAAGATGATGGATATAGAATACCAGACGAATATTTAGAAGCTGGAAAATTTGTTATACTTAGACTATGCCACGGTTTTGGTGACTGGAGTATAATTTCAGCAATGCCAAGACTATTGAAGAAAAAGTATCCAAATTCAAAAATATACATACCATCAGAGAAACTTATAAGTGAAACTTGGGGAGATGATATAGAGGGCTGGAAACATTGGCCGGAACCAGCTAAAAGTGCTGAATTGGTTTTTGCAAATAATCCATATGTAGATGGAACCATAGATTCTTTTGATGGAGAGATATATCATGATCACTATAGAATTTGGGATAAAGATAACGAAGATGAACCTATGGTAGAACAGATTTTAAGATTTTGGCAGTTAGATGATGAAGATATAAAAGATGTAAACCCCGAGTTATACTATTCAGAAGAGGAAAAGGAACTTGGAGATAAGATTATAAAAGAATACTTTGGAGATGAAGATTTTGGAGGGTTAATACTATCTAATTCTGAATTAGCTAAAGGTGAATTTTATGGTGGGAAGATAGATGAAAAAACACATGAAGTATTAAAAAAGTATAAACACCTGAAATTCTGTTTTTATTCTGGTATTGATATTAAGGAAACGCCATTTGATTATATGAATGTTGTATTAGACTTTAAGGATGCTGATCTATCTATAAGAATGCAATGCTATATAAGGGAGAAGGCTAAAATAAATTTGGGGTATCAAAGTAGTATATATGATACGATAGCCAGTAAAACAGAAATTATATGTACATCATATACAGTGCCAGGTTTACACGGCGAAAATTACGGGAGGAGAATACAATATGTCTAAAATTAAAGTATTTTTAAGACAATGGAACGGAGCAAATACACGTGAAAAGCATCTTAATACAAGACCAGATTGGTTCTCGTATGAGAAATGCTACCGTTCAATTAAGAAAGCAGATATAGATTTAACTATAATGTTAGATGGTACAATAAATAATCATCATTTCGAATTTGACAAAGAAGATAAAGTAATAGAATTCACGGGTGGTTCAGACTTTGCAAGTTTTAAGCATTGTTTAGATGCTATTGAAAAAGCAAATTTAAAAGATAATGATATAGTTTATTTAGTAGAAGATGATTATCTACATAGAGATGGTTGGGCAGATATATTATTGGAGGCTTTTTCAAGTATTGATGTTGACTATGTTACTTTATATGATCATTTGGATAAGTATAATCATCCTGCATATGAACAATTGCAATCTAAATTAGTATATACTAAATCAACACACTGGAGAACAACGCCTTCTACATGCAATACTTATTCGGGAAAATGGGCTACTTTTAAGAAGCATTGGAAAATACATACTAAGTATTGCCAACGAGAAAATGCAGTAGGAGCTTATGATCATTCAAAATTCATTGAATTATGGAATTCAGGTTCTAACTTGATATCTTGTGTCCCTGGATATAGTACACATAGCGAGAAACAATTTCTATCGCCTTTAATAAATTGGAGTAAAATATGAACAAGAATATACTAATAACAGGAGGAACTGGTTTTCTAGGTGCTTATATAACAAAACGCCTGGTTGAATCAGCAGATAGTGTAACAATTGTTACATTAGATATCAAACAAAAAACCACTTTAAAATTTTTAGATATTGATATGAAAAAGATTAATTTGGTTAAGGGAGATATAAGAGATTTTGAATTTATAAAACTATTGTTTAATGAATATGAATTCGACACAGTATATCATCTAGGAGCATTATCAGAAGTTAAAAAATGTCAACCAAATCCAAAGTTAGCATTTGAAACAAATATAGCTGGTACAATAAATATCTTAGAAGCTGCAAGATTATATGGAAATGTAAAGGCAATTGCTGTTAGTAGCTCTGATAAAGCCTATGGTAAGGGAGAAGTTCCTTATGTAGAATCTACACCTATGAATGGTAGAGGGATCTATGAAGTATCAAAATCTTGTACAGATTTAATTGCAAGGTCCTATTTCTATAATTACGATTTACCAGTAGTTGTAACAAGATGTTCTAATTTATATGGTGGTGGCGATATGAATATGTCAAGAATAATACCAAATACTATTCAATTAGCATTAAAAGGTGAATCTCCTATGATATGGAAGGGCAGCGAGGAATCAACCCGAGAATTCTTATACATAGAAGATGCAGTTGACGGATATTTATCACTAGTTAAAAATATAGCCACAACTGCTGGTTATGGATTTAATATGGGTAGTGGAGAAATAATCTCTATAGGAGATCTAGTAAATATGATACTAGAAAAAATAGATAACTCATTATCGGTAAATTATATAGAAAAAGATTTTCCAGAAATAAACCATCAGTATCTAGATTCTGGTAAAATAAAGAAGTATACAGGATGGAAGCCGAAAACAAACCTGCATGAAGGGTTGGAAAAATCTATTGAAATATATAGTGGTACATTATAATGGAAAAAAGAATAGAAACTGATAAGATGATATCTGTAATAGTTCCTTCTTATAGAAATCCCAAGTGCCTAGATATATGTTTAGAGTCTTTGCTTAGAGGTCAAGAGAATACCAACGAAGTTATTTGTATAATAGATGGTTTCGTTGAAGAAAGTTCAAGTATAATTGAAAAATATAAAAATGATGTAAACTTTATATCTTCTAATGAAAATAGTGGAATGCAACATTCATTGAATATAGGTATATGGCATGCAGAGAATGAAAAACTACTAATAGTAAATGATGACAATGTATTTCCAATGAGTTGGGATAAAATATTACTTGAGGATTATGATGAAAATTTAATTATAACTCCAAATCAAATTGAAAAAACTAAAGGTATATTTAATTTTGTAGTTAAAGATTTTGGCCCCCCTGAAGATTTTGATCTAGATGATTTTATGCATAATGAAAAAACACTAAGAGAAGATAAACTTACAGATGATGGTGGTATATTTCCCCTATTTTTATCTAAGAAAAAATATATGATGGTTGGGGGATTTGACGACTTATACCCTTCTCCATTTATTTGTGATTGGGACTTCTTTTTAAAATGCGAATTAGCTGGGATGAAAACTCTACGTTCTAGAAAATTAAACTTTTATCACTTTGGGTCAGTATCAACTAAAAATAGTAAAGAGGGGCAAAGATTCAAAGAATCAGAAGTAGAAGCATATGGGCTATACAAATACAAGTGGGGATTTGATATGATATTAAATAAAGATTTATCTCATTCTCCAAAGGGTAAAATTATAAGAGGTATAAAATATGAATAAAACGATATTGATAACAGGTGTTGCTGGGTTACTTGGTTCAAGACTTGCAGACTGGATAATAAATAATACAGATTACAAAGTAATTGGCGTTGATGACTTATCAGGAGGATACATAGAAAATATTCCAAATAAGGTTAAATTTTATAAATTTGATTTAAAAGAACTTGATAGGGTAGATAGATTATTTAAACAACATAAACCAGAAATTGTATATCATTATGCAGCTTATGCAGCAGAGGGGTTAAGCCCATTTATTAGAAAGTATAATTATGAAAATAATTTAATATCTTCTATAAATTTAATAACTTGTAGTATAAAATATGATATACAAAGATTTGTATTTGCAAGTTCAATGTCTGTTTATGGGGACAAATACGACCCACCATTTTCAGAAGATTTACAACAATGTCCTATAGATCCATATGGTGTAGCAAAATTTTCTGTAGAACAAGACTTGAAAATAGCATTACAACAACATGGGTTGAAATATACAATTGTAAGACCACATAATTTCTATGGGCAAAACCAAAATATATGGGATAAGTATAGAAATGTATTAGGAATCTGGATGTATCAGATTATGAATGATATGCAACCAACAATATTCGGAGATGGGGAACAGAAAAGAGCCTTCAGTTATGTTGATGATTCAATTGTACCATTTTGGAATGCATCTCAGAATCCAGCATGTATAGGTGAAATAATAAACCTTGGTGGTATTAAAGAATATACAATTAATGAAGCTTGTAATATATTGATAAGTGTAACCGGCACCCCCCTTACTAAAAATTACTTGGAAGCGCGGCATGAAGTAAAACATGCTTGGTCGACATGGGATAAATCCCAAAAATTATTAGATTTTAAACATGAAATAGACTTAGAAGAAGGTTTAACTAGAATGTGGAAATGGGCCCTATCACAACCTAAAAGAAAAAGATTCTTTTGGGGAGAATACGAATTGGATAAGGGTATTTACGAATACTGGAAAACTGAGAAATGAAAAATAATTTAAGCGAGCTCGAAAGGGATAATGGTGAACTACACGAGGATTCTTTTAATACTATTAATGATATCTGCTCAATTACAAATCCTAAAAGAATATTAGAAATAGGTTTTAATAGGGGTACAAGTTCAATATATTGGTTACAAAATTCAAAAGCATTAGTAACAAGTATAGACATCAGACCATATAAAGATGTTCAAAACTCTATCAGTTACATAAAAGAAAAATATCCCGGGAGGTTTGAATATATTGAAATGGATAGTAGAAACATACAAAGCTCTTTTTGGCATAATAAATTTGACTTATGCTTTATTGATGGCGATCACACAATCAGAGGAGTCAATATTGATGTTAATAAATGTATAGAAATGAATATTAGATATTTAACTTTTGACGACTATTTTCATGGGTCTCATAGTAAAGATATTCAAAATATAATTAAGTATAAAAACGCAGTTAATGCTGTTCTAAATACTACAAAAGAATTTGAAGAAAAAGATGCTGCACCAATAGAAAGAGTTAAGAATATTATAGAATATAATAGGATGATAGATACGAAAATTAAAAATGAAGCTGCTGCTAATAAATCAAATTCAAATTTACAAATTATTAAAGAATATAATACTGGAAGTGGGCAAGTTCTAGTTGAGAATAAATTATGCAATACTTTATAATGTTCCCAGATGATAAAGAAAAAGAAGTAACTTTTGAAAGTAACTTATTAGGAGAAAGCTCCTTCAAAGTATTCTGGGGCGGAGAGGGTTTAAAAAAACTAATGTGGATGGTTGACAAAACTCCAGAGGTATTACCACTAGTAAAGATAAAAAATGACAAAGGAAAGGACTATGAAGTATTAGAATTCCTGGAAGAAATACAAAAATTGCAAATAAGAACTTCTCAATAGAGGTAGAATATATATTTATATAAAAGGATAAATTATGGCAAACCCCCCAAAGGCAGTTAAATTAGGAAGATACGTTAGAAAAGTTGGATATTTTGATATACGACAAAAAATAACTCAACCAAAACGTAAAAAGAATTTCAAAGGAGAGTATGAAATAATAGGAGGCTCTGTAGAAATTTTGTTATACCATGGTAAAAATAAGATCGGAGGGCCTTATAAGTCTCATCATGATGCTGAAGTTGAAGCAAAAGAGCTATTGAGTAAGAAGTTCAAGTATACTAAGCCTAAAAAGTAGCAATTTAGCTTGAGTATTTGATATTTATTAAAGAATAATTATTCAGTAATAGATAAGAGGAATATTCCTATGCAAGAAGCACCAAATGAATATAAAATAGACTTTGGACCCTATTCAGTAGAGCTAAAAAGCTCTCAAGTTTATTTTAAAAAAAACAATAGCTTAATGAAAGCTATACCAGTAAAATCCACTTTCGGGTTATATGACTTAAAAAAATTAGCAAAAAAAGTTGCTAGTTCTGTTAATATGACTAATAAATTGTCAAAAGATGTATTAAAAGCTGAAAAAGATAATGACCGTAACTTATTAAAAGGAGTTGACGAGTCTAATAAAATAGAAGAGGACTTTGTTAAAAAAGGATTTTTATATAAATCTCTTACATATAAAGTAACGGATCAGCAAGCAGTTTACAATGCATACAAAAAATTCAAAAGGGGAAATAAAACTATAAATATAGTAGCTAGTAATAAAGGTGATACTGTAACTTTCTCAGGTCATCCTCAAAAAGGCCCTTGGCTTGCACCATCAATAGCAGATCAATTAGATATGGCTATACAAAAAACCGGAAAGGCAAAATTAATAGACTCTGAAATAAAGAAACTCAAGGAGAGTAAAATGAATAAATCAGAAATTCTCTTTAGAAAAATGATTAGAGAAATAGCTGAACCTATGTTAACCGAAGAATTAAATGAAGCTAAGTATAACATTAGTAAAATGTACCCAAACTCTACAGACTTAGAAAGAGATATAGTTGCATGGTATAGGTCATTGAAAAAAGATGTCGGTGAAAAATATGCTAAAGAAATGAGAGCTGATTTAGTAAAAGTTCTTATGAAAGAAGGTAAATTAACTGAATCTAGAGAATTTGTAATAATTGACCCAAGAGGAAACGCAAGACCGGTTGGTTCTAAAATGCAAGCATCACAATATACAAAGAAGATGGGTGGACCAAATAAAGGTTGGTTTATTGTTCTTAAGAAAAATGCTTTAAAAGCTAGAAGAGCAATTGAAAAATCCGGTATGAGATATAAAGACTCTAAACTTCAAGATACTATGTTTGACTTAATGTATGAAGGTAAATTAAATGAAAGTATGATTGGTATAAAAACCAAAGCAAACTTCAAACCTTTACAGTTAAAAGGTGCATTGGAAAAAGCTAAAATTAAAGGGTTTCAGATGAACAGACTGTCTGTGACTTTAACAGCGTTAAAATTAGACAAGAAATATTATAAGGAAGCTATGAAGATAATAGATGACTTAGGACTTGCTGTTATGATGGCTAAGGAAGGCAAATTAACTGAAGCTGCAAGAGCAATGGACTGGATTGAAGATGCTTATGGTGAAATAGGCCAAATCCATAAAGTAAGAGGTAGAGCTGCTTACGTTAAATTCCCAAGTACAAAAGATATTGCTTTTGATGTTGTCGATATTCAGACTTTGAAGAAAACGGGTAAAAAACACAAAGGTAAAGATTTATATTTAGCAGAAAGCAATATAAATTTAGACACTGACAAATTAGGTATTGTTGAAAATTTAACTAATAAGGAAATGATGGTCCTTATAGAAAAATTAAAGATGAAACAAGATAGACCCATGTTAACTTGGAAGTCTCCAGGAGACGGCGTTCATGTAATGGTAGTTCAAAGCGGTATGGTTAAAGCTATATTTCCTCACAAAGGAGATATTGATGAAGCAAAGACAGCAATGAAAATTCTTAAAGTTAAAGGTCTTAAAGTTATTGGTGAACTTAATGAAAGATTAGACCACGAAAGCGCAATGGATATTTTAGATGCAGCAGCAGGATATACTTCTACGGCCCATGTAGCAGCAAGTCAACAATGGTGGGATGCACAAGCTTTATATGATTATTTAATATCAGACCATATTCCTAAAAAATTCCATAAAAAGTTTTTCAAAAGTATTGGCAAAAAATATAAGTTAAAAGAAACTATAGATTTAAGAAAAATCTTTATGAAAGGTAGAAAAAAGAAAAGAACAACGGATGAAGGCAAAATAACTGAAAGGTTAGCAAAAGGTCTTAAACCCCTATTAAAACTAGGTTCAACTATTACTAAAAAAACCGGTGAGGATAAGTTATTAAAACTTTCTGATGCCTTTGATAGAATAGATGATGAATATGCCGGTGAAATTGCAAGTTGGTTAGATATGGCCATTGAACTAATGCAAGATGGTTATGCAGGAGATGCTACTAAAAAATTAAAGCAGTTCAATCAAAAATGTAAAGACGTACTAAAAGGAAAATCAATTAAATCAGCATTTGCAGAAGGTAAATTAAATGAAGGCAAAATATCAGTTGCTGATGAATCACGCTTTGGCAAATTCTTATCAATAAAACTTACAGATGGCAAATCATTTAGAGTTGCTATATTCAAATCTCAATCATTGGCAAATAAATACAACAGAAATAAACAAGCTGATATCGATAAACTTTGGGACTTAGCTAAAAAATATACAGGAGCAGTAATAAAAGAAGCTGAATATGGTTATCCAACTGGTACTAAGACTCTAAAATCTATCGATGCAAAATTTGATGATGCAGTATTTAAAGTACCACCTCATAAAATAACTAGAGACTGGGTATTAAAAATAGCAAAGAAATATAAAGTTGACCCTAAAGAAGCAATACAATGGGTAAACCTAAATCCTAAAATTAATATAAAAGAAGGGGATGAAGTTATGAATGAAGCTACAGCAAAAGATACTCTTACAAATGCCGTTGTTGCTTTAACAAAAACATTCGGTGGTAAAAAAATAGATAAAAATTATGTTAAAAAATATCTAAAAAGTATTGAACAAATTGCAAGAAGAAAACCACAAGATTTTGTAAAAGACTATGGTGATTTTGAAGTAAAAGACTGGATAGAAGATGCAGAATATAACATGCAAAATGAAGGCAAAATAAGTACTAAAAGATTATCAGAAATAATAATTGAAGAATATGAAAAATTATTAGCAAAGAAATAAAATAGAGATGAAAAAAATATTATTTTTATTATTATTAGTTCCATCGGTTATATTCTCACAAAACAGTTGGGTAAACTTTAAGGTCCAGTATGACTTCTATGGTGTACAAGAATCTAATTGGTTCATGGTTGCAGATTCAACTGGTGATACTTCTATATTTCATCAACCAACAACTCCTTATCAATTTTTAGATACTACAATAAATTTA
>Ga0080013_1000574_pt1 | contig 51702 bp, 62 predicted proteins | sample ETNvirenome_6_85_FD_69236 | JGI IMG/M metagenome (GOLD analysis project Ga0080013, IMG submission 69236) | Marine viral communities from the Pacific Ocean - ETNP_6_85 (SPADES assembly) (version 2) | ecosystem: Environmental > Aquatic > Marine > Oceanic | place: Pacific Ocean | collected 2013-06-19
TCTTGCGTTCATATTTTCTAGGATTCAAGGCTTTCATAATTTCTAGAGTTTTTTCAGGTTTAACCCTATTATCTTCATATCTGTTTAATATACGAATCTCGTCTACGCCAGCGTTATCAGCTATAGCTAAAACTTCTAGAAGCAAGATAGGATTGAGCAATTCTGCAACATCTGGCGACCATTTTCCCTCTACAAATCCATTAAATGTAATAGTTCTAACTACAGATTCTACAGATATACCCGCATCTATCATAGATATAAGATTATATATATTATCGGGCTGATTTATACCTGCCATTATTTTAGACAATGCCTGTTCTACAGATACTTCCTGCGGGGGTTTTTCCCACGGATATTTCCCAGGTGAATCTGTTAAAGATTGCCCAGGTACGGAACGTGCAAAAGGACTTGGTAATCCTTGCTGTTGTCTGTTCTGTGCTTCTAATGTAGTAGGTTTCATTTTAAATTACTCACCCTTCTTATTTAAACAAATTTAGTTTCACCGTATGCGTTAATAACTTCACTATCTCTAGAAAGTAGTTTAGCTAATTCTTCTGGTCCTCCTACTTTGTCAAGAGCATCGGCTACCAATCGGTCATACTCTGCTTTTGCCCTAATTTCACTGGGAGGAGCACCTGTAATTGGATGTCGTTCAGATCCGGCAAGAGCAGCTTGAGCATCGCCAGCCATTCTTTGTGCTATTTGTAAATTTTCAAAGGCTTGCTGTTTCGGATCTTTTCGCGTTATAAAGCTCCCACCAGAACCACCTCCTCCTTTTTCCCCTTTATTCATCATACCAGATACAACTTGCCCTGCTACTGCTGCTGCTACTGCTTGCCACATAATTTAACTCCTAAAAAATAATTCTTCATTTTTTATCTCCTAGTCTTGCCCTTGTCCAATAAGATCGCCAAAATCTATATCTTTAACTATACCTTCAACAATATTAAAACCAAACTGTCCCAATTGACCAAACATAGCATCTTCCGCTGCTTGATTGTACTGTTCAACTTGGAAATTTTGCTGTTGTGCTAAGATAGCAGCTTGATGTGCTCTAGCCGCATTACTCTCGCTAACTTGAATTAAAAAATGAGCCTCATCTCGATAAGCTTGCCACAGATTAGCCTGTGCTATTTCAGTCATACCAAGTACAGCCTGGGCATTTATTTGATTAGCTTGATTCTGTGCGGCTGTATTTGCAGTATTTATATTTCTCCGCCATGTTGAATTAGACTGTGCTATTTGAGCAGATAGATTAGCATTAAATTTATCTCTATCGTTTTGTATCTGATTATTAAATTTATCCATCGCATTTACCTGATCAACATTAAACTGTTCATTAGCAACAGCTAATTCTGTATTTCTTGTATCTACCTGCACTCCCAACTGTGCAAAAAATTGATCTACCTGGGCTTGGCCGGTTGCATTGAATTGATTAATAGCATTTTCAGCCGCCTGATCTGTGAACATTTCTTGCATATTAGCGTTAAAATTAATAACTTCGGTAGCTTGTTCATTAGATAGGTTAGCCATATCTATCTGCAAGAAGTTTAAAGAATTTTGTATAGCTGCTTTTGTTTTAGCATCTGCATTACGCATGTCCATCGCAGCATAGGTAGCGGCATTTTGTAAAGCGGTCTGTTGTTTATTATTTAAATTTTGCAGTTGAATAGTGGCATATTTCTGTGCATCTGCAGCAGCGATTGGAATAGCACTTTCCTGTACAGCCTGTACAAATGCTGCTCCTGCCATCGTACTCGCACCTAAACCTCTCTGTTGCATTATCTGTGAAGCAGCCCGTACAGGACCGGAAGCCCAGGGAGGTAGTGGGCCTCCTTCTGTAATAGAAGTGTACAACTGTTCTAGCTGCCCTTGAACCGTAGCTTTCGGGTCTAGTTCTTCAGTTTGTGCCTCTGCTATAGAATTAGCACTTACAACTCCTAATACATCAGCATAATCTATACTTACTTCATCGGATATTTCACCATCTTCTAAAATAGCTGCCTTTGCATCTTCTACTTCATTTCTTTTTGCCGCTACTACCGTATCAAATTCTTGTTTTTCAGCATGTGATATTTTACTAGGATCTTTAGCGTGAGAAGCTGAAATTGATTGTAAATCTGATAGAGATTGATCTTCTACAAGCTCCCCCGGTTGAAGTTCCATTTTTTCTGGGATATAAGTACCGCCAACGGGTAGTTGTGTTACAGGATTGCCCTGTTCGTCTAAAACAGGATTGCCTTCTTCATCCAATACCCCCTGGCCCATTGCTAGACCTGTCATTACATCTATAATAGGCCGATTACGTTCTTCAATAGTCAATTGTTTTTCGGGTACTTCTTCAATTCCATGAGGAAATTTATCCGCTAAATGAGCTTTAAATTCATCGAATGCCTGTTGTGTAGGAAATATACCATATGATGTTTTCACAGGTTCTGAAGAATCAGTAACTTCAGGAAGCTTGAATAATTCTCTTAGTTCATTTGGAGTATAAGTATTATCTCCATATGTGTACATGTTAGTTTTAGAATCGTACTTGGGAAGTTGTCCCTGTTCAAACTCAAAAGTAGCCAGACCTTGTGTAATATCGTCCTGTTCTTTTCCTAGAGCACCTTCAGAAAATTTAAATTGCCCGTGTGCTTCTGTTAGAAAATCAGTACTAAATTTTTGCTCTGCAATGTCAGGAGGTGTTGCAGGTTCTTGCCCGATAGTACCTACTTCCGGCCCGGATGCAGCCTGAAATCCCTCGCCCAATTCAGGAAGTGGATCTTGTTCGATCTTAAACTCTGCTTCAGGGGGAGTTGTTATTTGAGGTTGTTGCGGTTCTTCCTGCTGTTGTTGCTGTTCCTGCTGTTGTTGCTGTTGCTGCTGTTGTTGCTGTTGTTGCTGAAATCTATTAAAAGCAGCTTGTGCGTCAGCCTCGTTCAGATACGTTTGATTATTAAATATAAAACGATCTCCAGCCTGAGTTTGATGTTTTTGAACACCGCCCCCCGATTGATAATTCCGATCAGGTCTAAAATTTATAGCCATCAGTTATATTCCCTATTTATATTTTTATTTTTTATAATGGTTTATATCCATTATCAGCCATCCAAGTTCTGATATCTTCATTACTGTAAACACCATCTGATTACCCCTGGATAAAAAATAAGTTTTTCTAAAGGCATTTACACCTCTTCCCAAGTTTAAATATTAATTTTTGCAACATTTACCAACCAATGCTTAATGACCGTTAAGGCGATTTCTCAAAGAATCCATAACACAGATATATTCTACTTAAAAGGAGGCCCTACAAACCATACTACCAATGAATGTCTAATTCCCTTTGTTACAGGTGTAACTCTATGTTCCATATCAGAAGGGAACACAACAATTGATCCTATTTTATTAAATTCTGGTACACTAATTTCACATTTTTCTTTATTATAAGTAGCAAACTGAAACTCTCCTCCCTCATAATTATCATTCAAAAGAACAGTCATTGATAATTTTCTAACATTACCGTGCATAAATTTTTTGTCTGGCATGTCATATGCAGATAAATGATCCCCCCTACCGTCTTTATGAAAGCAATAGAACCCGCCCTTTTTATAGCGGGTTATTTGCATACCCTCTGCACCTGTAATATCATATTTCCAACCAGCCCGTTTATTTGCCCCCTCCATCCACGGCCAAACCGTATCATATATCCATTGATCAGTTGTCCACGCAACGTCACTTCTTCTTAAATTTGCATCTATGCGTTGAATTTGTTTTCTTCCAGTTATTCGTTCTTCTTCTGTAATACCCTTTTTAGTATCTACTGCTGATTGTACCCAATCACCCCTCGCCACATTTTTTATTTTATTACAGGTTTTTTTGTCTAGACCTTCTGTGAAATAAAACCATTCATTTGTATTAAACATCCATCGCCAACCATTTTAGGTTAGCCTCGTCCCACAAATAATCTGGACTATCCGTGGGCCTTGGTGTTGGTGGTTGCCAAATGTATGCATCGTCGAGCGACCAAGATGGGTAAGGCTGCGGAGCGTAGAATGCGTCGGCATCGGCGTCATAAGTATAACCTATTCCAGCATAGTTGTACCGAATGTTATTATTATATGAAGTCTGTTTCCAGATACCTCCCCCAGTGAAGTTTCGGCACCAGTTTTCACCGTCAGCTTCATGCTCGTCAGCAACGACTATCACTCGGAGTACGATATTATTTTCGTCAAGTTCTGCAAAATGTGCCACTTTAACCTCTACTGAAATTGATATCTGATGATAACAACACCAGAACCACCAGTGCCGCCAGTTGACGGAGGCGAAGAACTGCCGCCGCCGCCTCCGCCGCCACCGCCTGTATTAGCCGTGCCTGCAGTCCCGTTTCCGCTGTTGCTGCCGCTGCCGCCACCACCAGAGCCACCATTTGAAAAAGCTGGGTAGCTGGGGTTACCGCCGCCACCGCCGCCACCGCCACGAGTCACGCTCGAACCCGTAATCGATGAAGCTGATCCTGAGCCGCCAGCGCCAGAACTACTTCCGCCGTTAGTGCCAGCAGAACCTGCTCCACCACCGCCGCCTCCTCGATATGGGGCTGAGTATCCAGCAGTACCGCCGCCAGCATTGCCCTGTCCCGCTGGCGATGCAGAACCACCAGTACCCCCCGTATAGGGGCCAGAACCGCCACCAGAGCCACCAGATCCGCCAGTAGTTGACGACGCAGCATGTGAGGCTCCGCCGCCCCCGCCTGTCGATGTAATACTATTGAATACACTGTTCGACCCCTGCGATCCTACAGACCCTGAAGTTGTTGCCCCGGAGCCACCGCCTCCAACAGTAACAGTCAATCCAGTCGCCGTGACCGACATACCACTTGCCGTCCGATAGCCGCCAGCGCCACCAGCACCTGCTTGAGTAAACCCACCGCCTCCACCACCGCCAGCAATAATGAGATATTCAACGACCATGTTTGAGGGTTCGGCTGCGGTGGGTGTAAAGGTTCCAGAGGAATTAAATGTGTGGACTTTATAATCACCATCAGTGGTGATAGTCCCACCTGTTGCGGTCATATAAGTTGGAAGACCAGCGAACTCCAACGTATTTATTTTCTCTATCTGAGCATCAGTTAAGGTATTAACCTTTTCGATGTTAGTTGGTTCGATGGTGTTGAGCTTTTCAATTTGATTGGCCATTATGCCCGCTCTATCACATCCATGCTTGGATTAATATAAACAACGTCAGGGCTGAGTGCGACACCGACGACCTGTACAAATGCGCCATCAGTGGACGGTGCAGTATGGGTCATAGCCCCTGCGGTCTCTGACAAATACAAAGTAGATCCTGTCGTCCAGTTCCAAGTATCATCACGAATAAATCCATGAAGCAGTATTGTACCCGTTGCCGTATCAGAAATTGCAGCGGGTGCAATTCCTATAACTCTAGCAGTGGCATATGTACTTGCATCTGCTTCAACTACTTCTGAAGTTGTTGTATGGACACAAACTAAATCAAACGCCGCTATCGCCCCACCAGCCAACATTTGGGCTGTTATTCCTGTATAAGTATGGTCTGTTCCCGCAAGCAAGGGAGTGGACATGTCAACGGTTCCTGCGTCACCCAAATTCACTACGCCACCATCCGCAAGATACAAATCCGACCACTGATTTGAAGCCGTTCCCAGTGCCGTTCCATCATCACTCGCTGGAAACATAGCCGCATCTGTGAGTCGCACTTCGGACGATTGTGCAACTGCAAAAGTCATACGTTGATTAGTCTGATCGTATTGAATATGTCCATCAAATCTAGCATTTCCCGAACTTGCATCGGCGAATGCGATAGTGCCGTAGCCATCGCTTGCACTACGAAGTGTGATAGTTGGATTTTCCGCCGAACCCGTACTAGAAATTACCAGTTTTGTATCACCATAATATGAACTTGGGCTAGTTTCCCCAATTCCAACATTACCCGCTGAATCTATAAGCATTTTTTCAGCGGCAGCTTCACTAGCAGCCGTTTTAAAACTTAGTTTAGTTGCATTATTACTTGAACTAAAGTCTCCTTCAGATACAGCTTCAATACCAGCAGCTACTAATATAGCATCTGTTCCTGTCCCCTCATCAGGTGCTTGAAAATTAATGGCACCAAGAACATCATCAGCAGCAATGTCGGTTTCACCAGTCTGTAATGTTAATAGGAAGGGATTATTATCAGCAGTAGCTGTAGATTTTAGAAATAAACCATCATCAGGATCGTGAGTAACTGTTACATCCTGATCATTACCAAAATAAATTACACTACTATCAGCAAGATATATATCATTCCATTCTGCACTACTTGTACCTATATCCCTAGTACCACTTCCATCTGGGACAATATTTGAGCCAATACTTGTAAGATCCGGTGCTCCAATATATGTTTTAAGTCTAGATGCTGCTGTTTTTCTATTTGTACCCCCCGCACCGTTGTCTATTATGAATAGATCCGCATCTACGATAGCCTCCCCAATATCAGTACCACCGTCAATATCCAATGTGGTTAAAGGAGTTGTTCCAGCAGTTAAGCCTGATCCTGACCCCGCAAAAGAAGTAGCTGTAAATACACCCGTTGAACTTAAAGAAGCTTTTTCAGCAGCGGCCTCGCTTGCAGCCGTTTTAAAACTAAGTTTAGTAGCATTGTTGCTAGAACTAAAATCTCCTTCAGAAACAGCCTCGATACCCGCTGCTACAAGAATAGCATCCGTACCTTGAGCCTCATCTGGAGCCTGGAAATTAATAGCACCTAATACATCATTTGCAGCGATATCTGTTTCGCCTGTCTGTATAGTTAAAAGAAATGGATTATCATCACCCGTAGCTATACTCTTTAAAATTAAACCGTCATCAGGATCGTGAGTAACTGTTACATCCTGATCATCACCAAAATAAATAATACCGTCATCTGCAAGATACAGATCACTCCACTCTAGTGAAGCTGAACCTAATGTTGCACCATCTGCAGCACTAGGAACGATAGATGTTTCCGCTGTGAATGTATTTGTACGAATACCTGAAGTACCATTGTCAATAGCACCGAAACCAGAAGTTATAGAACCAGAGTCTAATGCTCCAGTTGTAACGATATTACTCCCACCTACACTATGGCTTGCGAAATAAGTTGATACAGTATCAACATTAGTCATTCGCATCGTACCGCCATCATTTATAAGAATACCATCTCCACTTGCTACAGAAGTAGTGCCTCTAGCAGTATCGCCATCAATTAAGTTCAATTCCGCTGCAGTTGTCGTAACTGCCGTACCTGCATAAGCAAATTTACCCGCTGAAGATACATTAAAAGTAGCATTATCTTCAATTCTTGCTACCTCTGTACCATCGTACTGTTGGAATATAATATCTTTTGAATCAACTAAAGGCTTGATTACTACATCAGATGAACTGTTCGTAATTTGTAGCATTGGAGTTCCATCGTCCTCATAGGTAATACCATGCGTTGTAGAACCTGCATCTAAAGTGATACCCCCCGCCGATTCTATATTAATAGAGTCGATTGCTGTACCATCGGAAACTAAATCTAAATCACCATCAGCATTAGAATAGATATAAGTTCCCGTATCCTGAAACATTAATTTTTCTGTACTATTAACTAAAATATCATCGGAAAATTTAAAATAGTCTTCATCCTCCATCCAAGTCAGAACACCATCATTGGTTTCTCCATCAAAAGTAACTGCAATATCTGTACCAGCAGTACCATCACCAATAGTAATAGCTGTTCCTAAAAGCTTGGTTACATCACCACCTTCAGCACTAGTACCATCATGGGTATGTCCTGTATCGGCTGCAAACGCTGTTACTAATTGATCGAACTCATCGTTAAAATGTGATGCTTCGATAGTAGCACCGTCTACAATAGTAGATGAACTTTGTCTAGTATAAGTAGCTCCCATTATCTTCTTCCTCCCGGTACTACATCTAATTCAAATCCTCTTATTACAAAGGGATTATTTGTTGAACTATCCTGTGAAATTTTTACTGCTATTGCAAATCCAGAACCTACCATTAATTGTCGTAAAATAGGTGTGCCAAATCCTCCATAAAAACCACTTCCGTATGTGGCAGATCCATATAAAGGTAAGGCAGCTTCACTAATACTTATAGCTGATGGTTGAATTACCCGAGTATCCTCATAATCAAATTTAGCTGCAAGTTGAAAAGTCATAGCTCCTTCTGCTTCATAATTTAAATTAATTCTTTTTAAAAGCTTTCTAATTCCCGGATCACCAAAAGTTAAATCGGGAGATGTATATGTTGCAGGTATATTAGCCCCATTGAAATCATTACCTGATTCTTGTTGATAAATATATCCGTCACTATATCCCCCGTGTAGAACATATTCTGTATCACCAATAAAATCACTTGTACAAACATAGGGTTTAATACCCCGTATATCAGACCACTCCCAAGTTAAATTTCCAGATGCTTGTCTTTTTAAAACACCAATTAAACCTTCGGAAGCTAGTTCAGCAGTACCTGAAGTATTAGGAAAAAATAGTCTATACTGTGTTTTTTCTCTTATTACCAAAGATGACATATCTGCACTAGTAGCTGATGTTAAAGTACTTTGTACAGCTTTAGATATCGTTCCTAGTTCGACATCACCAATTTTTTCCGTAGCAGCAACTGTACGAACACCATCAGGAGCTAGGAATATAATATCTCCTGCTATTTCTTGAATTGAAAATCTATTTATACAACCAATATTTCTAGAAATTGGCACAACTTGAAAATCCGCCATAGATGTTCCAGATAATCTAAAAATAGAATTTTCACAGAAAATATACAGTTGATCACGAAAAGCTTTTAAGCCTACTACTTTATCACCTACATCTATCTCCCCCGCACCATTTGCAGGGGTAAAATCATTTTCTGAGTAAGGAGCACAGAAGGTTATTTTACTGGTATTACCTGAATTAGTTCCTGTGAAAAATAGATGGTTTCTAAATTCTTCTACCGTGTGAGGATCAGCCGGTGCTCCAGTACTACTTAGTAATGTGTAAGTACTACCATCGTAGATAAAAGCCTGATTATCTCCATCAGCCCCAGCTATTTTCTCCGTATTGGCCCATCTGTACTTAGTAAAATTATATCTTTCAGCACCTGTTCTATTTGTTACTATATCAGTCCACCCCGAACCTGTACCCTTTACCAAATTAGCTCCCCGGGCTGCTATCACACTAGAACCTAATATCTGCACACCAAGAACAGCCCCTGAACCGGATATTTCATTAGAATCATACTTAGTAAAGCCATTTATTCTACGATATCCACCCGTAATAGCAGGTTCAAAATTCTCCAGTACTTTACAAGATCCCGGGGGCATGGATAAAACACTTGTATCTTTAATTAGCCCCCCTTCACAAGAGACGGGAAAGGGTTGCTGTAATGAAGTTTGTGGCATTTATACCGACCTTATATAATTATTGGTATTTATATTTTCTGTACGCATTCTTTTTACACCATCTTCATACTCTTGTAAGCACAAGGCAGCAGCTTGATAATCCGACCTTAAAGTGTGTGCATAATACCTCACCCGAGCGGTTATAACATCGTGATATCGGGAAGGCAGATCCGGCGTATCTGTATCTGCAGATAACTCGGTAGGATCATCCCAGAAATCAAATTTCAAATTGTATCCTCCCGTTTTTGGCACAGGAGTAACTATTATCTCATTGTTTAGGCTCTTGGTTACATATGAAGGAGTTCCATACCTGTCAGGATTTCTACTATTGTCATATGCACGATGGTTAGAACTGTAATCTTCCCAGGTAATAAAGCCTAATTTCTTACCTTCTTGATCTAAGGAAACGGTTACAAAGTCTACATGCACATTTGCACTGGCTTCATTGGATAAGGTTATAAAAGGAGTTTGTGTAGAGGGTGTAAAAGTAGTTGTGTAGGTTTTACCCCACCCTAAATTAGTAGTTGTAAAAGAGGTAGCAAGGTCGGCATCTTTATCTGAAGAAGAACCTGCGTACACCTTTAAAGTGGCTGTAGTAGCACTTGTATCTCCAGACACGAACCGAACATTTATTCGATAGGTTTCTCCTTCTGACATGTCGGTTTTACCGTCTGCATCATACAATTGAGTATCTATAGTACCATCGTTTAATACAACAGACCCATTGTGTTCATTACTAAAAGCGGGAGTACCAGAAGTAGTAGTACCTGCAGGATTACTAGCACGAGAAGTCCAGTAATTACTGTAATCTGTAGATACTGCAAATTCTCCACCTTCTAAAACATTTCTTGGTTGTAAGATCATATTATCATATTCAATATGCCGAGAGTTTATTACAGAACCTACTGTTCTAGTAGCTCCTGAAAGAACTCCTGTGATAGTCTCCGCTGAAAAAGTTCCAGAGACCGGTTCTACAACCAAATAATTAGCTTCGGAAACCTGTACAACTCCTACTGCAGAAGATGTACCTCCTGTGATACGCTCGTGTTTTCTAAAAGTTCCCGAACCTCCACTTATAGTCAGTTTGACAGGATGTTTGTAAACTTCTTTACCTTGAATAAGAGCGTACTCGGCAGATGTATAATTCCAGGGCCATTCCATTTGGTGTGCGTCGATATCCCGAATAGCTTTATTTATAGTATCCCCAATAAATACATGAAAAGAAGCTGTTTGTCCACTCACACTACTTGAAATAGTAGGTTCGTTTAATTCTCTCATCACATTGTTAAATAAGGTGAGATAGTTCATTGTTATTCCTTACAAGATAGGTGTATATAATTCTTCTATAAATACGGACACATAAAAAGCATCAGCAGTAGCAGCCTGGGCTTTTAGAACATCCGTTGCGTCTAAAAAAACATTTAAATTGTCCAGCCGTAAATAATCATCCGTAGCTACTTGCTTATCGTGTATAAGACTATAGGTAGCAGTAGCAGATGTATCTGTCCATTGAATATTTAAATTCCTAGCACTACTATCATAGTTAGCTATGAACATCTCTCGAACTATAGATGTAGTTTTAGCCGGTACTGTATAAACAGTAGTTAAATCTGTACTGGTTAAATTTACAGCAGCATTAACTAGTCTAACAGATCTTTGTAAAGTACCAGCCATTATTCCATTTCTTCTATCTCAGGTTCATCCCCAAGAATATAGCCATAATTATTATCTCTCAGAAATATTCTAATTTCAGAGATTGGCCTAGCCCAACCCATATGTGTTATGACTGAACCCCAACCATACGCCGACACCATACTTGGAACACCAATTAGTTCATAGACTCTACGAGGACTGTATACATACAAAGATCCTCCTGAATTTCCAAAAATAATGGGGCTACTTGCTAAATACAAGTCATTACCATGCGTATCTTTGCCATACCCCGACAATAAGCCCATAGTTGGAAAAGGGGGCTTACCTAAACCTGCACCTACAGCATATACCGTAGAGAAGATCCACGGCCCTTCATCCTTATCTTCAGGGTACAATGTAGCAACATAGGGCATTTTACGCTCGGTATCTTCTACCTGCAATAAAGCTAAATCTCTACCTTTATCATAAGCTACGATATTAGCAATCCTACCGATAGTACCTACAGCAGTGCTAAAATTATTATATTCCCACAGGTCTATATTTACAGGACGCCTAGTTTCTGTTTCAACATGTTCTTTTTGCTCAGGGTTCCAAACTTTATTTAACTTAACATAATTTTGAACTACATGCCAGTTGGTTAGAATGTAACTTTCATATTCCTGATTTTCATTTAGATCTGAGTAAATTACGGTTCCAGAACCTGTGCCGTTTCCTACTCTCACAAGAACAGTAGGATAGAGCATTTCCATATGCTCCTGTTCAGGAACTGTACCACTTTTATTCGGATTAGCAAGAGCTAGAGTCGAGCCGAGTGTGATAGATACAGACAGTAAAATAGCAGCAAGCAATTTCATTTTTCTACTCCTTCTTAATTGTAATTATTTTTTCTTTCTCTTCTTCTGGAATAACCTTTTCCAAGTCTATTTCCAGCAACCCATCTTTTAGTTTGGCGTTTACAATATTCATGTTAGGGGCTAGACAGAAATCTTTACGAAAATTTCTAGTAGCAATTCCTTTCCATGTATAATCACAATCTTTCTTTTCTTGTTTATTAGCACAGATACTGAGAGTATTTTTTTGTGTGCTAATTGTTAAATCATCAGATGAAAATCCTGCGACAGCCATTGATAATTTATATTTATTATCCCCCTGTATTTCTACATTGTACGGGGGATAAGTAGTTTTGTTTACAGTTGTAAACATCTGATCGAACATACGATCAAAACCAATGAACATTTTGCTTAAATCATTCATAGTATCCTCCTAAAGATCTATACAATACTCCTGTTACAGCAAGTATTGAATAATTAAATTTATATAGTATTAGGTAAACGGAAGCGCCAAAGTACCATCGCCAAAAACAACACCGTCTACGATCCACTTGGAATCACTCGCAGCCAAATAGGTCAAGCGACTTCCCAAGAAACGACCTTTGGTATCTGCATCAGCAACGAACTGATGATCAGCAGCAGCAGGAGTAGACCAACCAATAGTAGCACCTGCGTTAACAGCTACATGGCTATCTACATTATCTTTATCCACGATCCAACAACCACCTTGTAGTACATCAGAACTTGAAGCAGCGTCGATCTGCCAAGTTCCAGTAAAGGTAGTAGTCACGATGAAGTCAAAGAAATATCCTGCAGCAGCAGCAGGTAAAGTAATGGTAATACCCGCCGCACGATCTAGAGTGAAAATTTTACCCGAATCCGCTGCAACCAAAGTCTTGGTAGAATCTGTAATAGCTTCTACAGTCCTACGAAGACCGGAGACAGTCATCAGCGGGGCATTTCCAGCAGTAAAATCGTAGCTGCTTGCATACTGTGGCACCTGCAAAAACCTATTATTTAGGTCAGTTGTCATAGATGTCATTAGTATATCTCCTTAGTTAAAGTTAAGGAAGAAGGAAGAGAACTAGCCCCTTCCCTCTTCCAATTAGTTTAGAATGTTACTGATTGCAGTGAGTCAGTTTCATCTAGGCCCGAGATATCTGCAAGAATTACATATACCCGAATCTTACCAGTTGAAACGTCATCTGCACCTGCATTTACTTTAATATCAATCGTATCGGCAGTAGTGACACGATTGGCAAAAGTAGCAACAGCCGTATAATCCACATGACCGTTAGAACCTGCAGCAGCATAACCAGTACCTGTAGCATCAAAACCATCTACAAAGTCATCGCCAGCGGCAAAGTCAACGTCTAGCGTAGGAGTAGTACCATTAAGAGCGGTAATAACTTCTACACCAGCATGGATAATATACGATTCTGCCGGAATATCAATCGCCTGAATGATATCCGCAGCAGTTAGCGCACTGATACTGCCAGCCGAACAAACAGCAGCAATATCTACAGTTTTTTCAAGGACGTAAACACCCCTAGAACGAGAAGGATGTCCAGACGTACCTTGACCCGTTGTATGATCATAAGTAGCCATTTTCTATTCCCTCCTCAATCAATTAGAATGTGTTCAACGATCAAACCTTTTGACCGAATAACTTTACGCCCAAAGACATGCAATCCACGCACGATATCCGCAAAGGAATCAGGATCACGAACTACTTCAGTCTTAGCAATATGATTGGCTGTAGCAACAGCAGACATATGGCCTGACATAATCTTATAGTAGTTAGAAGTCGATGAGGCGGCAAAATTGTTAGTCATATAGCAAGAAAACCCTTGGATTTTACCTGCAAAGATTTTACCGTTACGCAAAGGTGAATTAGCATCTCCAGTTACAGAAGCATCCATCAACTTGCTGGAAGTCTGTGCAGCCTGCTCCCAGAATTGGGGAGGGGCCAGGAACCACCGATTCTCCTCTGGCACATCGTTTGAGTTTAGACGCCTAGCATGATTAGCTAGAACATTAATTGGGTCAACTTCACCGGAAGCGAAACCAACATCCTGTCCCGAACCGTCAGAACCTACCGTAGTTCCCGCACCGGAAACCATAGCAGCAATGACATTCGTGTCGAACTCATTCTTCAGCGCATAAGCACCAGAACTCGTTGCGAGAGCTTCCCAGTTAACGTGGCTTTGACGTTCTTCAATGTCATCTACTTTAAAAGCAAACGCATTGCCTTGGTCAACTACCAGAGTTAGCTGGTCGTCTTGCAACTCTTGTGGGCTTAGAACTGAACCACGAGCATAGGACGAGACAGTAATAGTTGGCTCTTTGATGATTTTAACCGTATCACCAAAATTCTCAATCTCTCCTGCATAGTCGGTATTTGTGATATCCTCAACAACCGAGGCTGTGCGGAAGAATTTAAGAACTTTTTGGCTATAAATAGCAGGTGCCCAGTTTCCATTAGGAAGACTAGAGTACCCACCAGCAGCAGAAAAAGCCATAACTTATTCCTCCTAGTTAGGGTTCAAGTCTACCCTCTCGCCTAGCTTGATCTATATCCTTTTCGTACTTCTCGAACTCCCAAGGTTTCATCTTTTCTATTTCAGAAATAGTCCAGATTTTCTTATCTCCCTTGGTTTGTACAGTTCGTTTCTGTGTCTTGGTTACAGATTCAGCAGCCTTTGAGGGTCTACCTTTAGTTTTTTTCTGAACAGTACCACTGTCAGCTTTGTAAAGATCAATTACACGAGCGGCCCATTTAAAATCAGTACCGTTTTTTAGCACACCATCAGCAATACTTTCGGGCTGATCCTTTAGCCATTCCGCAAATACTTCATCCGATTTCAATTCTGGAAAATCAGGATGTAAAGAAAGTAATTCCTGCTCCGCTGTTCTTTGTATAGCTTCTTGTTCCTGTTCTTTTAGAACTTGAAGCCGTTCTTCGATATTTTGAACTCTAGAATCAGCATTCTGCATTGAGATCGTTTCAACTATATCATAGACATCTGGATAATTTTGCTTGAACTGTTCTAACTCCTCTGCAGTCTTAGACACTTGTACATTTTCAGGACTATTTGCCTTTAGTTGTGCAGTTAAAGTTTCCTGTTCTTGCTTCCACTCATTTAACTTTCTATCGTAATGAGATTTTAAATCATCGTATCTTTTTTTATAGTCGTGATCCGGCTTACTTTTCTGGTCTAAAAACCCTTCTTGTTGAGGAGTGGCCTCTTGTACAGAGGTGTCCTCAGATTCAGGGTCTGGATCGTCTAAGTGCCTTTTGTATTCCCCCTGGTATGGGGTAGGCTCGTTAACTTCACTTTCTTCTACTTCGGTAATATTGTCAGTCATAGTTACCTCCTTTGGGGCCAGCTTTGCTGGGTAGCCTCTGCAGGGTTGTTGAGGACGGGGCCGCTATTTAGCAGGTGGCCGTCCTAATTATAAAATGTTTCCTTAAACTTATTATATTCTTCTACATCTTGTGCATCTGGGGGTAGTGTAATATCCGTAGGTGGATATACATCAGATCCGCCAGAACTTATAAAAGGTCTTTTCTTTATTTTAGGTTTAGAAGAATCTTCTGGAATGTCTAGTAAATTTACAGGTTCTTCTACAAATCCTCTATTTGAAAGATATTCAGGGGCGGGTTCAGTAGGAACGGCATTAATTGTAGGTTCTTCTACAAATCCTCTATTTGAAAGATATTCAGGTGCAGCCCTTAAAGATTTTTTTAATCTTTCTGCTACTCTTTCTGCTCTTTCTTTAGTTTGCTCATGCCACTTAGAATCTAAAGCTTCCTCATATGCTTTTTCACTATCTCCTACAGCTATAGCTGCTAACATATTTTTAAAACCACGAACTCCTGTACCTTTTTTATAATTTGGCTGATCTTTTTTGCCTATGGGGTCTTTACCTTCGCCCATTTGATATACCATTTCAGCAATAGGTAGTACAGCATTATGAGTATCTGAACCTAGTATTTTTTTAGCGGATTTAACAGCTTGCTTCCAGCGTTTAATTGCTTCTTTATCTACTTCTTGTATACTTTTTCTATCTCCTACTTTAGCATTTTTATAATCTCTAACACCAGGGCCAAAAGTTATAAATCCTCTAGTATCTTCGTAAGCTATATATTCCTTATTTTCTTCATCATATTTTTTTGGATCATCTTTTTCAGATTCACTAAATTCTTCAGGTCTTACAGTAGTCTCAAAATACTCTTCTACCGCACCCCCTTCTGCATATCCCCGCTTATCAAGCTGTTCTACAAAGGGCTTGCCAGCATCATTAATACGATTAAGGTTATCATACCCTATCCTTTCCGCATCTGGTTTAGATACTTTAAATTCACCGTTTGATACATTTATTCCCTGTGGGTCTACAGAAGATTTTGTATTTTTAGCCGTGCTAGTATTGTTAGTCATTGCATTTAGTTTATTCTGGCCTATCATCTGTGTAGCCGGGGCGTTTACAATGAAAGACCCTGGTTCTGCTTTCATTGGAATACTATCACTTACTGGAGAGCCTGGACCTTGAATAAATCCCGATTGATTTATTTGAGGGACTTGTCCTCCTGCTTGCATATCTCTTTCTGCACTACGTTCAAACTGTATCATATCTAGATCTATGATTTTATGTAATTCTATTTCTGCTTGTCTTGCTTTATCTCTACTTTCATAGGATGGAAAATTATCTAGTCCAATTTTTTTAGCACGTTCTAAAGCATCATTAAAACTTAAAATCGTTTTAGACTCTGAATCGTACCCAGGAATCATATATGTTCTACCATCCTGTGCTTCAAATGTTATACTATACAAAGTTGTAATAGTACCATCTTCATTCTGTAAAAATTTATTATTAAATAAATTGTCTCTATGATACTCCAGTAAATTTTTTTCTTTTTCATTAGGTACAAACATGGGTGTATCTCCCAATGTTCTTACACCTTCTTGTAAATCTAACTTTACCCTAGGATCACTTAATTCTTCAATTGCAACTTCTTGCGTAGGATCTTCAAGTCTTACATATGGTTCCCCCCTATTGATAGGAGTGGGTCCAGCATCAGATCTAGGTGGAGGAGTCCATCCCGGGTCTGTTTTAAGTCTTTCTCGCATAAAATCTTCTGCTTTTTGTAAAGTATCGGGTGTAGCAGGTGGTGCAATAGCACGGGCATCATACGGTTCATAGACCGACAATTTTCTAGATCCATGTCCTACGGGATCTGTTTTATATGCTAAAGGCATCTGTCCTCTAGGAGTTCCCATAGAAGTTACAGGATCTCCTTTTGCTAAAGGCGTTTTTCCTCTAGGAGTTCCCATAGAAGTTACAGGATCTCCTTTTGCTAAAGGCGTTTTTCCTCTAGGAGTTCCCATAGAAGTTACAGGATCTCCTTTTGCTAAAGGCATCTGTCCGCTTGCATCTCCCATAGAAGTCAAATAATTTTCCGTGCGAGTTCTAGATGGTCCCTGTTCAAAATCTCTGTTTTCTCCCTGCCTCTGTTGTCTAAGAAGTTCTATAGTTCTTCGATCATCCGACTCCGGTTCTGGAGTAACGGGGTATTGTGATAGATACACAGAGTTTAAAATAGCAGACCTGTTCTTCCAATTTCTCTTTCGGCCTAACTGCGCCGCTTGCCGGGGGTCACTAGCCATAGCCTGTTCGTAAGGTTTAATAATACCCAAAGCGGTGTCGAACTGGTCCATGTTACTAATATAATGCTGATTAGTATCGTTTAGATCTACCGCCCCGAGAAAATGGCCCTTCTTACTTCGTACTATCTTTACATTCGACCCTTGCCTAGCTTGCATGTTTTGGATTATTTGTCTTGCATTTTCATCGGGGGATTCTACAGTTATCTTACCGCCTGATTGTAGGGTATTCATTTGTTTTGTTAAATTTGGCACTGCTATTTCCTATTCGATTTATTTTATATTTTAATTATTGGTGAAACTGTGAACTTTTCCACCTTATCCATGACCCTCTCCATGTCCTGCTCCTCCAGGGGCTGATGATGCTGCCGCTGCTGCTGCTGCTGCTGCTGCTGATGCAGCCATTCCTGCCATTCCTGCAGATTGGGCACCATGAGCGGCTGCACCAGTAGGCGTAGGAGCAGCCGAACTACCATCACCATCACCACCACCGTCAGTATTGCCCCCATATATTCCATAATGCGAAAGCCCAGATTTAGGATCACTAAATGCTTCTATACCTATCTGTGTTCCTGCTTCATTTGACGCTTGAGCATCTGATTTTCCTTGAGCTTTTGCAGCAGCATAATGCTGTGCATATGATTCCATTTGTGGTATTCCAAAAAACCCTGTATCGATTGAACGCTCTATAGCCGCTACCATAGATTGAAAGTCTGGATAACTAGCACTACTAATATCTGAGTGATATCCAGATGGACCCGGATGCCCCCCCGGCTGGAACAACGGTCCTTCATCGGAAGGAGTAGCAGTAGCTTGTACATTCGGAGCTTCCTCTACTTCTTTTTGCTGTGAATCTGAAAGTCCGTAGATCGTACCTTTTAATCCCTGTCCCGCATAAGTAAGTGGAGGATACTGACTCCAAAATTGCCCAGGTGACATACCGGATTTCGGATCATAGGTTGGCAGATCTTCCCCCTCGTAGAACATAGGTTGTCCCGCTTCCATTCTAGCTAGAATTTCTTCCGCGCTGGGTGTTTTTGCAGTACTTTGTCCTCCTTGTACTGTTACAGTAGGCCCTTTGGCTTTTTCAGCTATCGGAGCGGTCATATACTTTACAAACCCAGGATCTTTCATCGTAGTACTAAAATTAGCAGAGTCTGTTTGTAAAGGTACAAAGCTGGTCATATCTGTATATTGAGAGCGGTTCTCATCCGTAAGATTATTGTAAGTATTTACAGAATTTATTAGAAAATCAGTACTAAAATTCTGGGGATCAAAAATCGTTGCCATTCTTTTCTACCTCTATTGTATCGTTAACCGACTTCTTGAGTTTGACCAGTATTTGCAGCAAAGCCAGCTTCCCCTGGAGTCGGCGCAGTTCCAACTCCAACGGTTCCACCACCAGTTGCTGTTGCATCCGCTGGGTTAGCCCCTGGAGGTACTCCTCCAGCCCCGCCCATGCCTCCCGGTTGTTGACCAGGGGAAGGAGGAGTTTGGCCTGTTCCTTGTTCATTTGTCATTCCTTTCAGTATATCTGCAAAGATAGCCGCTTCGTTAGGATCATTTACAAGCTCGTCTGGATCTATATCTTGCGACACAGCTATCTCTCGGATTAAGTTTGGAATTTTAATAAATGGTGCTAGGGTTGGGTTAGTTACCGTTTGTAGTAACATAGTAAGACGTTGTGATCGCACTTCCTTCTGCATCACAGCCGCTACTCCTTTGGGCTTGATCTCTAGGTCGCCTACGATCTCTACATCTAAATCATTAAATTGCATATTCCACTGGAAGTACGCTTCTCCCATCGGTTTTAGCAGGTAATCATCAATATTTTTAATCACAGTTTTAATAGATAGACCCGCCGAACCTAAAAGCATAGACAAACCGGACGCTGTTCTACCCGTGCCTGTCACACCTGTCTGCCCGTGTACGATACTCGGAATACCAGTTTCCTCATCTGCCAATTGACGAGCTACTTGATACATCTGTAAATTTTCGGGTGCCGTATTGGGAAATTTTAAACCATTTATGGCGGTGCCTGTTACGCCAGTTTGCCTTCTGAAGATCTTACCCGGATAAACTTCCATAGACTGTCCTGGCACGAGTTGTGCTTCATCTACATCGAACACTAAGTTTCCAGCGAGTGCTAGATTGTCAATGCCCATTCTCATATGACCGTTCATAAGCAATTGGGCATCTTCCATATTCTCCGCTACGCCTACGCCAAAGAATTGGTAGGGGTTCAATTCGTAAGGAAATGCCTGATAGGGAATACGCATCGGAGTGAAGGGGTTTATAACCGCCCGAACTACCATACCAGAGCAGACCCATACATTTACCTGTACAGAGGACATAGTAGATACATCTGCTGGCAGTTCTATACCCGCTTCCTCCGCTAAAGTAGAATCTAAAATTCCCCAGTATTCTAAAAGCTCGAACCGATTGCTGTCATTCATCGGATCATTATCAGAACGAATAGTAGGTTCAAAGTGCCGTTCTTCGTAATTAGGCCCCTGTTCTAGACATAGTTCTAGCCGTTCTCTATCAAAGTAGGGCCTATTGATAAGATCACGAATCTGTTCTCGATTCATCCGGTGCCGTTGAATAACGTACTCACAATCTTCGATACTCGTAGCACTCGGATCGGGATAGAAATCCCAACAACTTACCGCTTCTATTCGAGGTACTGTCTTTTCGTAAGGATCGTACTGCTTATTCTGCCCCTGACCTCGCCAACGGTGTACCTTCTTACCGTAGTTAAACGGTCCTTTTACGATACCCGTGCCGAGTAGAGAACACTCAAAAATAGCATGGCGTAGAACATTCACAGCGGAGGTATCTAGAAGTTGATCCATGATAACCTTTTCCATCTGCCTAGCGGTCTGGGCTGCTGGTTTGATCTGTGGTTCTCCCATGTACCCCGGCCCTGGGACTAGATTATCAGACTGTCCGAACTTAGCTGTTAATCCAGCTAACATAGGATTGTCTGCTTGCCCCGTCATTAAGGTAGCTTCTGTAGCTCCTGGCAACAGTTCTTTACCATCCCCGGGAAAACCTTCCGGCCCTGCAGGTTGCTGCTGGGGTTGCATATTTAAATGAGCAAACTCAGCAACTCCCTCTGGTACAGGAGTAGGTTCTATAGTTATAGGAAACTTCTTATTAGCAAAGAGAATATCAGTCAACTGCCCATAAGCAGCGAGTACTTTTACTTTTGTGATCTTTAAAAATACCTTTGACTTCTCAGAAGCTTTGTACTGAGTAGATGAATCGGTTATTCCCCGATAGTTTTTATACGCAGTTAACCAGCGTAGTTCATCTGCCCGTTTACCTTCTTCAGCATCGGTAAACTTGCCTTTTATAACTCCAGCAAGATTCGATACCTCATCGGGATCTAGTTCGATAGGCTGGTCTAGTTCTATATCATCAGGTGGCATATGCCCAGTTCCTTATTTTACGAAAAGTCCCTCTGAAGTGAAAAGTCTCCATGCAAACGATCAATCGAACCGTCTACATGCCTGTTAGCAGGTTTAGAATTTGAATGATCAGCAAATTGATTCTGATCCGGCTCGGCTAGAAGCTTCTTTTCTAGCTTAGTACGATACAAATTTCCACTGGGTACATCGCTCAGATCACCCTGCTTGACTTTAGCCGTAATTTCTTTCATTCCTGGGTATTTATAACCGTATGGCATTTTAAACTCCTTTATCCTGTTAATTTTTTCATCTGTTTATCCAGTGATGCTACTGGCTGTCCTTTTGGATCTACCGGCCCCATTCCCGGTATTAGATCTAGAATTTCTCGGGGAAGTATGAAAAATCCTTTTCCTCCTAATCCTTTTGGAGGTTTCCTATCTTTTGGTTTCTCTTCCTTATCTAATCGTTTTTGTTCTTCAGGCCTGCCTCTTTTAGGTAATTTTAAAGGCTGTTCAAATAGATCTAACTGTTGGTCTGGCCCTTCCTGCTCTTCTAATTCTTCATCCGTTAGTTGAGGCTGTTCTTCAGTAAATAATTTCTGTTTAGGATACGGTTCCTCTCTAAGATGCTTGGGTTTATTTTCTTGACTAAGTTGATGCTCTAAAAAATCAATAGCACGATCTTGCTCTGTAAGTTCTTGTTGTCGTACATCGAGCATCGAGCGAACAGCCCCTAATTTACGCATCTGTTGTGATAAAGGTCTAGCTTTAGAAGGTCTAAGCTCCATATACTGTTCATAAATAGGTACGATCTCAGAAGCGTCAGCTAATTTTACAGCTTTATCAGTTTCATCATATAAAAGCTTTACAATAAATCTGTTATTTTGCAAAGGCGATAAAAATGGTATAGATTTTAAAATATCATGTATCTGTAAATTTCTTCCCTTGTGGATTGCAGATATAGGAGTTAACTTTGGATCTACAAACGATCCTGTAAAATAGTGAAATACTTCTCTTAGATCTCTAGAAAATTTCCTTTGTCCAACAACTCCTTTACTTTTTAAAAATTCCTTAATTTGATTTGCGCTACGACCAAAACCTAATTCACTTATTAAATTTACATCGAAAACACCCTCTGTTGCTAGCTCTTTATTTTCCTTATAAAAGTCAGTCATACCTTGTGAAAATAAAGTTAAATGGCTAGGTTCATAGGGCTGTTTCCCCCTACCTTCTAGTACCATTTGATGTATAAAACTTTTAAATAATTTTTGTAATTTAGGATACTTTTCAAGACTTACTTCCTGGGGCTTTTCAGAATGAAACGGTTTAAGCTCTCGTAGATGTTGAAATACATCGCCTGTTTCACCGGGTTGTCGCCCGGGATATACATCTACCGAAGCTCGTATCTCTTCAAGAACTCCTTCTAATTCATCTATAACGTCAGGACCGAATATCTCTACATCTGTAGGTGTTTTTTTAGTCTGTAATTTACGTTCTTGAACTGCTTTTTCTTCTTCTTGTTTCTGTATTCTTTTAGTTCTTTCGTACCTGTCAGCCTGCTGCGCTTTCCGACGAACATCCGGCCCGTAAAGTTTATTAATTAACTCTCTTGCTGTTTTTTTATCGAAAGTTTTTTTGATAACTTCTATTCGATTCTGTATATCATCCCATTTTGACATTTAATATCCAAACACTGCATCTGCCATTTCCATAGGTTTATCTTTTATCCTACGAGAGAAGCTTTCGAGGTTATAGTTCAATCTCCGCATCATCACCATGTATCTAAGAGCATCATACGCATGATCCTCCGCTTTCGTATCTACATCCTCCGAGTTAGTCTTTGACAGAGGTAAGGTAGGTAAAGTTCTTATCAAGTTCGTACAGGTAGAAACTACTCTTAGCCTGGGCTGTCCGGTTAGATCGTCCATTTTTAATCTACGATGTACTTCGATCTTACCCGCCATTCTATTTGAATCTGAAGGAACCCACCTAACTCCCCGATTCATCATCGTTTCTGCTATACTCGGTCCTAGACCCGTTCTAGACCAGCAAGATTTATCTAGCACAGATATCTGCATCGGAGGATCTTGAGCTTCTAGCTGTACAATCAGATCTGCTAGATCCTCTCCGGTCAGACCTTTCTTGTACAATTCCCGATAGACCCAAATATTACTGTCCCAATCTATCGCTGCCCAGAGAACACAAGAGGGAGAACTGAATCCATAATCCGCTGCTCTTATTCTCGGCCAGTTCGTAGGTACTTCAAAAGGTTCTACAACGTGTAGAGATCTATCGAACTCAGAGAAAGCAGCACCCTCTGCTACGTCCCAATCACCTTCTAGTAACCTTCTCCGTTCTACCTCGGGAAGAGAGAGCAACATCGCTTCGTACTCTCCCGAGTGCATCAAGTACGGATTATCTGTCAATCTAGCAGGAATGAACTTCCGCTGGAACAAAGGTTCATTTGCTCTAGAGTGAGAAGGTCCGTATTTTAAAGTTTTACCAGTATCTATATCGGTAGCCCAAAAGGGTTCATTTGGTATCGCAGGGTCGATGAACATCTTCTTTATCCACCAACCGCCCATTCCTCCAGGGTTAGCACTCGCTCTCATGTAAGTTTCTATCTCTGGATCTGTAGTTCTAAGCCTCGATCTGAGATAGTTCCATACATACGGAGAGGGATAATGACCGAGTTCATCTATACCTATCCAGGTGAAACTCTGCCCCTGGTATCTCGTAACGTCCGAATCTTTATCTACATAGGAGAAAGTAGCTGTAGCCCCGGAAGGAAACGACCAAGTAGATTTAGATTCTTTGAACTTAGCGCCTGGAAAGGCTTTCGGGTAGATCTTTCTAGACTGGTCTATAAGCTCGGTCAGTTCGCCCAGAGTACGCCTGAGTAGTAAAGCACGGTGATTGCCATTAGCAGCGAACCTAAGAAGATCAACCAACATTGCATATGATTTACCTCCTCCTGCTGCTCCTCCGTACAGAACTTCCTTTTCAGGGGCTGCTAGAAAATCATCCTGAGGCCCCGGATTAGGCTTAAAAACTACTTCCGTTCCCTCTTTTATAGCATCTTTTACCGCTTTAGGTACTTGATCTAGTAGTTCTTCCGTAGCTACCCCGCCCTTTTCTAGAATGTTCAGGGCTTGTTTAGCACTTTTAGTACCAGCAGAGAGCTTTTCTACCCGCTTTTTCTGCTGTTTTAACCGCTTTTCCTTCGCTGAAACCTTTTTTCTAGCCTCTCTTCGGAGGTATTCTTTTGTAGATAAGCGGTAGTTGCCCTTTTCTCCCTCTGCTAGTTTGGGTCTAGCCATTAGTATTTAGCAGTCCTTACTGAACAGCCCTTTGCATATTTTTTATTTTTGCTTTTCTTTCTTTTTTTTGTCACTTTTCCACCTTTACTTAGTGGTAAAGTATATCCTAATCTTGCTCGTTGTTCATCCAGGTTACCACGCACCTCTCCAGAAAGGGTGCCTCCAAAAAGAGGAGCTTCTGCCCCGATACGAGCTTGGTCTAAAGAAAGAGTTCCGTTTCTTAAACTTGTTTCTACCTCTCCTCTAATAGCCGATCCTTTTATACCAAAAGGATCTTCAATTTTACCAGAAATATTAGATCTGTATATATTATCTGCAGTATTTACATGCCCCCCTGCATCTACTGTAACTCCACCCCGATCTACCAGTCGTGTAGTAGGAATTTCTATTTCTTTATCCCTGGCTAGTTTAGCAGCACCTGCTATTATACCGTATATTCTTTTCGTAGATTTTTCAGATAATCCAAACTGTTCGCCAAAATCTTCAGCGATTTCCCTGCCGAAATTTTTTACGTTAGCCTTTCTAGTTAAATAGTCTTGATAAGGTTCGTCTTTTCTCCTAACCCCTACTCTAACAAGTGGTAGCCACAGTTCTTTTAAGTACTTTACAGCAATTTTTTCTGCACCATCAGGGTTATTCACAAACTCTGGTGTACTCATAAGAACATCAGTAATAATACGATGTAACGATTTATTACGTTCTTTTATTCTTTTTGTTGTTGTATCAGCCATCCGGTGTTATATCCTTCATCTGCTTCTTAGCAGGAAGCATAACCACCCCATGAATAACCTCCGCTTGAATAGCGATATCCTGCTTCTTACCTATACCTACACGGTCTAGAATTTCATTCGCCGCTTTTAAGCGTATTTCCATATGGCTAGACCGAATATCCCCGTTCATATCCAAACCTTCCATCAGGCGGTTAGCAGCCTTTACACTGGAAGAAGCGAGCATGGACTTGGTACGATCTATGATCTCGTCCTTTAAGGTACGCACGAGCCAGGACCGTGAACTCGGCTTGTAACCAGCCTCGTCCATCGCTGCTAGAACCTGTCCTCCGTTGGACATGAGAATATTTAGAAACTTGACCTGTTTCTCTGTGTACTCTTTTTTAGCTGGTAAACTCATTAACTTCTTACTAGCCTCGTACCGCCCCCGTTGGCGTATGTTTTAGGGTTTGTAATTACTATACCGGATAGATGGTCTAGATCTCGTATATTATTAAGTCCTTCAACTAATTCAGGTTTACCTGTAGTTCTAGCGATACGGTTTTTTTCTTGCTGCAATTTACTTGTTCTTTTTAGCATATTTAATCATTCTCAACCGTTTTATCATTTTTTTAGCATTTTCTACAGTTTTAGCCGTGGCTTTTTTTATCCACTTTCCTTTAGAATTTTTACTATAAATGACCTTGCCTACACGTTTGTACGGCATTCTTCTTTTTTAGGGCATTTACAAGGATCGCACTTGCAATTTTCACATTTACATTCCTGGCAACTCATTACTATCCCCTTCTATTGTATTTATCATGCCAAAATTTACTAGCTTCTCTTAACTGTGAATTTATAGTTCTAACGAGTTCTAGCTCTTCTTTTACTATATTTGTATATCCTGTACGGATCTCTTCATTATCCTCTGTTGAAATATTTTCTAGCAGTTCGATCATCCTATCTATATGATCACAAGAGTCTGGGGGTATGTTAGGTTTCTCGAACTTTCTAGCCATTCTAGTACTTAGCGGCTCTTACTCCTCCGCCCCGTGAGTAGTTTTTCTTTATTGTATTTTTTCTCTTTTTAATTCTACCGCCCTTTTTAATATCCTCAAAGCCTAAAGGATCTCCCATTCCAAGCCCGTAATAAGGATTTTCCATTCCTCGACCGTGCCTATACAGTGGATTACCCCTCTCATCATACGGACCTCTGCGTAGTAACTCCATTCTTGATATTGTTTTTGGTTTTTTCTTTGGTTTTCCTGGGTAATCTGGAGTAGCACCAAATCTAGCCAATGGTTCAAAATCATCCCACATAGCAGCTTTCTGAGATAAACTCAGTTTTTTCACGGTCTTGTTTAGACTAGAATATTTTTTATTTAATCTTTTATCATAATCTGTTCTAGATTCTCCTTCTTTTTGCGGAGTTTCTTCTAGAGCTTTCTCTATTCTAGCTTTTAATTTTTTTAAATCGGCCATTTTAAAAATTCCTAATAATAGTAAAATAAAAGAAAGCCGGGGGAAGCTAGTCTAAATAAGACTAAACCCGGGAAACCAGTCTTACGAATAGCTGGTTTAGTACTTCCCCCGACGGAATAAATGAGACTATTTTAGCCCTAGGCTCTTTTTTGTTCTAGAAAGTGCAGTCTTTTGACTTTTATAGTCTCTATTTACTATTATACACATTATTACGGTTTTGTCAAGTAAAAAATGACCCTTTTTATAAAAAAATTATAAAAAAAATTACCGGAAAATTACCGAAAAATTATAAAAAATAGGGTGGGTAAAAGGGGTTTATTTACAAACACTTATAAAATAGTTAAAAAAAAGCTTGACAAAACCGTAATTTGGGTGTATAATAGTATTACCTGGCCAAGGGTAATATATACCCCCAGTTCTATCAAAAATGTAACCCCCCTTTCTCCTTAGTTCTAACTAGGGTTAGAACAGATTCTATTTTTAAGCCCCTTCTACAGCTAGAACAGTTCCCGGCTACCCCCCTACCTTAAACCTCTAGAACAGATCTCCGGGGCTTTCTATGGCCCTGCTAGGGATAGTTTTGGGTCTTTATTATGTCTAGAACAGAAAAGGTTTCAAAAAAATAAATTTATTGTCGGCTGTGTATATAGATATGGGAGGGGGGGTAGTGGCCCATGCGTGCGGATGCGCATAATATATACTAGGTGAACTTCCCAACCCCAAGCTAGAAGCCGTTTTATTTTCATCCGGTTCTAGAAAAAGATCAGCCCACGGGCCGGGGCACTAGTTCGCGTCATGGGCATGAGGTGCGCGGGTCTTAGTTTTCATCAACGATTTTTTACCCCTGGTGTCCGGTTTTGGTTTTATACAAACGAGAGGGGCCAGAGCTACTCAAAGCGCCGGCCCCTTTCTGAAACTATCCAACCAGATCAGGCAGAAGGTGGGATATCGCTATCATCCCGGGCTATCCAACTATCACTCATCCTTTCTTGTTCCGCCTCGATCTGTTCTAGCTGTTTTTTTATTCCGGCGATCTGCGCCCGGTGTCGATCATACCAGATCTTAGCTAGAACATTCGTGAGCTTAACCGGGTCGATATGCTGGCAGTGTACTTCCAGCACTTCTAGAACATAGGTTTCTATCTTCGACGTATAAGCGGCCCCTCTAGACTTAAAAAGTAGCTTGCTGTCATTCGTATCATTCATGGGCTAGAACTCCTTTCACTTGGTTAGCTTGTAGACCAAAACGCTAGCACCGAGGACGACCAGGGCGCAGCCGAGTACAAATACAAAGTCGATTGGTTGCATAGCTATAACCTCTTGGTTGTTTCGGACACCCCGGAAGCATAGCAGGGCTAGAACCGTTTGCAAGTTTTCTGTTGATCCTGGCGCATTAGACGCAAAACTAGAGCCTCTGTGCATTTATCGAACCTATTGCCTTTCTTGGCATTGGTTCGAGCTAGAACAATTCGTAGGTTAGATTGGACGTGCAAGCCACAGACATTCTTACCTTGCAGTGGCACAATGTGATCCACGTGGTATTTCTTCCCTGTTCTTTGTCCCCTTTCTATAGCTGCTTCATATATCTGCTTTATAGCCTGATGATCAGCCCAGGGAGGCGTTGCGGATAGTTTTCTTACTCGACGTTTTGCCCCCTCAGTCCCATTCGATTTCCTGCCCCCTGAATATTTGAAACCACCAAACCCCCGATCACGCGACTTACGCCACGTGTTCCGTCTCGCCACTTCAACATTATGCACCCACAACATATTTTACCCCGTCGATCTTGGCACCCCGGGAGCATAACAGGGCTAGAACAGAAAACAAGAAAAAACCCCGGCGGGTTAGGCCGGGGCTCGTTTCTTTTATCCTTCAAATTGCTTTCGTTTGTAACCCCACCCGGGGCAAATAGTCGGTTCATTATCAGCCAGCCATTGAGCGACTAGCTCTTGATCACGGACCGTACTGTTCGGGCCATTCTTCTCCGCCCCTTTCCTGACACGTTCACGGTGTTGACGCTGGGACCACCAGCAAGCCCTTAATCTCATTGAATGTTCACTGGCCATTGGTCGAACTCCTACGCAGCCAGGGATAGACCAGCCCACGCTCAAGCTCTGTGAACCAATCGTATACCTTCGCTTCGGGCTGTTCAGTCCAACTGGATTTGCGCCACAAATCCCGGCTTTTCTCTTCGATATCCAAAACCCGGACTTGATCCCGGTTTTCAATCGGTATCTGGACTTGATCCTTCGGCATATTGAACCTCTTAGAAAAAGCGGCCCGGACAATGGTTTTACATCGCCCGGGCCTAGGTTGAGAGTGCCCACATGGCCCTGCTAGGGGGAGACAGGGGCACTCAAGGGAGAACTAAGCGATCAGATACCATAGCACCATTAACACAACGGCCACAAGGCATAATCTGTAGATTACTAGCAGAACTTCCAAATCAAGCCGCCAGTTTCTCTTGCCATTCCGGCGAGGCTAGAACTCCTGCAACCTCGGCTTCTCGCATCCGCCTAACCCTATGGTGTTTGGCCCCGTCTTGACCAGTTTTTAGCTCGGTAATAATTGTGTTGCCATTATCGTCAATTGTCTCACGCTCCCACGTTTCATTGACGTGCGTAGACCAGTGCGTCAAACAATTGTAAACCAGCCACAAGTTATCGCCCAGATCACGCAGATCCTCTCGATATCTGTATATCAAGTAATCTAGCTTTTTCCTATTGACGGGTGCGGCCACTTGCTCAACAGCATTGCCCAGGTAGTCAATCCGGTCCGAGGGTTTCACGGTTTTTTTACATAGAGTTTTTGAAAACAGTTCGATTGCCTCAGTCTCGGAACAACGGATCGAACGCAATTGATCCAACATCTCGACATTCGAGGCGAACAAGCCAAGGGCCGAGCTAGCCTTTCCGATAATCGCCGGGATGTTCAAATTCGAGGTGTGGCGACGTTTCGTGTGATAGGTGCGCTCCCCGCCGAATACTAAAGTGTTGCGGCACAAGGATCTGTAGGCCCCTATAAATTGCTGGAATTGCCAGGATTGATCAACCGAGTTGAAAGTGTCCGAGCGTAGGCAAACATCGTCCGAGCCGCCAAAGTTCTTTGTGTGGCTTAGAAAATGCACGGAGCGTTGCACCTTAGAACCCCACTCGTACACCTTGTCGATAACCCGGACGTTATGCCAGTCAAGCTCATCCTGAGCCATGATCGCCTGATTAGCCTGATCGAAAAAGGCAACGTGATCGACCAATTTGTAGCGTCCACCAAAGTCACCCATTTTGGCCCCGCCAGTGCCAAGGCTGGTGTTAACTACCGCCCCGGTTTTAAGACCTGCCAATTGGTCCGGTTCCAACACTTCCACGGTCAAATCATCGTCCGGATGCCAAGTACCGGCAAGGTCCTGCCAGCCCGAGCGGCGTTTCTCAAACTTAAAATCGAAGGCTGACAGATCTGCAATTTGCTCATGCTCGTAAACTTGGGTTTCCTGGTCTAACATCGTCTCAAATCCTTAGTTGATTGAAGGTAGCCTCTTATAACTTATCCACAGCCATAAAGAAAGCGTTATCTATTCTTTTTGCCCGAGGGCCCTTCGGTTTCAATCCTATGATACAAGGCCCGGGATCTAAAAACCGTAGATCGTGCTTATCCCCGTCGATCACTGAGTACCCCCACAATTTATCCGGTAAACAATCCTTGAAGCTTACCGCCACGTTGAAGCCCCTCGCCAGGGCTTTTTTGCAATCAACAATATTTCGGCCCGAGTAGCTAAAAGTTAAATGATAATTTTTGTAGGCCAACGATTTTTCTAATCTACTATACACTTTTGTGTAATCATAAAATTGAACATTGGGATACTTTTCTAGAAAATGTTGGGCAATAAATAAATCACTTGTGCCGTCAAAACGAAAACAAGGTTTTAGATCTTTTTTTAGAATTGTATATTTCACACAACGAACAACGTCCCGGTCCAGTTTTTCGAGAAACGATTGACGATTTTTTATATATTGAATTGTTTTTAATACTCTAGACTTTTGTGTGCGCTCATACATTCCATATCCGGAATGATTTAAACAAACCTTGATACACTCAGGGCTGGCACTCGGGCAGACGTTATATCCAGACAGATCATTAGGAGCTAGATAGAGCATAAAGTTAAGCCAGCCAAAGTCTACGGATTTATTAGCCTTGGCGTTTGTATAACTCAAAAGTTTAGGTTTCATTTAACTGTTCCCCGGTTGATCGACAACATCTATTAGCACCCACCGGCTGGGAATGTCAACAGAATATTTAGTATAAATATTGTAGGCTTTCTTTTCGGTCAATTCCCCAAGCTCTACCAATGTGCGGGACTGCCACACGTTGTATTTACCGTCCGGGCGGGGTTCAAAATCTAGGTCAACGATTTTTTGGTCAACGATTTTTTGGTCAACGATTTTTGTCAATGTACAGTTTCTCCACCTTCTTCTTCTTCTTCCTCGCTAATAGCCATAGCCATGAACTTCTGTGCTTCCTCCGATATAACCCGGGAGGAAGTTCTAGCTAACGATTGATGGATCATCGTCATCGTTATTTGCGTTACAGGGTTAACATCAAACAAAAAATCTAAAACAGTGTCTAGAACAGTCTCCGTAAAAAGAGGGTGTTTATAAAAACTCGTATCACTGGTATTCTCTTTATAGTTATCCTGTAAGAATTTCCATACTTCACGAGCTATCTTTTTTCTAAGCTGAAATTCTTGTTTTTCATCTAACATTTCTAAATTTACCGCTCCACCGTTTGCGCCAAATATAATTATTCAACCTAACAATTCTTCCTTCTAGCCAGTTCATAGCTTTAGAATGCCAAAACCAATGTCTGTACATACGAGACATCAATCACAATCCTCAACGATTGTCAACCGATGCCCCATAGACATTAACAAACTATTAAGAATGAAGGCGGTAGGTTGGCGGTAGTTAGTTTCGATCTGGGAGATGTACGAACGACTAACACCCGAGCGAACTGCTAATTCCTCTTGTGTCATATCAACATCTTTTCTAACCTGTTTTAAAGAATTGTTAAAATTAATACTCTGCTTTTTTAGCATGGCCCTCTTCCACCAGAAGTCTGTTAACATCCAAGAATATATGTTTAACCTTCTTCCCGTCTTTGTCAAGGATTTTAGTCTGGGGAACATTTATAATCCCTAAAATTCTACCGAACTTTCCCTTCTTATCTTTCACAGATGTTAAAACAAACTTTTCAGGTAGAAGTTCGATCAACCTAGCCTTGGCCGCTAGACCAGCTTCTTTTTCTTTTAAGTCTCTGGTTCTAGTCTCAGGGGTATTGATACCGTATAAACGCACCCGCTGGTTCTTCAACCAAACCCCGAACCCCAGGTCGATATCACAATCAACCGTATCGCCATCAACAACTTTTGTTAATGTAGCCATATAATCAAACATCTTTACCCCCTTTTATTAACTAACCTTTACTTTTGCCTGGGTTTCAATCCAAACATGAGCGCCACATGACAACGGCCTATCTGGTCTGTACACTATCTCACAAGGGCCGTCAATCACAATCTTTTTACCGTACCTATTATCCTTATAGGTCTTAGCAGTCAGAACAGGCTTCCTTTCCCCCGTCTTTCTATTACGTTTGATAATGTGCTGATTAACATGAACTACAGTTTTCATTGCTTACCTCTGGAGTTTTTCAATGGGGAAGTTCAATTCCCATTTTACAGAATTTATAGGATCGGTAATAAATATCTGTAGAAATTTTTCAGGATAAAAAGAATGCAATTCAACATCAAGTGACCGCTTACTAGGAGCAAAAGAATGAAATTCAACATTAAGTGACCACTTATTTAGTATGTAAAACCGTGTTAAAAACGCAGCCCAACGCTCATATTCATCAACAACATTTTCCCCCGGTTCAGTAGCGTCTAGAGCAATATGATCTACAGGAAAATGCCCTGGCGTCGAACGGTCAGTATGCTGTATATGTAACATGGTTTTTTTAGGCTCGATCCAGTACCAAGCACCCGGAAAGGGAAAGCAAGGTCTTTCAGTCTTTATAAAACTAAAAACCTCTTCATAAAATTCCATAGATTTATCTATGTCTTTTGTATTTATTGTAATGTGTTGTAGGGTTAACATTTCTCCTCGCTCTACCAAGGTGCAGGACTGCCACACATTTATATCCTATTAGAAATGGGCCAAACATACTCTAAATCATGGGGGTCTTTCCAACCGTACTGCCCGTAGAACTCCGGGTCTTTACGCAGAAGGTTAGAACGATGGCTGGCGTGTAAATTTAAGTCGCCAATCCAGGAAGGCATCGTTACTGTGTCTTTTACAGAATAGAACTTCATCGTGTTCTTATAGCCCCGCGCTATCCATTTGTCAATAGCGATATTACAATAAAGTTTTAGAGCTTCAACATTATCAGCCCACATTCTCGTGGCCGGATGATTGATCCAACCCTTGCCCTTGCTCTTACCTTCTAAAGCATTGATTATCTGATAGGCTTCCACACGTTGCTTGCCCAGTCTACGATAGTCTAAACAGTCTAAACTATCTGCAAAGTTAGGGTAGGGTAAAAATGTCTGCACCTACAAATACTCCTCAATGAACTGGTACTTTTTACCCCGAGATTTAAAACTACAAATCCCAGAAACATTCACAGCCCGAAACCCTTTCTTCTGTAAATCATAAGCTGTCAAAAACTGATCTTCTTTTAGATGATTGGATTTGCCGCTCGTACCCTTTACAACATTGAGCCTACAATTCATCACCCTCGACTCACCATTCATCTTGGTAAAGGTCACGGTAAAAATCGTATTACCTACAACCTTTTTAAGGTACGAACCCTTTGTATTATCGGGGGCGTGTACAACTACAAGTTCTGTTTTCATTTCATCCCTCTTCCTTCATAATAAACACCTTAAACTTTTTCTGCCCGATTGTCAACCCCAATTGTAAAGGCTCCCAATCCTCAAGATCGTACTCGCACCACAAGTCAGACCAATAGGCATCTGCCGAGTCGGGATTGTCAGGGTTATAGCCATACTTGCGTATATCACGCTCGGCCAGTTGGGTCAAGGATAAAATTGTATCTAATAAAAATACGTTATTTGCCACGATTATTTTCCTCTAAATCCTCCATCTGAATAAGCATAATTTGTACAGAGTGGAATGGCAAGGAAAAAAAATATAAAAAGGGTGTTGACAGGAGTTAAATCTCGGGCTACCCTTATATAGCCCTTTGAGGGGGTTAAATATAATATGATAAAAATGCGCCTGTAGTTTAATGGTAAAACACCCGGCTTATACTCGGCACAGTCTCCAGATTAGAGAGCGATCTTGGTTCGAATCCAAGCGGGCGCACCACTATCTTTTTTGTATAATATGATGAAAATAGAAACAAGGTTTGAACAAGCAGCCAAGGCAGTAGCAATGACAGCCTCCGGTGTTGGGCAACGGGGTACATTTCGGTTGGGAAGTGTTCTCGTCTATAAAAACAGAATTGTCTCGGCAGGTGTTAACAGCTATAAAACTCATCCTGTGCTTGCAAATAGAACACCTTGGCCGTTCTTACATGCGGAACAACACGCAATTATAAGGTATGGGATTGACAATTGTGAAGGGCTTGTGTTGTATGTAGCAAGAGTATTGAAGAATAATGACCTTGCCCTAGCCCAACCATGCGATGTTTGTAATGATCTTATTAAGGAGGTGGGTATCAAACAGGTTGTATACTCAATTGATGATGGAGGATTTGAAGGATATATGCTCTCGTAGCTCAATGGACAGAGCAACAGCCTTCTAAGCTGTAGGTTCTAGGTTCGAGTCCTAGCGAGAGCGCCAATTCTCTGCATGAAACACCAAAAAAAATATAAAAAGGGTATTGACAAGAGTAAAATCTCGTGTTACCCTATTGTACCCTTTGGGGGGGTTAATATATACATTAAAAAGGTTAGACATGACGATTTCATTGGTGTATATCATCCCTATCCAGATGAAGACCCTACACCTTGGAATAAGAAGAAAGATACAGATCAACAGTTAGATTTATTCAAAGATTATAAACCCCCTTTACCTTTTTGGAAAAGAGTGTTAAATAAACTGTTGAGAAAACCTAGAGGGTAAGATGCCAAAGATTAACTATCGTAGGTTAGATAAACAACCTAAGAAAAGAAATCCAGTTGCTGCTACTTTATCCGATGAAGAATACAAACCAAAAAGGATAGAGAATAAAAAGAAGGAAAAGATAAAGAGAAGGCAAAGTTTAAAAAGTGTAGTTAAAAGCTACAACAACGGCTTGGATGTAAACGATGAATTTGACTGATTATCTTTCTGCCATTTCTCTGTACCCGGGAGAGACTTCCAGGGATGACTGCCCTAGATGTCAAAAAGAAAATACATTCACAGCTACGAACATGGGTGCGTATATTTTATACAATTGCTATCACGCAGACTGTAATCTTTCAGGTAAAATACAAGACAATATAAATAAAAGAAGTTTCAAGGACAATAATTCTAAAGTAATAAAAGAAGAGTTCAATATCAACAATCATTTCTTTGTAGATATAAATAGAAGCGAGAAAGCGGTAAATTATCTCAAGAGAGTTAATTGTTTTGCGGCGTACACAGAGGGTAGAACAAAAGTAGTATATGATATAAAACAGGACAGGGCTGTTTTCCTAATTTTTAAGAATAAACAGATAATAGATGCTTGTGGAAGAAAGCTCGGACGGTACGGGGCTAAGTGGCACAGGTACGGGTCAACAAAGCTGCCGTTTATTGTACAGAGTAGGCAAAATTCTAGAACAGCGGTGGTAGTAGAGGACTGTGCCTCTGCCTGTTCAGTCTCAGATCGGTACAATGGTGTAGCCCTTTTAGGAACACACTTGACAGAACAAGCTTTGTGTGGTATACGTCAATTTGATGAGGCTATAGTTTGCCTTGACAAAGATGCTTCGATGAAGTCTATAAAGATAGCACAGCAGATAAAACCCCATGTTCCGGTTAAGGTTAAGGTACTAGAAACTGATTTGAAGAATTTGTCCAATAGTGAAATCGAGGAGTTTTTTAACTGTGATTGAACAAAAAGTTCTAGCCCTGTGTTTAAGGGGTGAGTTCTGGGAAAAAGCTAAAAATATTCTAGATACGGATATGTTTCCGAAAGAATGGATACCCGTTGTACATTCTGTGTTCTACGCACAGAAACACTACGGGGGAGACATAACGATTGATGAATTATTATCTGTACATAGAGATTTAAACCCCGCTCTTCCCGAGTCTACAAAAGAAAGTGCAGAGAATTTAATACATTCTCTATCGGAAATAGATTTACCAAATAAAGATATCGCATTCGATGTGATTAAAAACTTTTGGCGTAGGGATAAAGCCAAGCAGATCGGTAATAAAGCCCTGGCTATCTGGACAGGCGAGGGTGGGGATTTTGCAGAGCTACAACGCCTGATAGACTTAGCAGCGAGTGAGGATATCAATTCGCACGAGTCTTTTTCGATTGTAAATGAAGATTTAGAAGAGCTTGTACAATACACACAACAACCTTCAGAGTTTAAGTTCACTCTAGAACAGATGTCTGCTAGAATACCCGGATTGAACCGGGGAGACTTGGGAATTATATTCGCTCGTCCAGAGGTCGGTAAGACAACCTTTTGTTGTTTTTTAGTAGCTGAGTACATTCGCCAAGGACATTCTGTTTTTTATTGGGCTAATGAAGAACGGGCTTCTAAAATAAAACTTAGAATCATAACATCTTACTTGAAGAGTACCGTACAAGATATTGAATCTAATATAGAAACTTCACTTCAAAAATGGGCAGAAGTGAAAGAAAATCTGGTAGTTTTTGATTCGGTAGGTACGTCGATTGAAGAGTTAGATTCTTACTGTGGGTTGAATAAACCATCTGTGATCATTGTTGACCAGCTTGACAAAATGAAAATATCGGGTCAATTTGGCAGAGGTGATGAAAGGTTAAAAGCTCTATATTGTTATGCTAGAGAAGTAGCCAAGAGAAACGATTGCCTAGTCTGGGCTGTTTCCCAGGCGGGATACGATGCAGAGGGCAGTCAGATCATCGACTATTCTATGCTTGACGGTTCTAAAACTGGTAAAGCTGCCGAGGCTGATATAATTTTAGGCATAGGTAAAAATGTAGATGACGATGATACGACACGTTTCATAAACGTAAGTAAGAATAAGATAAACGGCTTTCACGGTTTTGTAACCGTAGATATAAACAAAGATGTAGGAAGGTACTATGATAGTCACCCTTGACATTGAGACTACCTTTGTTATAAAAGAAAATGGATCATTCGATCCTTCCCCGTACCTATCGGGGAACTATCTCGTAGGGGTAGGGATGCTAACCTCACCTCACAGGGCTATGGACTCTCTGCTTGAAAGTAGCAGCGTAGACCCTGAGTTCGTAGCTGTGTATCACGATGAGCTTACTGATACGACCACTGCGAAGCTGGATAAATTTAAGTATATACAACGTGTACTACATTCGGCTGATCTACTTATAGGCCACAATATAAAATTTGATCTTTCTTATCTTTTAAATTGTGGGTTTGAATACAATGGAAATATTTATGATACGATGGTGTGTGAATATATTCTAGCCCGGGGAATGAAAAGGGGATTGTCCTTGGAAGATAGCTGTAAACGGCGGGATATAAAAACGCCCGAGAAGTTCATAATGAAGAAGTATACAGATCAAGGAAAGAATGTAGATCAATTTCCTCTCGATGAGTTAGCTACTTATTGTAAAGGTGATGTTATAGCCAGCTATGCACTGGCAAAAAAGCAGGTAGAAATCTTAGGAGGTACTTTCAGTGACTTTGCTACACACAGCTAAACTTTCTATGGATATGACCCGAGTTCTTACAGATATAGAACGTGCGGGTATTAAGATAGATACAGAAGCTCTGCAAAATATAAAACAAGAATATAACGATAGAATTGAAGAGTTACTTGAAGAGTTAAAAGTATCTATCGAGCAGGTAATGGGAGATACGCCTATTAACTTAGATTCTCCAGAGGACAGGTCTTTGCTTTTTTATTCTAGAAAAGTAAACAATAAAAAAGAATGGGCTGCTATGTTCAATATAGGAACTACCGTTAATGAGCGTGGCTCTAGAAGGCAGAAAAAAAGAACCGATTTGAACAGGAGAGATTTCAGAGCAGCGTGGCAAAAAAATACTACGCAAGTGTATAAAACTACGGCTAGTCAATGCCCTATATGTAAAGGGTTCGGTAAAACGAGTAAAGCTAAGAAGGACGGTACTTACACAAAAGCTAGGTATATCTGTAAAAGATGCGCTGGTGTAGGTATTGTATATACTAACAATACAGATGTAGCAGGTTTCTCTGTAAAGCCAACCACTGTTCTAGACTGTACAGCCCACGGGTTTAAAACGGACTCAGAGACTTTAAACAATTGTCTAACCTCTGATATAAGTGAAAGTGCAAAAAGTTTTATACGGGCGTACTGCGAGTACTCTTCTATAAAAACCTATCTTAGAACTTTTGTAGAGGGTATCGAGAAGGCTCTTACTACTAAAAAGTTCATCCATCCTAACTTTATGCAGTGTGTTACCGCTACTGGTAGACTATCTTCACGCAGCCCTAACTTTCAAAATATGCCCAGGGCTAATACTTTTCCAGTTAGAAAAACAATAGTATCGAGGTGGGAAAATGGATTTATACTTGAGGGAGATTACAAGCAGCTTGAATTTCGTGTGGCTGGTTTTTTATCTGAAGATAGTACTGTTTACAGAGAAGTTGAAGAGGGGTTCGATGTTCATAGCTTCACGGCTGAAATGATGGGAGTGAGCCGTCAGGAAGCTAAAGCGCATACCTTCAAGCCTCTGTACGGTGGAGTGTCAGGCACTGACAGACAGAAGGATTATTATAGAGCTTTCAAAGATAAATACACAGGAGTTACCCAGTGGCACGAGGCTCTAGCCCAGGAAGCTATGGCTAGAAAGAAAATAACTTTACCTTCTGGAAGAGAGTATCTATTTCCAAACGTGCGTAGAACACGTTGGGGAGGAATAACCTCTGCAACTGCCGTTAAGAATTACCCTGTGCAGGGTTTTGCTACCGCTGATCTTCTTCCGATGGCCCTGGTTAAAACATACGATCTTATCAAGGAAGAAAAGTTATGTTCAGTGATCTGTAATACAGTACATGATAGCATAGTTTTAGATGTACACCCAGAAGAGAAAGATTTAGCTGTTGACATACTAACCCGGGGTATGCTATCGTTATTCGATCAGTGTAAGGAACGATACAACATTATGTATACTATGCCGATTGGTATAGAATTAAAGATAGGAAAGAATTGGCTTGACTTAGAGCCTATTTTAGAACTAGAATGGAAACCTAAAAACTCAAAGGAGTATAAATATGAACGAGTTGATGATGCTGAACGACAGCCAGAGTTTATCTGATGTCATAAAAGGCGGCAGTGAGCAGGATTTACAGAAGCTCTTAGGTAGTGAACCTGTAGGGCCGCAGTCTTCCCTTTCTCGGCTGTCTATTAACTACAATACTGAAGATGAGAATGATAATACTTTGCCCAGGGGGTTCTACAAGATTTATGACCCTGAAAGCAGGAATATCATTTTTGCAGAGAATGTAAGGTTTCGGCCTTTTATTCGTACTTATTTGTACAGGGTGTGGGACAATGAAGATAACCAGTATAGTTGTCGTACTGTACAATGCAAGAATATGGGTGATCCTTTCTACGACACCAGCGGTGGTGAAAAGTGTGGCAAGCTAGACCGCAAGCAGATAGATAGTCTTGCAAATGATTCTCCTGTGCTTATTCAGCAGAAGAATATCAAGTGTGTACAGGCTGTATACGGCCTCGTTGATATGGAAGGCAAGGACGCTACCAATGAAGAGTACACATTGGAGAACGTACCTGCTCTTTGGGAAGTAAAAGGTGCTAGTTTCATTCCCGTTTCCGATTGGCTCAAGTCGATTGATAAGGAAAAGAAGCTCTACGCTACTGTAGTGGGTAAACTTGAAACTGTGAAGCAGAAGCGGGGTGGTAATCAGTACTGGATTTCTAGGGTTACTAATTCCGGCACGAAGAATTTTACTAAGAAGGACAGGGAAACTCTAGAAATGTTCATTGGGGAAATTCTTGCTTACAATTCTGAAATTCTAGAAAAACATGCAGAATCCAAAAAGGCTATGGACGAAGGAGATATTGATCTTCTTGAAACTCTCGATGCTACCGCTGCCTGATGGATATTACCCTTGATCTAGTCAAGGATTATTTGCAAAGGATAAGCCGGGGGGAGGAAAAAATCTCCCCGGCCATTCTTAAAGAGTTTAAAAATTCTTGTGCAAATGCTCTTGAGAAGCAATTTGACAAGCAGAAATGGCGCTTGCGTATGTCAGGCGTGGGAAAGCCTTTGTGTCAACAGCAGCTTGGCAAGGAAGGCATAGAAGAAGAATTAGATTATTCTACAGTTATGCGTTTTATTTTTGGGGATTTAATAGAGGCTGTAGCTATTGCTATTTTAAAAGGCGCTGGAGTTGAAGTATCTGATCAGCAAAAGGGAGTATCTACAGATATAGCGGGTAAAACTATAACAGGATCTATGGATTTAAAAATAAAAGGATTGGATGGAACTAAAAAGATATGGGATGTAAAGTCGGCTAGTCCTTATTCATTCGATAGAAAGTTCGGTAACTTGGGCGGGTACGATTCATTGAAGAAGGATGATCCCTTTGGATATATCGCACAGGGGATGATGTACGAACATGCAGATGGAGACAAGTTCGGCGGGTGGATAGCAATTAATAAGTCGAATGGTGAGTGGGCCATTTGTGAAGTGCCGAGTGATACAGAGGAAGAAAAACTAGAAGTTCTAGAATCTGTCACTCGGACGGTATCTATGTTAGACAATATAGATACTAAATTTAGAAAATTTCCTGATATAATAGAGATGCACAAAACATCAGGCGGTGAGGTAGAAACGGGCAATAGGCTGATGAACTCTACCTGCTCTCTGTGTGGCTATAAGAAGCACTGCTGGCCTGATGCTGTTCTACACAAAAAGGTAGCCGGAAGCAATTACAGAAAAGCATTTGTTTGGTATACAAAACTTGTGAAGGAGAGTATGGACTGATGCCTGTTATTACCTTGGGGGATGTTTCTAGACGAGATATCGTAGTAAATAGAGATGTTATGTTCATAGTACCCGCTACGGATAAGGGAATATTTCATTTTGTAAAAACTTCTAATATCGTAGGTATAAGAGTAAAAGCAGCGCCGTCTACTAATTTACATTCTTATTGGACTGATGAAACTTATGATATTAATGTGCAGAAAATAGAGAAGGATATTAAATTTATAGAACAGCATCTACATAACAATGGTGTTGTCGTTTTGTACGATACATTTATTTTTAGTGAAATTAATGATATGGAAAAGTACGCTCCTAAAACTGTAGATTATCTATTCTCAGCAGTGCAAAATTTGAAAGATAGATATTCTCCCAGGGGATTTTATAATGAGGAGTTCTTTAATGATAAAGAAAAAGCATAGATTTAGAAGTGGGTTCGAGTTAGAATTTGCTAATTACTTAAATAAAAATAACATAAAGTATGAATATGAAAGAGATAAGCTGGAGTACATTGTAGATCCCAAGACTTATTGCCCGGATTTTTATTTAAGTGAGTACGATTTCTACATAGAAACAAAAGGGCGGTTAACCAGTTCTGATAGGGTAAAACATCTGTATATTAAAAAGCAGTTGCCAGAGGTAGACATAAGATTTATTTTTATTAATTCGCAGAAAAAATTATACAAAGGTAGCCCTACAACATACGCCAAGTGGTGTAACAGGCATTCATTTTTATATGCAGACAAGATCATACCAAAGGAATGGTTCGATGGAGTCCACTAAAGAAGAATTAAAAAAAAGGATAAAAGAAGAACATGATACGGTTTTACCGGATAGGATTTATTTTATATTCGATCAATTTCCCGACAATAATGTTAATGTTAGAATGTTAGATACTACACAAGGGGCGGAAGGATCGGAGGAATTACATGTCCTGTGTACAGGTCTGCAAAATATTTTGTTCGAGAAGACTGCTTATGTTATTGACACGGGCCATGCTGTTATGTTAGAACGGGAATACAATTCCGAGCGGGAAAGCATAGAAGAGAAAATTAAAAATGCGGGGGATAATGTTATTGTTTTTGATCGAAAGAAGAAACACTGATGGTAGATAAAGTCAATAATCCACCACATTACAATTTCAGTTCTATTGAAACTATAGATATTATTAAAAATAGTATGGATGATATTATGTTTCACGGGTATTTAGTTGGCAATGTTTTAAAATATGTTGCCAGACATAAATACAAAGGAGAGGAATTGGATGATTTAAAAAAGGCACGATGGTATCTATCTCGATTGATAGATGAAATATCACCAGGGCCGATTGATGTTAATAATGTTGCAGCTATGAAAGGAAAATAACATGGATGAGAAGAAGTACGTTATCTCTATAACCCAAGTAAATACTATTCTAGCATATTTACAAAATAGACCTTTCAAAGAAGCAGTTTCTCTAATTGGTATTTTAAATGATGTATCTAAAAATGTACACACTGAAGCAACCAAAGAGGAAAAGAATAAAAAATGATATCTGACTATCAGCGGTTTATTCATACCTCTAGATACGCTAGATGGAATGATGATTTACAACGCAGGGAAACCTGGGAAGAGACAGTACTCAGACTTGTGAATTACTATGAGTATCACTTGCATTCCTACCTCGGTTACACGTTAAAAGAGGACGATAAACAGCTACTATATAATTCTATAGTATCAATGGCTGTGATGCCTTCTATGAGGGCTATGATGACAGCAGGGCCAGCCTTGGAACGAAACAATATAGCGGGTTACAACTGCTCTTACATAGCCGTAGACAGCCCCAGAGCGTTTGATGATATCCTCTATGTACTGATGCACGGGACAGGTGTAGGGTTCTCTGTAGAGCGGAATGCTATAGAACAACTGCCAAAGATAGCGGAAGAATTTCAAGATACAGATACTACTATAATCGTAAGAGATAGTAAAGAAGGCTGGCATATGGCGTACAAGGAGTTGATTAATTTATTGTACGCAGGACAAGTCCCAAAATGGGACACAAGTAATGTCAGACCAGCGGGTTCTAAACTTAAAACATTCGGTGGAAGAGCTTCCGGCCCTAAGCCTCTAGAAGATCTGTTTGATTTTACAGTTACTAAATTTAAGAATGCAGTTGGGAGACGGCTCAATTCTTTGGAATGTCACGATATAGTCTGCAAGATAGCAGAGGTCGTTGTAGTAGGAGGAGTGCGTAGGTCTGCCCTGCTGTCTCTGTCCAACCTAACCGATGCTAGAATGCGTTCAGCCAAAGGAGGTAACTGGTACGACTTTGAGCCGCAACGGGCATTGTCTAATAACTCGGTGTGCTACACAGAGAAACCCGATATAGGGATCTTTATGAAAGAGTGGCTATCTCTGTACGAATCAAAGTCGGGAGAGCGAGGTATATTCAATCGGGTAGCTGCTAAGAAACAGGCAAATAAATATGGTAGGAGAGATTCTAACCATGATTTCGGAACTAATCCCTGCTCAGAGATCATCCTAAGAAGTAAACAATTCTGTAATCTCACAGAGGTTGTTGTACGAAAGGATGATACTAAGCAATCTTTGATGAATAAAGTAAAGATAGCTACTATGTTAGGTACTATACAAAGCACCTTTACAAATATTAAAAATATAAGTAAAGTGTGGACTAATAACACAGAAGAAGAAAGGCTTCTGGGAGTTAGTCTTACGGGTATAATGGATAATGAATTGACCTGCGGAATTAATTCTAAGAGCAAATTGGAGAATTTACTGAATGAGCTTAGAGTATGCGCTGTACAAACCAATAAGATATGGGCTAAGAACTTTGGTATCAATCCCTCTACTGCTGTTACTTGTGTTAAGCCCAGTGGTACTGTTAGTCAGTTGGTTGATAGCGCAAGTGGTATTCATACTCGGCATTCCGCTTATTATACTAGAACAGTCCGGGCTGATAAGAAAGACCCACTGACTCAGTTCCTTATAGAACAGAAGGTTCCGCATGAGGATTGTGTTATGCAGCCCCAGGACATAACAGTTTTCTCATTTCCAATTAAATCCCCAGAGCTTGCTATCACAAGAAATGATATGACTGCTATCCAGCATTTAGATCTGTGGCGAACTTATCAGAAAAGCTGGTGCGAGCATAAGCCTTCTATCACTATCTCTGTCAAAGAGAATGAATGGATGCAGGTAGGGTCTTATGTGTGGAAGCATTTCGATGAGATGTGCGGGGTTAGTTTTTTACCATTTACAGATCATGTGTACAGACAGGCTCCTTATCAGGATTTAACTGTGAATGAGTACAAAGAACTTAAAGCTGAAATGCCTGAAAATATAGACTGGTCTAAACTGTCTGAGTTTGAGAAGGAAGATAAGACTGTCTCTAGCCAGGAGTTTGCCTGTACAGCAGATACCTGTGAGGTAGTTGATATCTTGAGTAACCAATGACTGATGCAAGGAAAGATATTAAAATGATTACAGAGCGTATGGGCAGGGAGGCCTATGGAAGAAATGCTACTAGCAATCCTTTCGAGCCTTACAGTGATAGGTATTGGTGGTGGAAGGAGGGGTGGGATAAAGCTAAAGATGAAAAAAGCACAGACCGAAATTACATTATTAGAACTAAAATTTCTTCTAAATAATTTAGGACAAGTTGTAGTCGAGAAAGGAACGATTGATCCTAAATTGTTCAGGGAAGCTTTTGATAAAGGGTTGCCGGAATATCCTAATACTATTGTGTTACAGAACTTCTTAACTAGATTAAATTCGTTATCGGACCAGTTCATTGAAGATTCTACAATATTTTAAAAGATATTTAAGGCGATATCTGTACAGGTTATGTCTGTGGAATAACCCCATATTAATAGTTTTTATTGTACTGACACTTTATATAGTATTTTATTCTGTACAGATCAGTTTAAAATGATAGACCTGTGGTGTAAGGTAGGAGCCAGTGAGATACACGGTGTGGGCTTGATTGCTCTTAGGCATATACCTATGGGTACTATTATAACATCCGTCCCTGGTAAGTACGAAAAGATCAAGATGGTAGAATATCACAGAGACAGCTTCTGTAAGAGACAGTTAGAATATTTAAATTCTATACATTGCTTTAACATTAATGATGAGTATATAAAAATACCAGAGACAGGCTTTAATATATATTGGTTACAAAGCTTTGTAAACCATTCCAATAAACCAAATTCTATTATGTATAATATCTACAGTACTTATAGTGATATAATAAGTGCACAAGATATAAAACCTGAAGAAGAGATCACTATTAACTTTACAAATGCGTACCCAGAGTTCTATACAAAAGGTAAAAAATGGGCAAAAAAATAGTGCCAGTATTTCTACCAGCACTATTATAAAGTTATTTGTATATGTTAGTTACAAACCTCTTTCCATGTTTCATTATGAGCTAGAATCTGTTCTACAGTCCTATCGGTCATAGCATCCTCGGGGCTTATGAATATAGGACTGACCCAAGAACAGTCGTTACCATCACCTCCTCCCCCAATCAGAGAACAACCGCTTGCGGAGATCAGACACAGGAGAACGAGAAATATCCCGCTCGATCTTTTTGCGTACTTTAGCCTTTTTAATTTCATCTCTTGCCTGTGCTCCTTTCGCTATTTTGCTTCCTGCCATAAAGGAAAAAACAAGGGGCAATAATTTCATCACCCCTCCTAGTAGGCTGAATATTCCGCCCATTGTTACTCCTTGCCAGTTTGTTTAGCTTTGCCGAATGTCAAGGATGCCCACTCGATCATCTTGTAAATCTTGCCGAGAAAAGTGCTAGGATCAGGGGTCTTAGTACCATTGATTACGGTAGATGCAGCGGCTACTGCACCGAGTACAGCACCTACGATAATGTCTCTATTGTTCCAGGCAACTTCCCACCAAGCCAGTGTCTCAGTTACAGGTTCACTCATATTTACACCTCCTAGTGCATTGTAAAATCACAATCCGCAAATATATACTCGGGATTGTGTGGGTTAGAACTACAGAAGTCGATACTATATATTGGACCTTCTATATTTTCATTCCAGTAGTCTATCAACTTCTTAAATCTAGGATACAACGGTGGTCTATCAAAATCCTGCCAGATAAACTCCTGTAGTATACTAGGATTGTCCGGTAGTCTATAATAAATTTTAGCAAAAATCAACTGTAATTGCATATCAATCTTTGTAAAGTTTGTTGTTCCACAGTTCAAATAAAGCTTTTGTCTTTTCATCTGTACTGCCCTTTAAAGCGTCTAGATCTGCTCTTAGCTTTACAACCTGTGTGTATGTATCTCTCTTATTTATATCGTCTACATCTTTTCTAAGTTCTGCTACTGCACTTTTTAATTTTACAAACATAACCACTACCATCAATATTCCGAGTATTTGAGGCCAATAGGTCACTATCTGCTCTGCCATATTCCTTTCTTTCTCTTTTCATTGTTACGTCAACCATGCTTTTATAGCAAGAGCCATGCCAGCTACCCCTCCAAGGGCAATACCTAGCATTGTGAGTGTTTTTAAACTACCCTTTCCAAAAGAGGCTAGTTCCATTAGTTGTAACTGATGTTTCTCCACCTTGTCTAATCTACTTGACATCGCATCTACTTTAGTCTCAAGAGCGGCTATAGCCACGCCGAGTTCGTGTTCGGAAGACTTGTTCATTTTAGTTCAGTAGTCTTTGCATTTGGCTGTGTATTAGACCACCGTGTTTTCTTTCTAATACTTCTGATGCTCTTTCGTCTCTTCTACGGGAAGCGGCATCTTGATCTATTGGAGCAGCGCCCCTTCTTTCACTTTCTTTTCTTTCACTTTGCATTCGTTCCATCTGTCTTCTAAGAAATAAGATGTTTGGAACTTGGCTGGGAAGTCCTCTTTCTCCGTATAGACCAGAAGTAATAGCTATAGATTTTCCTATAGGAGTGCCTGGGTATGCTTGTTTAAATCTTTCTACCTCTTCTTGGTACTGTTCAACTTCTTCTTTCAACGCTTCTAGAGTAAAAAATCTAGCCATAGTAGTAGGTAGAGTATGTACAAAGGCCGCTTTCCAATTTCTTAAGTCTAGGTCTGTTAACTGCGAAGCTTCTTTAGTTAAGACAGCTTCTACATGCCTTAAAGAAGTAGGATTTGCTAAAAAGTCTGTTAATTGTCTCATAGATTGCATTCTGTAGTTTTTAATAGCCTGTTCTCCTAGAACCCACCGCCAGCTTACTACTCCACGAGTTAGAGCAAAACCTCTTGCCAAAGCACTTTCTACCGTCATTCCTCTTGCCATTCCTCTAGGTACTTGCTCATTTTCAAATTGTGCTCTAAGATCGTGAATCATTGAAAATGATCTATTAACTAGATCTGCATCATCTTTATTATATAATCTTTGTATTGTATCTTGATGGTGTATTAAAAGGTCGTGCATTTCAGCTATATCTACAATTTCTGCAGGTTCTCCATGCTTGATTAAACTTTTATATTGTGTTTTTTCAAATGTAGTCTCTGCCAAAAATCTAGCAAAAAGATGTTGAAGAGTTTTATGTACTTGATCCAGTTGTTCGGGAGTTATTTTTTTCTGTTCAACAGCATTGTCTAGCAACTTAAATACATCATCTATCGGGCGTACATATGTTCTTCCTGTTTGTTCGCTGTTTGCAAATCTTCCCAGATACATTTTTACAAAATCCTGTTGGTCTTCGCCTAACCTCTGCGTCCATTCAGTACCTATTTCCTCTAAATTTGTTGTGTTTCTGTCCGGAAAGTCAACAGAACCCCATATTTTTTTAGATGAATAATAGCTAGGATTTCGTGAAAATATAGTTTTTATAACTTCGAGTGGCAGTTGCCCATCTTGTGAATTTTTTGGATCTAAAAGGTTGGATAGCCCATCTAAAATAGTACGACTGTGGGCAGTATCTAGTGTGCGTCCAAGATCTTTTAATTCTTTACTAGCTGCTTGTTCTACAGCCGTTTTATCAATTTTCCAGTTTTTAATTACTCCCTCGGTATCTATATCATTAATTGCTTTAACCGACATTATTTGGGGTTGTTCTGCCCCTCGAATTACATCTGAAAAATCCTCCCAGTCCTTTATTTTTTGCCCCAGTTTTTCTACCGGAAGTCCTGAACCTGTAAATATTTTTTCATACGCACTCCACCATTCCGGAGGAAGTCTACGATTTCTATTAAGATTCATTCCTACAGTATTTAGTAATAGATGCAAAATTTCATCAGGAACCTTCCCTTCTGAATCTCCAAAAGCTTTAACAAATTCTCGTGCAGAGGTGTCAACATCTGTGTTCAATACAAACAGTTTTGACCAAGCGTTGAGCACAGGTATATCTCTTAAATCATAATCACCATCTATAATCCCAGGAAGGTATACTGCCCCCTGATCTCCTTCTTTAGTAATCTCCTTACCAAAAGCAGTTCCTTTTACTTTATCCATGAATTCTCTATAAGCAACATGTGCGTCTTTCCATTTATCTATCATAGCTATTTGTGCAGGACTAAGTTGGGTACGATCAAATAGATCGAGTTGAGTGTCAGAAAGGATTGCAGCATCTAATTCATCAGATTCAATCTCTGATATTCCATCTATTTTTTGTTTGATCTTTTGGAGTCTTATTCCCTTAGCATCATGTGCATATCTATGGGCCTCTATGCTAACTCTAGATCTAACTGCATTGAGAATATCTAGAGATACGTCCATAGGAATTGCAGAATCTGGAACGTATACGAGATCTTCTATAAAGTTAGATACAAGATTTGCTTCTGCCTGTTTCTTTGCTGCTTCAAACCTTTGCAAATCCCGCCCTTCCAGAGGTTCGCCAAATTCGTCTACCGCCTTCCTATCTTGTATTACTTGACGCTGTTTTAGATGATTATTCCAGTTTTGTTTAGATAATACATATTTTTGTCCTTTTCCACCTGCTCTTATTATAGGTATAAGTGTATCATCCCAACCTCTTTCTATTAAGTCCTCTACTAAAGCATCTAGCTCGTTCAAATTGCCATAACCCATAGGACGCCCATTTGCCGACCTCTCTTCACTAGCATTAGCTAATTTGTATAAACTTTGCTTTCTAGCATCGCTAACTAACTCAGCTATTTTTACAGAGCCTGGGACTACTTTAGCAGTTTTTTCCCAAGATGTAAGAGGAGGAAATTCTGAAGCTACTTCTAGTAGCTCTGGTCCTAATTCATCCATAGGCAGAGCTACAGTCCATTCCGGATTATTTTTTAATTCTTCGTACAAAGCGGTATGTTTTTCTGCCCATCTTTCTACAAGTTGGGCATTTAAAATATTAATTCTTTCCAGTGTATGTTGCCGATATCCTACATCGTCCATAAAATTCATGTTTAGAGCTTCTCTAACCGATAACATTTTGTCAGCTTGTTTTCTGGCAGCTTCATCCTCTAAAGCATCTCTCATCCTAGGAGCTAATTCCGCTATGTGCTTCTGAACTCTAGTTGCATTCTCATTTATTTCTTCCGTGATAGCTGTTATTGATTTCTCTATTGAATCTTTAAAATCGGCTATTTCTGTGTTAACTACACCAGCATCCTTGGAAGTTAGCGGATCTAAAACATCATCTACCAATCGTTTTAAATTATCTACAGACTGTTCTCGTTGTTTTTGCATCTTGAAATATGTAGTCCATAATTTCAAAGTTTTATCTGGGCGCAAAGTCATACCAAGTGAGTTTCTATCTAACAGATCTTTTGCCACAGCACCTAGAACAGCAGATTCTACAAAATTATCTAAGAACATGGCGATTTGAGCACCGCCATCCGGCCCAGTAATTCCTCTGCTTTTCATTTCTGCTTCTAATACTTCTGCTGTTTTACGAGCATTTCTTATTTTATTTACAAATTGTTTTTGTTCATCTTTATCCATAGAAGCAATAAGTGTCTGAGCACTTGCTTGTAATTTTTTTAATTTTGCAGGGCGTTCACTTACGATAGACTGTAGCTGTTCTAAATTTAATCCAGTAAGATCCCCCTGCCAATTACTTCCGTCTAGTGGAAAATATTGACCAGACAATTCTTTAAAACGTCTCTCTTGTGTTACGGATCTACTAGAAAGGGCCGATAATCTATTATATTCTTCTGTATTACTGTGTATTAACTGCCGAATGGCTTTATTAGATAAATTTTCCCCTGTCAATGCCTTGTAGTGATCTCTAGCTCTTTGAAAATTCACTTCACTCATCTTTTCTTTAGCCTGGGATTGTAATCCAAACATTTTAATAGCTGTTCTAGCCATATTTTTATCAGCATTTGGCACATCAAGTAAATCTAAAATTCTAAAACCAGCAAATTCTAATCCAGAAAGACTGTACAAAGATTTATCCCTTGCTGATTGTACGATGTTTCCTGTAAGATTGGAAGCAGCTACACTTCCGACAATTGGGGCTACCATGTACGCCCAATGATCTTCTCCAAAAGCAGAAGCAGCATAAGCAGCGGCTGTTCCTGCGCCAGCTTCCATTGCAACTTCTATATTTCGTATGCTGGCTTGAGCACTTTCTGATAATCGAAATTTTCCACCTTTATATTCATAGGGCCATTCTCGAATATACGCAAGTTCTTTAGGTTTAATATCTGCAAAAACTTCCTGTTGCTTTCGTAAATAAAGAAGTTCAGCTTTTTCCCTAGCCGATATTCCCCGTCCAAATTCTCCAGATTTTGAAAGTATTTCTTCTACTCTGTTATCCACAATTCTTTTATATTGTCCCGTAAGCAATCCGCTATTTTGCATATGTACTCGCTGCGTTAATTTCATAGATTTACCCAGTTTAGCAAGTTTACTTGCCTGGGCCATTGGCATTGCTAGAGTTATGATATAGGGAATAGTTTCTTCTACGATTCTAGAAGCCATAGTTGTTCCTCCGAATCGTTCTCCTATTAAATCCGGTAAATCTAAATCGTATGCTATTTTAGTAACCCAATCTCTTAAATTTTGATTTTGTTGTGCGTTCAGATCAAGCCGTTTAAAAAATTCTTCGGTTTCTATTTGTGCATGGGTTATAGCATCTTCTTCGTTCATATTTAAAAGGTTCTCAATAGCATCTCTTACATGAGCAAAGGGTATATCCACACCTTCAGTTATTGCCGCTAGGCCCATTCCTCCCAGTTCATTGATAGCTATAATAGCATCTGGTACTCCATATATAATAGCTCTAGCAGTCGCTGTAGCCATATCGTGTGCTGAAAATTCTAGACGTTCTCCTATACTAGCTGGTACATAAAATTGATTACCATTAAATCCAATACTTTCAGTATCAAATATACCAGGGGTAGGATCTGCAAATATATTTCTCCCGTATTCAGTCTCGCCTATTCCGAGTTCCATAACTCTATTCTTTAGTAGTTCTAATTTTCTACGCCGCTGTACGTCGATACTAGGAAACCCTCTTGTTCTTGGGTCTGGGCGAACAATTGCAGCTATATAATCTTGTAGAGGAATACCCCAATGCCATTTTTCATCCGGCCCGATTTTTCCATCATAATATCTTCGTATATCTTTTTGAGGAGGATCGTATTGAATTGTTTCTCCAAAAATCTTATCTCTTCCTTCAGCAAGTATAATCATATTTCTATTGAGAATATTTACAAAATTATCTAAACCTTTAGTTTTAAGAAAATTATTAAATTTTTGCACTGTTATATCGGGTTGAACAGCTTCATATGATGGGGGAAGGGGTGGTCTAGCCTTTTCTACAACAGGCTCTTCTACAACAGGCTCTGCTTCTGCTGCTTGAGCACTGGGAAAGAGAGAACTTGTACTAGTAGCAGGTTCAGTTGTAACAGAAGCATCTGGAGGATCTTCTAGTGTGACACCTACTACATCCTGCGGATCAGAATCGACTTGCTCTGTAACAGTAGAAACACCCTTGGGATCTCCAAATACGATATCAGGACTAGTACCTTCAGGTTCTACAGGTATTCGTTCTAGATTAACCCCATCTGCTGAAAGTCTGTACCCAGGTGGTATATTTCTAGGATCATCAAA